>SXGR01154155.1_pt1 | contig 14154 bp, 11 predicted proteins | sample 3174711 | NCBI WGS metagenome assembly SXGR01 (sample SAMN11356860, study PRJNA531348) | freshwater metagenome | isolation source: freshwater sample F1-60 | place: China: Fuxian Lake, Yuxi | collected 2017-12-25
GGGATCAGGAAAATAACGGTAGTCGTGAGCTTCTTCTTTGCTGCGCATGGCGCGGGTCACTTTGGCTTGCGTGTCCCAAAGACGGGTTTCTTGAACCACTTTGTCGCCCGAATTTAATACATCGGTTTGGCGCAAAATCTCATATTCAATGGCCTGCTGAACAAAGCGAAATGAATTGATGTTTTTAAGTTCAACACGCGTTCCGAACGTCTCGCTCCCAACGGGTCGAATGGAAACATTCGCGTCGCAACGCAAACTGCCTTCATCCATGTTCCCGTCGCATACTTGCAAATAACGCAGCACCTGACGGATTGCCTTAAGATAGGCCACTGCTTCATCGGATGATCGCAGATCCGGTTCGCTTACAATTTCAATCAGCGGGATCCCTGCACGATTAAAATCGACGTAAGAGCGCCCATCAGAACTGAAGTCATCATGAACATTTTTTCCCGCATCTTCTTCCATATGGATCCGAGTGATGCCAATGACTTTTTTTGCATCACCCACTTGGATCTCAAGATGCCCGCCCGTACAAATCGGTCTATCCGCTTGCGTGATCTGATAGCCTTTGGACAAATCGGGATAGAAGTAATTTTTACGGGACCACTGGGCTACCGGATGTACCGTACAATCAAGTCCCAAACCTGCACGGATCGCAAATGTTACCGATTGCGCATTAAGTACAGGCAAAGTTCCCGGCAAAGCCAAACAGACTTCACACGTGTTGGCATTGGGTGGTGCACCAAATTTTGTGGAACAACCACAAAAAAGTTTAGAGCGTGTTGAAAGTTGTGCATGGACTTCGAGTCCGATCACGGGTGCGTACTGGGTCATGATACCGCCCTCCGCGTATGCCACGGCGTTTCTCGTTCATAAGCACGCGCCACTTGCAGAATGGTTGCTTCGTCAAAAGGTTTTCCTATGATTTGCATGCCGATGGGCAAACCCGATCCAGTAAAACCACAAGGCAATGACAATCCTGGCAAACCCGCCAAATTCAAACATACCGTAAAAATATCGGCGAGATACATCGCCATGGGGTCACTCAGATTTTCGCCGTGTTTAAATGCGGGCGTCGGTGTAACCGGTGCCACAATCACATCAACATCACGAAGCGCCTCGTCAAAATCGCGTTTGATCAATGCACGCGCTTTTTGTGCTTTTAAATAATACGCATCGTAGTAACCGGCCGACAAAACATACGTCCCAAGCATGATGCGTTTTTTAACTTCAAAACCAAAACCTTCGCTCCGTGTCTTGAGGTACATATCCATCAAACCCTGAGCGCCCCCAGCACGTACGCCGTAACGTACCCCATCGTAACGCGCCAAATTGCTCGATGCTTCCGCGGTTGCGATCAGGTAATACGCGGCGATTCCATGCTCTGTATGAGGCAACGAAATTTCGCGCACTGTTGCACCATTTTTTTCAAGCAATGCCAAGGCTACCTTAATGGCTGCTTGAATTTCTGGATCAATACCATCCACAAAATATTCTTTAGGAACACCTATTTTAAGTCCCTGTACACCACGTTCGAGAAGTTGGGTAAAATCAGGAACATCGCGCGATGACGATGTCGCGTCATGGGGATCATGCCCAGCAATCGCTTGCAGCATCCATGCCACATCGCGAACTGTCTTTCCCATGGGCCCCACTTGATCCAACGAACTCGCATAGGCCACTGCGCCAAAACGCGACACGCGGCCGTATGTTGGCTTGATGCCCACAACACCTGTCATGGCCGCAGGTTGACGAATAGAGCCACCCGTATCGGTGCCCAGCGTTGCAAACGCCGAACCCGCTGCAACCGCGACTGCCGAACCGCCCGACGAACCACCCGGCACACGTTCAGGATCCCAAGGGTTGCATGCTTTGCCGTACGCCGAATGTTCGTTGGATGATCCCATGGCAAATTCATCCAAATTCAATTTACCGAGCAATACGGCGCCCGCAGCCTTTAAGCGCGACACAACGGTTGCATCGTATGTGGCTACAAAGTTTTTCAAGATCTTAGAGCCACATGTGGTAGGCAGGCCTTGATCGAGCAGTAGATCTTTGACCGCAACAGGAACGCCGTCCAAAGGACCGATTGCATTTCCAGCTGCACGACGTGCATCGGAAAGCTGTGCATCTTTGCGCGCACGTTCTGCACATACGTGCAAATATGCCCCAAAATGGTGCGTACTGCCTTCCCTCGCAAGACATGCCTCGGTGGCCTCAAGACTGCTCACCTCGCCACGAGAAAATTTCTCACCCAAAATTTCGACTGTGGCATTTGCCAAGGTTTGTTCAGACATTTTTTTTACTCGATGATTTTCGGAACACCAAAGCCATCACCCAAACGATCCGGCGCATTCTGCAAACCCTGCTCGGTACCCGGCGATGGATGAACAACATCAACACGACGCATGGGTTCAGGATCAACACCATGGGTAACCGCCTGAACATGGGATGTATCAATGGCATCAAGACGTTGAATATAGGCCAAGATCTCCCCCAAATCACGCGCCATACTTGCCGATTCTTGGGGTGAAAGCTCAAGCCTTGCAAGCCTTGCAATGCGACGAACTTCCTCGAAACTTACGTGTGTGTCGGCAGCCATAGATCACTCCTTATCTCAGCTCTAAAAAACGTGCCACAATGACTTTTTGTCCAGCTCTCGGAAAATCGACGGTAAGCTTTCGCTGCGCACCTCCGCCCTCACTGTGGGCCACGATACCCTCCCCAAAGGTCGCATGAAATACTTTGGCTCCACAACTGAAGGGATCATTGTCCTGGGCCTTTGTTTGGATTGCAGATCGAACTTTCATTGCAGGGGTGACCGGTCGGTCGCCTTGAAATGTATAATTTTTTGAGATCGTGCGCCCCCCTACAGAGCCTACAGCCGCAACCACACGAGGTTGCTGTGTCGCTTGCGCTTCAAGAAGATGCACAGGGATTTCCGACATAAAACGCGACAATGTTGCAGGACGCGATTCCCCAAATACATTCCGAAGCCGCGTCGCCGACAAATGCAGATCTCGTTTGGCACGCGTAAGCCCGACGTAACACAAACGCCGCTCTTCTTCGAGCGCTGCATGATCATCCAAACTTCGGCCGTGAGGAAAAAGGCCTTCTTCCAGTCCTGGAAGATACACAGTGTCAAACTCAAGACCCTTGGCCGTATGCAAGGTCATCATATTCACAGCCTTGTCATCGTCTGTGGCCAAATCCAAATCACTGGCAAGGGCCACTTCTTCCAAGAATCCGAGCAATGTCGCGCCTTCGGTCCTCATGCCGTATTCTTTAAGCGCATTGATCAATTCGCCTAAATTCTCCAAGCGATCGGCTGCCTCTGCAGTCACTTCGGCACGCAACTGCGTCAAGTACCCCACATCGGTAAGATACGCCTCAAGAAGTGCATCCAAGGACTTGGTTTCTGCAAGCGTGCTGTATGTTTCAATGGCAGCAAGCAAATTTGCTACACTGCTGCGCGCCTTGCCCGCCAAAACATCCGGATCAGCAACCGCACGCTTTGCCGCTTCCATCAGTGAAATGCCATGTCGTTTGGCCAAATCATCGATGTGCGTAAGACTGGTTTTTCCAATACCTCTCGGCGGCGTGTTGATAATGCGAAAAAAATCTACATTGGATTGTGGATTGATCAATAATCGCAAATAGGCGAGGGCGTCTTTCACTTCTTTTCGATCGTAAAAACGCATGCCACCAAAAATGACGTACGGCACACGCGCACGTCGCAATCCGTCTTCAATGGCACGCGACTGCGCATTGGTTCGATACATAATTGCGATGTCTGAAGCGCAGGTTCCTTTGCCAATACTTACGGCTATATTGCGCGCAATGATGTCGCCTTCATCACGATCCGTTGGATACATCGTAAAACGCAATTTGCTGCCAGCATCCACATCGGTAAAAAGTGTTTTTCCTTTGCGCGCCACGTTGTTAGAAATCACCGCATTGGCGGCATCAAGGATATTTTTGCTCGAACGATAATTGTGTTCAAGTCGGATCAACATTGCACCTGGAAAGTCTTGTTCAAAACGCAAGATATTGCCAATATCCGCACCACGCCAGCGATAAATCGATTGATCATCATCACCCACCACCGTGACACCATGGCTATGCGTGATCAATGAATGCAAAATTTGGTATTGCACAGGATTTGTATCTTGGTACTCATCCACTAGCACATGCGTCCATCGTTGTTGAAGCGCCATGCGAACATCGTCATTGTCTTTGAGCAATGTTAGCGTTGACAGCAGCATGTCGTTGAAATCTACCGCGTTACTTTCAAGACATTTTTTTTGATACACAGAATACACACGATGGGCTGTTTTATCGATGGGATCAAACGCAGAAGGCTGCACATCCTTCACACGCAATCCACGACTTTTCCAATGATCCAAGCGCTGCAACATGCTTTTGGCCGGGTAAATTTGTGGATCAATATTCATTTCTTCCAGACAGCGTTTCATCAACGAAAGTTGATCGCTGCTATCCAAAATCGTAAATCCTGGCGCCAATCCCACACGCTCACTGTATTGCCGAAGTATACGACCGCAAATACCGTGAAAAGTACCGATATCCATGGTACTTTCAGGCACACCCACCTGTTTTGCAGCGCGGATCCGCATCTCCTTCGCCGCTTTGTTGGTGAATGTCACCGCAAGAATACGGCGCGGATCAACCCCCTGATCCAACACCAGGTGGGCAATGCGATAGGTGAGCACTGTGGTTTTGCCTGTGCCTGCACCGGCCAGAACCAAAAGTGGTGTGTTTCCGTGCAATACTGCGCGTTTTTGTGCTTCATTAAGACGGCTGAGATCTAGCATGAGGCGCCATTCTTTATCCTGATGTGTGGATTTCGCAAAGGATACGTTCATGGTTTTTGACGCCGCTCACATTTTCCGCACCATTGCCGAGAAGGGCCTCAGTCAACGCAAGATTCATCTCTGGATCGGCGATGATCTTATTCTGCAATGGTTGTCGCCTTATGTGCGCGATTTACGCAATGTCATGACCGCATGGGCACAACATAACATCCACGGTGAAGACGAATTCTATGAATCGATCCCCCGTTTTCTCGCCGCCGATGGTCGACTTACCGATGAACGCATCCGCGCCGATCGCAGCGTAGGTATTTCGCATTATTCTGCGGGTTTTGATGTCATCGACACTGCACGCCTTGATCCCACCGCATGGGATCCGCGCATCAAAAGTGCATCACAAGGCGCTGTGATTGTGAGAATCGATCCGAATATAGATTGCGACCTCATTGAAATTGCGTGCGGCTTGCAAGAACAGCTTGCACATTTTTCAGGCGTTTGGATCGCACTGCATGGCGTTTCCGTTCAAGGACGCCATACGATTGTGATCCCCAACGCCTTGCTTGATTTGGATTCTGGCGAACATGTTCCCTGGTCCCAAAAGCCAGTTCGCGCGCTTCCCAACACCCTCACGGGCAGTCTGTTGGCAGCGCCATCGCTTGACACCATCACAGATCACGCCCTTCCAGAGGCCCATCTTCTACAAGCCTTGGTGTTTGGTCATCTCGACTGGTTGTCTTCGCTATGGAACAACGATCCGATCCATCCTATTCCAACGCATATCGCTATTGTTGGACATCCAGATCTTTCGTCCACCGCCACACGGCAGTCTCTAGAAATTCAAGCCCATATTCTACGGCCGTGGCTTCAAACTATTTTGTCTTAACGTTTCACCACAAGCGTCCCCATGATACGATCATGGAAGGTGCGATGCAGGGGATCGAGAATCGCCATGTAGTAGCCTGCGCCCAAAAATAAAGCAGAAAACCATCCGAGGACGGCACGCACGCACCAACTTTTTAAAGGCATCTCTTCACCCGACGCACGGATCACACGCAGATGCATCACCAAATCGCCGGGATTGCCACCAAGCTTGATTTCACACCACACAGAGATCGCAAACACCATCACTGAAGTAAGCAACCACGCACGATAAACCGATGCAGCGCTAAACATCGCATCAAGCACTTCAGCATGCCCTGCCATTTTACGAAGCGTCATGACGATCATACCGTCGAGCAATACAATCGCAAGCCCAAGCGAAACAGCCAGAACGACATTCACCGCCCATGCAAAGCCCATACGTTTCATATCCGAAATCACGTAGGCATCTTCTGAAACGTCGGCGTGCGCTTGAACATTCAACAATGCACGAGCACGCAACACAAGCCGCTCCGTGGCATCCTGCGTATACGCGTCACCGTACCGTCCTACTGGACGATCACACCGCGCACAGGCTGCACCCAACGAAAAATTTAAAAAGCCACAATGGGGACATGCTACACGCTTCATACATCCTCGGGCATCATCTCATTTTACAACATCGCGATCACCACAGCAGCCATGGCCAATGCGGCGGTTTCCACCCGCAACACATGCGGCGAAACACATACCTGATCATAGCCTGCATCCTTGGCGGCCTTCAACTCGATTTCTGTAAAGCCGCCTTCAGGACCGATGAGACCATGGATGACACCTAGGCAAGGTAACGACATGTCGCCAAGTGTACGTCCATCAGGATCGCCGACCCACTTGAGATCCGCTTTGCGATCAATAAAATCATGAAATGGAACAGGACCTTCGATATCCATAGGGATCACGCGACGGCATTGCCTCGTCGCCGCTTGCGCAACCCGTTCCCAACGGGCTTGCCTGCCTTCACCACGCTTTTGAAGCGAGCGTTCTGTGTCGACCCACACCAAACGCGAACACCCCAATTCGACCAACTTCTCCACCAACCAATCACTGGCACCTTGCCGCGGTATCGCAACACCAAGCACCAAGGACCATGGATCTTGCGGCGCGCCTTGAACATCATCAATACGCAGTGCAACCCCGCCCTGTTCCACGCGAATGATCACACCCACGCCACTTGCGCCGGTCCCATCAAGCACCGCGACCTCGCGGCCCACTTGCAGGCGCAGCACATCACGCGCGTAGTGCGATTCATCGCGGTCCAAAAGCACTTCACCAAGGTTTACAGAAGGCACCCAAAGCCTGCGCATCTTGTTCGCTTCCTTGACACCGATCCCACACGCCGCTATCCGTGCTTCAATATGCCAACATCAACGGCGGCCATTATTCTCGCTGCTGGGGTGGGCAGCCGCATGCGCTCGCACCTCCCCAAAGTACTACACCGATGCTGTGATGTCCCACTGGTCAGTCACGTGGTTAGGTTAGCATTGGCCATGCGCTGTGACCAGGTCGTGGTGGTTGTAAGCCCGCAAGGCGATGCCATTCGAGAAGAACTCACAACACGCTTTCCCAAGGCCCCCTTGCATTTTGCCGTGCAGGCCGAGCAACGTGGCACAGGCGATGCCACCGCCGCGGGTCTTGCAAGTTTACGCGGCTTCAAAGGCCAGGTGTTTGTGCTCTCGGGTGATGTTCCTTTGCTATGCAAAGAAACGCTGCTGACGCTCAAGCGCGCAGCCCGCAACCAAGACATCGCACTGCTGTCTGCTGTGATTAACAATCCCACAGGATATGGCCGTATCGTCCGTGGCCCTGAAAAATCGATCGCGATTGTTGAACACAAAGATGCGAGCCCCCACGAACGCGAGATCAGCGAAATCAACGTGGGTGTTTACATGGCCGATGTCGATTTCTTACGCAAATCACTCAAACGCCTCACAACCCACAATGCCCAGGGTGAGCTTTATCTGACAGACATCATTGCCATGGCCAAACGTGCCAAAGCGGTGCCTCTGTCCGATCCCCATGAAGGACGGGGCATCAACACCAAACGCGAACTCCAACACGTCGATGACATTCTCAGGCTGCGTATCTTGCATGAATTGCAAGACAACGGCGTTACCATCGAAGATCTCACCAATACGTTTGTAAGTGCCGATGCTGTCGTGCAATCCGATGTCATTCTCGGACGCGGCGGCGTGCGCTTGCATGGCAATACCCGCATCGCCACAGGCGCCATCATCGAAGGTCCCTGTGTGATCACCAACAGTACCGTGCAAAACGACGCCCACATCTACGGATTTTCTCATATCGAGAATGCACATATCGGTCCTAAGGCTTCAGTCGGACCTTTTGCGCGCTTGCGTCCCGGAACCACGCTTCACGCATCCAGCAAAGTGGGCAATTTCGTCGAGCTCAAAAACACGACTCTTGGGTCCCATAGCAAAGCCAATCATCTTGCATACCTTGGCGATACCACCGTGCAAGAGCATAGCAATATCGGCGCGGGCACCATCACGTGCAACTACGATGGCGTCAATAAATCGGCGACACACATTGGGAATCACTGTTTTGTGGGATCCAACAGCACGTTGGTTGCACCGGTGACGCTTGAAGATGGCGCATACATTGCTGCCGGATCTACAATCACCAAGAATATTCCCAAGGACGCGCTTGCATTCGCCCGCACCAGGCAAATCAATCGCGAAGGTGACGCAAAGCGGCTCCGAGAAATACAAGCCGGACGAAAAAAGAAGGACGCGTAACATGTGCGGAATCGTTGGTTATATAGGCCCTGACGAAGCATGGACCACCATTGTTGAAGGCCTCAAGCGTCTTGAATACAGAGGATACGACTCTGCAGGCATTGCCGCTATCGATAGCCAAGGCACTTTGCGTTGTGTGCGACGCAAAGGAAAATTAAACGTACTCTTGAACGCCGTCGGCGGTGATTGGGTGCCCGGGAAAATAGGCATAGGCCATACCCGGTGGGCCACCCATGGCCGACCTTCCGATGAAAATGCCCATCCTCACTGCATCGACGACATTGCCTTGGTTCACAACGGGATCATCGAAAACGCCGCTGAATTGCGCGACATGCTTCTTGCGCAAGGTCAACGCTTTACCAGTGAAACAGACACTGAAGTGATTGCGCATCTCATTGCGCTGTCCAAAGGGGATTCACTGGAAGAACGCGTTCGAAAAGCGATCCCGCAATTACGCGGCGCCTATTCCATTGCCGTGATTTCATCACAATCACCCGATCGTCTTGTGGTCGCCAAACAGGCATCGCCCTTGGTTATCGGCGTCAAAGATGGGGTGGGGCTTATTGCCTCCGATATCCCAGCACTCCTCGATCAAACACAAACATTCATTTTTCTCGAAGATGGTGACATCGCTGTTATTAAACAAAGCGGCATCAACATCACCGACATCAACGGCAAAGCAATCAACCGCCCATCCAAAACAATCGAGTGGTCGCCTACCATGGCCGAAAAGGGCGGTTACAAACATTTTATGCACAAAGAGCTGCACGAGCAGCCACGCGCCATGGCCGACAGCATTCGTGGGCGCGTACGCGCCGATGGCACCGTGCATATTCCCGAAGAAATTTTACACAAATGTGCATCAAGCAGTCGCATTGTTGTATGTGCCTGCGGCAGCAGTTGGCACGCAGGTCTTGTGGCACGCCTCGCCTTTGAAGATCTAGCCGACATCGCCACCGAAGTCGAACTTGCCAGCGAATTGCGCTATCGCAAGGCACTTCTCGATAACCGCAGTGTGGTCATCGCCATCAGTCAATCGGGTGAAACCGCCGATACCATCGCTGCTGTCAAACTCGCCAAAGAACGTGGCGCAACGACGATTGCTATTGTGAATGTCATGGAATCATCGCTTGCGCGGCTTTGCGATCATGTATTGTATACACAAGCAGGCCCCGAAATAGGGGTCGCATCCACCAAGGCACTCACCACGCAAATGGCCGTGTTGATCCTCATGGCCATCGCAGCAGGGCAATACAAACAGGTGTTGTCTGAAACCAGCGCACAACACATCATTGCACAAATGCTCGAAATTCCTCGGCATCTCGAATCCATCCTTGAGCGCGAAGAAGAACTCAAATCAATTGCCAACGAGCTTAAATCTGCCCAATCGGCTCTTTTTATCGGTCGCAGCTACGGTTATCCCGCAGCCCTCGAAGGCGCACTCAAGCTTAAAGAAATTTCGTACATTCATGCCGAAGGCTACGCAGGCGGAGAACTGAAACATGGTCCTATCGCCCTGGTAGAACCCCGCGTACCTATTGTGGCCATTGCCACCGAAGGGCCAACCTACGACAAGCTTCTTGCCAATATTGCCGAGGTCAAAGCCCGCGAAGGCCGCGTTTATGCCATCGGTCCCGAAAATGAGCCAAGGCTTGCACACGAAGCCCATAGGCTTTTTACGATTGCACGGGTTCATCCTGTTTTATCGCCTCTGCTCACCACGGCTGCATTGCAGATCATCGCATACCATGTCGCAGATCAGCTCGGCGCCGATGTTGATCAACCACGCAATCTCGCCAAGAGTGTTACAGTGGAATAATTGTCACACGGCAATCTGTTCGCTTTTCACTGGTCGACTTTTCGCAAACATACACATCGCCAACAACGCACCTACGGCGTAGGCCGTTTCACGATTGGGATCTTCTTTGAATCGATCATATGTGAGACGAAGCATATCCGAAGGAAGCCAGTCCACACGCGTTTCATCAAAGACACGTTTTAACTGACCTAAGTTATCATCATCCAAAAGCTGAAGCTCCCAATTTCGTTGTGAGATCGGTGCCTTGTTTCCGATTAAATGATTTGCTGTTCTACGTGCGCGCTGAAAAACCCGATACATGAAATGCCCCACGCCACCATAACGATGCGCGGTGTTAATAGAATAGGGCGCAACTTTATCCCATACGATGGCAGCAAGTTTGGGGGAACGCGACCGTATGTATTCAAGCTGAAGTTTTCGATTGGCAAGATAGCGCTCTGGCATCTCACAAACCAAAGGTGCCATGGCATCATCGTAAAACGGCAATACCAAATTATTCCAATCATCAAAAACACCAACGCCCAATGATGTAAAACGCGGAACCCATGTCATCAATCGAAGTGCACGTAAACGCGCTGCTGCATCCCCAATTTCAATACGCTTCAAAGAATCCACAAAACGCTCTTGGGCATAGTCTTGAAAATTCCCATCCAATCCCCAGACTCGCCAAAGTGTTTCTGCAATCCACATTCCACCAGGCTTCACAAAGGACCCAAGCAAATGCTGAAGCTGTGCATCCAAATTGGCTTCAGCCGAAATATTGGGACGATCAAACAAAATATCGCCAATGTGCCCCAATACAAACGTGCGTTTTTGAGCACGCAAAATATCAAGAACACCTACCTGACGTACAATGCATGGATCTTCTTCGCAATGATTTCGCGCCGCGATATCGTCCAATTTATCCCAAAGATAGCCACGCGGAATTTCGTAAGAGGCATGTTTAAATCCACATGCCGCCGCAACCTCCGCTGCAATACGGTTTTCTTGTGACTCTTTTTTGTAACCGTAGGAATAGCTTTCAACGTCATAATTTTCACACAATGCTGCGGCTAAATTTCGACTGTCTATTCCCGAAGAAATCGAAAGAAGATTTTTTTTATTTTTACAACCGCGCGAAACTGCGCCGTCAAGCACTTCGGCAAATGCGCGCAATGCTTCACTCGGCGTGCATAAGTGCTCCTCTTTGTACCATCGCCATCGCGTACTCACCTCTGGCGCATTCCCAGGACGCACAAGATAGCGATGTGCAGGCTTCAGTGTTTTCACATTCGCCAGATACGTATCGTCTTCAAAAAAAAAGTTAAGAGAGGCAAACATCGCCATGGCATGCAAATCCAACGTACCATTCCTGTACATCGGTCCGCACGTCAGCGTACCCGACTGCATATCGATATAATGTTGCTCAAGTTGTAAAATCGGTGTGTCGATGACGCTGCTATCACTCAATGCCATACGGCATCAAAAACCTATCACTGACAAAAACTCAAGAAATCTTACGACCCACTCATATATCCCATGGAGGCATATGCCCGAACAATCGATGCCCCAACACCCGACGTCAGTGCCGTCCCCAAGCCCACTTGCAACATCCAATGTTTCAAAAAGAGATAACGCACGCCGCCCGCCAGCTCCACCGGTGTCAGTGATGTCGTATCGGAAGTGCCCTTCAAACCAAAAGGATCGCGTGCATCGGTTGTGCCATAGATATCGATCATCAACGCAAGATCAGGTTGACCCACAAACCCAAACGACGTTGCAAGTCCAAGTTTAAACGTTAATTCATCATCAAAAGTCGTCGACTGAAATTTCTCTTTCGGACGTACCCTATACCCAACATTGGCGCCCACGCGGAAATGCCTCAAAAATCGACTACTGAGCCCCAAAGCAGGCGCCACTGTCATCGTGTTGTCCCCTGCGTACGCACGACCATTCGCCGAAGGCACCGTAAAGGGTACAAGAAAAGCAATATCCAATACCCCAGCAGCAAGACTTACAATTTTGATCTTCGGAATAAAACGTATATCGCCCAATCCGATGGGTCGCAGGGGTGCTATCGGAACTTCAAGCTGTGCCGCATCCAATCGATTGCGATCCTGCCCAGACAGGATCACCAGTGGCATATCGATCCCAAACTCAATCCAGTGAAACAGTCCTATGGATGCTAAGGCATGGATATCAAGCCGATGCGCCACCACCGCGCCCGCTTCCTTGCGCAGTCCCCCGTCCGACACCACATCAATGGACAAAGGATTAGATCCGTAATTAATCCCAAGCGCCGTCGCAAACTGCAAATGCGGGAGCAGTGAGCCACCTTCGGTTGTAAAAAAACCGGTCGGTGAAGGATTGGGATGAAAAGCCTGCAAATCAAATGAGGCATACGCCACACCCGTGCCATGAAGCGCCAGAAGAAACGCTACCCCTTGCCAAGCCAATAGCTTCCAAGTCCCCATGTTTTTGAGAGTAATCTAAGCACCTGAAAGGTGCCATAGTTGAATATTTTCAACCGGCAGCAACGGCCAAGCGTGCTTGCGCACGCTGCATACGACACATTTCGTCGCGGTATTCATCAGACAGAGCATCAAGATTTTTTAATCGCGAGGCCGCATCTTGCAATGCCAATCGGGCACGATCGACATCAATCTCTTCAGCCAGCTCCCCAACTTCCGCCAAAATAAGAACTTGGCGTTGATCTATCTCAACAGAACCAAAACACACAACCAAACGTTGTACGCCTGCTGCCGTATGCAGCTCGACTGTGCCTGCGCCCAGGGATGCGAGCAAAGCGGAATGTCCTGGCAAAACCGTGATCTGACCTTGGGTTGTAGGGATAACAACCTGGCTGCATTCGACTTCCGCCAATCGACGTGACGGTGTTAACACACGAACTGATAATGTTCCGGACATACCGTCAAACCCCTACGCAACTAACGAAGAAAGCGGTCCACGAACCGCCCCACAATTACGCCGCAAGTTTCTCTGCTTTAGAAATCGCTTCTTCAATGGTACCGACCATATAAAAAGCCTGCTCAGGCAAAGCATCGTGCTTGCCTTCCACGATTTCTTTAAATCCACGAATGGTGTCGCTGAGTTCGACATAAACACCCGGCGTCCCAGTAAACACTTCTGCAACGTGAAATGGTTGCGAAAGGAAACGCTGGATCTTACGTGCACGGGCCACCGTACGACGATCTTCTTCACTCAATTCATCCATCCCCAAAATGGCGATGATATCTTGCAGTTCGCGATAACGTTGCAATGTTCCCTGCACCTTACGTGCAACAGCGTAGTGCTCATCACCCACCACTTGTGGATCAAGCAATCGGCTCGTTGAATCCAAAGGATCCACCGCAGGATAAATGCCAAGCTCTGCGATCTGACGCGACAACACGGTGGTTGCATCAAGATGGGCAAAGGTTGTGGCAGGCGCTGGATCCGTCAAGTCATCGGCAGGCACGTAGACAGCCTGAACCGATGTAATGGAGCCTTTGCTTGTGGAGGTAATACGTTCTTGCAGTGCCCCCATTTCCGTCGCGAGTGTCGGCTGGTAACCGACCGCACTTGGCATACGACCCAGCAATGCAGACACTTCCGAACCTGCTTGGGTAAATCGGAAAATATTATCAACGAACAACAAAACGTCTTTGCCTTCGTCGTCTCGGAAATACTCTGCGGCGGTCAAAGCCGAGAGTGCAACACGTGCACGCGCTCCTGGTGGCTCATTCATTTGGCCATAAACCAAGGCCGCTTGACTCTTGCTGGGGATAAGCTTGAGCTTGCCTTTTTCATCGCGAATAGGGTGCCCATGGGCATCCTTCTCTACAGCGATAAC
>SXGR01340476.1_pt1 | contig 14152 bp, 12 predicted proteins | sample 3174711 | NCBI WGS metagenome assembly SXGR01 (sample SAMN11356860, study PRJNA531348) | freshwater metagenome | isolation source: freshwater sample F1-60 | place: China: Fuxian Lake, Yuxi | collected 2017-12-25
GGCTTCGGCGCCAAGCGCAAGGTGCCGCACTTCGATGACCTGCTGCTGCTCGGCGCCAGCGTTTCGCGCTACCCGCTCGAGGGATACCGTGAGAGCTGCAACACGGCCGTGACGCTGGGAACGCGCTTTGCGAAGAGCCCGATTGAGCTGGAGATTCCGATCACAATTGCCGGAATGAGCTTCGGGGCTCTCTCGGCGCAGGCAAAAGAGGCGCTCGGCCGAGGAGCAACCATTGTTGGGACCAGCACGACGACCGGTGACGGAGGCATGACCGAAGAGGAACGCGGCCACTCCGAGAAGCTCGTCTATCAGCTGCTGCCGTCGCGTTACGGCAAGAATCCCGACGACCTCCGCCGCGCAGATGCGATTGAAGTTGTAATCGGTCAGGGGGCTAAGCCAGGCGGGGGCGGAATGCTGCTGGGGCAGAAGATCTCCGACCGCGTTGCCGCGATGCGCGACCTGCCGAAGGGAATTGATCAACGAAGCTCCTGCCGACACCCTGACTGGACAGGCCCCGATGACCTTGAGATCAAGATCGGCGAGCTGCGCGAAATCACCGACTGGCGGATTCCAATCTACGTCAAGATCGCCGCCTCACGGCCCTACTTCGACGTAGCGTTGGCGGTGAAGTCCGGCGCTGACGTTGTTGTTCTCGACGGAATGGAAGGCGGCACCGCGGCCACGCAGGATGTATTCATTGAGCACGTTGGAATTCCAATTCTGTCAGCAATCCCTGAGGCCGTTGATTCGCTCAAGGAACTCGGGATGCATCGCAAGGTGCAGCTCGTCGTCTCTGGTGGCATTCGCAGCGGCGCCGATGTTGCCAAGGCACTGGCGCTCGGCGCGGACGCCGTTTCGATCGGCGTCGCGGCGATGATCGCGCTCGGTGACAACGCCCCCGAATATCAAGGGGAGTACGAGAAGCTCGGCAGCAGCGCCGGCTACTACGACGACTGGCACGAAGGTCGCGATCCGGCCGGCATCTCAACGCAGGACGAGGAGCTTGGGAAGCGTTTCAACGCAGAGCTCGGTGGGCGTCGGCTCGCCAACTACCTGCGCGCGATGGTTCTTGAGACTCAAACGCTGGCGAGGGCCTGCGGCAAGTCGGATGTTCGCAACCTTGAGCCCGAGGATCTAGTCGCGCTGACGATTGAGGCCGCCGCAATGGCGCGCGTACCGCTTGCTGGGACAAAGTGGATTCCCGGGCTCGACGGTAGGACTGAATAAAGGCTTCATGCGGCTGTTAGTCATCCAGCATCTCTTCTGTGAGGGGCCGGGGGCGTTCAACGCAGTTCTGGACGACCGCGGCGTAGAGCGCGTGGTTATTGAGATGGACGCCGGCGATGCGCTTCCCGACTGGCGTGATTTCGATGGCGTCATCGCGATGGGGGGCCCGATGAGCGTCAACGACGAGGCCGAGCATCCGTGGCTCGTCGAGGAAAAGCGATGGCTAGCTGAGGCCGTGCGCGCAGGCAAACCGTTCTTCGGCGCCTGCCTTGGAGTTCAGCTGCTCGCCAGCGCGCTAGGCGCGCGCGTCTACCCGCTCGCAGAGTCTGAAGTTGGGCTGCTGGAGGTCGAACGGACGGCCGAAGGGTTAGCCGATCCGGTGATCGGGGCGCTGAGCGCGCCGCTCGTCACGCTGCAGTGGCACGGTGACACATTTGACATTCCCGCAGGCGGCGTGCTGCTCGCCAGTTCGCCGGCGGTGCCCAACCAGGCTTTCCGCTTCGGCGACGCCGCCTACGGGATCCAGTTTCACCTTGAGGTGACGCCTGAGATGGCGGAGCAGTGGGCCGCCGTTCCCGAGTACAGCGCTGCGCTAACTGCGACGCTCGGCGAGGCTGGTGGCGAGGCCTTCCTCGCCGACGCCGTTGAACGGCACGAAGAGCTCAGCGGCCAGGCGCGGCGCTTGATCGGCGCGTGGCTCGACCTGATTGAAGCCCCCAGCGCGCAGTAGCCTGCGCTCTATGAACATCACCGCAACGCTCTCCGTCATCGCCGGTTCGCTCGGCATCTTTATGGGCGCAAGCCCGCTGCTTCAGGCGTGGCGCGCGCATCAGCGACGCAGCTCGGCTGACGTCAGCATGCCGTTCCTCGGCCTGCTTTGGATCGGCGGCTCAGCCTGGCTTGCCTACGGGATTGCGCTCGGCAACATCGCGATGATCGTTGCCAATACAGTCGGAGTCATCGCCTGCACCACGGCGATCGCCGTTAGTCACTTCTGGCGAAATGGCGAGGCGGTCGAAGGCGACTGAAGTGGTGGCCGCATTGGCAGCATTCGCGCGACGGCTTGCCCGGATAGATCACGCAACCACCAAGCGCCACCTCGCCGCGCTGCGCGGCTTCGAAGGTCTTCTCAGTCGGCATGCCGTAGACGATCCGCCGCGACTGTCGTGAGCCGCAACTGGGACAAGCTGTCTGAACGGGAATTCGCATCGCTAGAGCCATCGGTCGTGCCCGGCGACGGGAATCTGACATCAGCGGCTAGTTCAGCGGTTCGCGCGGGCCGCTAAGAGATGCCACGGCCTCAACTTCAATCAGCATCTCATCGAAGACGGGAGTGCCAAGCAGCAACGTCGAAGCCGGGTACGGCTCGTCAAAGAGTTCTTCGCGCAGCTCCTTGAACTTGCCGTAATCGTCGGCGCTGACGAGAAAGACGGTCAGCTTGACTGCGCTCTGCAGGTCGGCTCCAAAGACCGCGAGCGCCGCTTCAACGTTGGCGAGCGCTTGCCGCGCCTGCGATTCAAAATCGGCGTCGAGTGAGCCGTCGGCCTTGAAACCGCCTTGACCGGCAGTGAAGACTAGATCGCCTGCCTTGACCGCTTGGTTGTAGGTGAGTCCCTCAGTCCAAGGGAGGTCGGGACTGGCGGCGATTGGAGCGTTCTCTGACATGCGGCGATCCTACGCAATCACGTCACGCGGTCGCCTACAGCGATAACTCCGCCTTCGAGAATCTGGCAGCGCAGGCCGCCGCGGCCGACCATCGCCTTCAGGACGCCGGGCAGCGTGCGCCCTTGGATGTAGTTGCACGGCTCCGCCAGCTCAGTCCCCAGGCAGCGCACCTCGCCGACCATGAACTCCTCGCCGACCAAGCGGTTTAGCTCTATGCCGCTGGTGAGCAGGTTGCGCCGCAGCGCGTTAGTCGGCAGCTCAAGGTCGATCGTCGCAAGGAAGTCGTAAGCCTCTTGTTCGATTAGCGTGAGGTTCTCGAAGCTCTTCTCGCCCGGCTCGTCGATGCAATAGCGATCACCCTCAAGGCCGCAGCCGGCAATCGCGCTGACCTCGTCAAGCGAAACCATCGGAGCCTCGGATTCGGCTGTGATGTAGATCGCTTCGACGCGACCGGCGGGCTGCGCTGGCATCGCTGCAGATTAGCTGGCGCTAGTCGTTTCTTACAACACGAAAGCCAAGGTTGCCGGCGCAACTCTCGGGCGTGTTGTGGCTGCGCGCGTCAACGCGGTAGCGCTTGCAGTACGAGGCGTGGCAGAGGTACGAGCCGCCGCGTTGCACGCGCGGAGCGTCATCGGGTAGATCCGGACCGCGCGGGTCTTCTTCGTCGCCGAGCTCATAAGTGCTCGCGCTGTAGCAGTCAGAGCACATCTCCCAAACGTTGCCGGTCATCTCGTAGAGGCCAAATCCGTTGGGCGGAAACGACTTCACCGGGGCCGTCCCAGCGAAACCGTCGGCGCAGCTGTTGCCGGCGGGAAAATCGCCTTGGAAAACGTTCATCAGGTGTTCGCCGCCTGGTTCTAGATCATTGCCCCTGGGGAATGCCTTTCCTTCACGGCCGCCGCGCGCTGCGTACTCCCACTCGGCTTCCGTCGGGAGCCGCGCTTGGGCCCAGCCGCAGAAGGCTGCAGCGTCATTCCAGCTGACCTGAACGACCGGGTGGTCGCTGCGCGCGTCAATGTTGCTTTGCGGGCCCTCGGGGTGGCGCCAGTCGGCGCCGTTTACCTGGCGCCACCATTCGGCGCTCTGTACTGCGCGAGTCGGTTCGAAATCCTCGGGCAGGAACATCGCAAAGACGAACGACCAACCGAACTCCTCCGCTTCGGTTGTGTAGTCGGTTTCTTCGACGAAGCGCGCGAACTGACGATTGGTGACGGTGGTGGCGGCAATCGCGAACGGCGTCAGAGAAACCTCGTGGACGGGCAACTCGCCATCCTGCGGGTATCCGTCGCCGCGCGGATTGCCCATCTGGAAGCTGCCCCCGCTCAGCTCAACCCATTCGATTGCGGCGTTGCTCACGCCGCTCCCGCCTGCTCTGCCCAGTCGGAGTAGAGGTCGGAGTAGACGCCTGCGAGCGCCAGCAGCTCGTCGTGCGTTCCTTGCTCGGCGATGCGGCCAGCATCGAGCACGAGAATTCGGCTGGCCTGGCGGATCGTCGAGAGGCGGTGCGCGATCACGATCGAGGTCCTACCAGCCAGCAGCCGGCGCAACGCCTGTTCAATCGCGAGCTCGGAGTGGATGTCGACGTTTGAGGTCGCTTCATCAAGAATCAGGATTCTAGGGTCTGCCACGAGTGCGCGCGCAAAGGCAATCAGTTGGCGTTGGCCGGCCGAGAGCATTCCGCCGCGCTCGCCGATCTGGGTGTCGAGCCCGTCTTCGAGTGATTCGATGAACGGCCATGCGCCGACCGCCTTGGCCGCGTCCTCAAGCTCTTCGCGAGGCGCGCCCGGGCGAGCGAAGGCAAGGTTCTCGGCAATCGTGCCGCTGAAGAGGTAGCCCTCCTGGGGAACTATTCCCATCTGGCTGCGGAGCGAGTTCATCGTCACTGATCGCAGGTCGTGGCCATCGACGCTGACCGAACCGCCGGTCGGGTCGTAGAAGCGGGCGATCAGCTTCGCGAAGGTCGACTTTCCGGCGCCGGTTGAGCCGACCAGCGCGACAGTTTCACCAGGTGCGATCGAAACGCTGACGTCGGCAAGCGCGAGCTTCGTCTCGCCGGTCTCCTCGCCGCTGCCAACGCGAGGCTGGTACGCGAACGAAACCGAGCTGAACTCAACCGCTCCCTTAATCGCGGGCAGCGTGATCGCGCCTGGCGCGTCAACGAGATCGGAAGGCGTGTCAAGCAGCTCAAAGATCTTGTCGAGCGCCGCCATTCCTGACTGATAGGTCGTGTAAACCTGAGAGAGCTGAGTGATCGGGTCGAAGAAGCCGTTGAGCGCGGCGATGAAGCCGACCAGCACGCCAATCTCAACCGCACCATCGATCGCCTGCAGGCCACCGAAGGCAATCACCAGCACCACCGCCAAGGCGGCGATCAGTTCAACGGAAGGGAAGTAGACGGCGTTGAGGTTGACGGTCGTCATGTTGGCTGAGCGGTTGCTCTGATTGAGGTCGCGGAAGCGCGCGCGGTGAACCGGTTCCTGCGCGAAGGCGCGCACGACGCGAACCCCGGAGAGCGTCTCCTGCAGGTAACCGGTCAGTGAGCCGATCGTCTCACGCGTGCGTTTGTAGGCGTCGGCGCTGGCGATTCGGAAGAGCAACGAGGCGACGGCCATCACCGGGAAGATCAGGAAGACGAGCAGCGCAAGCTGCCAGTCGAGCAGCAACAGAATCACGATTGAACCGAGCAGCGTCAGCGTGGCTTGGAAGAGCGTCACGATCGTGTCGGTGACGAGTGAGTTGAGCGCGTCCACGTCGTTGGTCATGCGGCTGATCAGTACCCCGGCCGAGCGCCGCTCGTAAAAACCGACCGGCATCTGCTGGAGGTGCTCAAAGATGCGGCGGCGCAGGTCGGCCAGCGCGCGTTGCCCAACCCAGCCGACGAGGAAGCTCTGCGCATAGGAGCAGCCCCACACGAGCAGCACGCTGACGATGTAGGCGGCGACAACAAGGTTGAGCACCGTCAGGTCGCCGGGGATGATGCCGTCGTCGATCGCCTTGGCAGCCAGCGGTGCCGGCGCCAAAGAGGCGGCAACGCCAACAACGAGAGCGATAGACATCAGAATCACGCGCCCGCGGTAGGGGCGCATCAGGCCGGCAAGACCGCGCAGCTTGCGGCCGCGTCCGCTCGTGCCTTCAAGGCGGCGGCGAACGTCCTCGCGGCGCGTCAAGCCCATCTCTTGACGCTGACTCTTGCTCATAGCCCCGCGACCTCGCTCTCGGTCGGCTTGCGCGTCAGGAAGACTTGGTCGGGCAGACCCTTCTCGACTATCTGCCGGTAAAGGTCGCTTTCGGCTAGCAGGTGTTCGTGGTCGCCGTGAGCTACGAGCCGCCCCTTCTCAAGCAGCACGATCTCTTCAGCCAGCGCGATCGTCGAGAGCCGGTGCGCGATCACGAAGGTTGTCCGTCCGGCCATCACTTCGCGCAGCGCAGCTTTGATCTGCTGCTCGGTAGACGCGTCGACGCTCGAGGTTGCGTCGTCGAGGATCAGGATCCGCGGATCGGCGAGCAGCGCCCTGGCGATCGCCAGCCGCTGCCGTTGGCCGCCGGAGAGCGTCAGCCCGCGCTCACCAACCATTGTGCTGAAGCCGTCCGGGAGCCGTTCGATGAAGCCGGAGGCCTGCGCGCGCTCGGCCGCGGCGAGCACCTCGTCGTCGCTGGCGTCGGGGCGAGCGTAGGCGATGTTGTCTCGAACGCTCGCCGAGAAGAGGAAGGGGTCGTCGTTAACTACCGCGATCTGGGTACGCAGCGCTGCCGGATCCACGTCACGAACGTCGACGCCGTCGACGAGCACGCGGCCGCCGGTGGTGTCGTAAAGGCGCGGGATTAGCTGCACCAGCGAGCTCTTGCCGGAGCCTGTGCCGCCAACGAGCGCGACCGTCAGCCCGGCTCGGACATCGAGATCAATGCCTTCGAGCGCGTCTGTTGAGGCGCCCGGGTACCGGAGGGTCACGTTTTCGAACTGAACGCGGCCACCGCCTGCTGGCAGCGGCCCAGCTCCGGGCTCCGCCGTTACTTCGGGCTGGCGGTCGAGGATCTGAAAGATGCGCCCCCCGGAAGCTGTCGCCCGCTGCGAGAGGCCGAGCATCATGCCGAAGGTGCGCATTGGCGCGATCAGCATCAGTAGGTAGGTGTAGAAGGCCGAAAAGGCGCCGATCGAGAGTTCGCCGTTGATCACTTGGCGGCCGCCAAAGAAGAGCACCGCTGCCAGGCCAAGTTGAGGCAGGAAGCCGATAAACGGACCGTAGAACGCAGTCAACCGCGTTGAAACCATCGACTGATCAAAGACGCGGCCAACGCGGTAATCGAAGCTCAGTTTCTGACGTTTTTCAGCAGCGAACGCTTTAACCACGCGGACGCCGGCGATGTTTTCTTCAACCTCCGCGGTTAGCTCCGCCACCCGCTGCTGGACCTCCTGTAGCGCTGGGCGCGAGCGACGGCCGTAGCGAAAGGCGATCACGATCACGAATGGAACCGGCGCCAGCGACAGCGCCGCGAGCGAAGGGTCGGTCAGGAACATTGCGATCGCCGCGAGACCAATTGTCAGCAGCGCCTGAATCAGGAAAACGAGGCCGTAGCCGAGGAAGAAGCGAACGGCCTGCAGGTCAACTGTTGCGCGTGACATCAGCTGCCCTGTCTGCTGCTGGTCGAAGAAGGCGAGCTCCAGCGACTGCAGGTGACTGTAGATCTTTGCGCGCAGATCGAACTCAACCCCGAGCGAGACTCGCCCAGCGACGAGGCGGCGGATGACGGTGAGGATCGCGCGCAAGATGCCGGCGAGCAGGACCGCACCGCCGAGCAGCTTCAAATCAGCTTTGTCGCCCTCATAAATTTGATTGATCGCCTGGCCTGTGAGCCAGGGGATCGAAACCGTCATCACCATTGCCAGCAGCGCAAAGCTCAGCGACGCGAAGACGCTGCGCCGGTATGGGCGCAGGAAGCCCAAGAGACGCAAGAAGGTCGTCATCCCGGAGTCGGGGGAAGCGAGCTTTTCTGAGTTCTGAGTGGTCATAGAGCGTGGGCGACGCCGATCGGCGACTCCGTTAAGGGTACGGCCGTAATAATGGGGAGCCGATGAACCGACCTGATTTTGGCCTCTGCGGCGATTGCGTCTTCCAGCGTGTCGTGCGAACCACGCGCGGTTCAGCCTTCTCACTCTGCGAGCGATCTCGCGAAGATCCACGATTTCCGCGCTATCCAAGGGTGCCGGTGGCTAGCTGCAGCGGCTTCGCTGCGCGCCCAGACGGCGCCGGCACCAACGGCACGCCACCGAGCTGAGCAGCGACCGGGTGGCGCAGTCGCGCAGTTTGAGCAGTAGCTTCTAGCGATGGTTCTCAGGTGCCGCCTGCTCGCAGTAACCCTCAGTCTCGCTGCGTTCGGTTACAGCGCCTCCAGCGCCGCGGCCTTGCAGTTCAGATCCTGCCCGCAGAGCAGCCAGTTTCGTTGTGCGGCGCTCACCGTTCCGCTCGACCACACCGCTAAGACGAAGGGAACGCTCAAGATCCACCTTGCAGCTCAGCGCCGTTACCGGCGCGGCGCGGGCCTGCTGATTGCTCTTGCTGGCGGACCCGGTCAGGCTGGGCTGCCGTTCGCAGATGGTTTTGAGGCTGAGCTTTCGCCAATGCTGCGCAACCATCGACTCGTTGTGCTCGATCAGCGCGGCACAGGGGAGTCCGGCGCGCTGTCGTGCCCGGCGCTTCAGAAGATCGCGCATGACGCGCTCTGGTCCCCCGACTTGGTTGCCGACTGCGCTCAGCGGATCGGGCCGCGCCGCCGTTTCTACTCGACGCTCGACAGCACCGCCGACATTGAAGCAATTCGGCGCGCCTTCGGCGCACGCAAGGTCGCGCTGATGGGCGCCAGCTACGGAACCTGGGTCGCGCAGCAATACGCGCGCCAATATCCCAAGCAGACCGAATCGCTGATCCTCGACTCGGTCGTAGGGCCAAGCCAACCGAGTGGCTTCTACCTCGACTCGTATGCCGCGATAGCGCGCGTCACGGCGCAGCAGTGCGCCGGCAAGCGGTGCGCCCGAATAACAAAAGACCCTGTCGGAGATCTGTCGGCGGTAGTTCGGCGCGTCGCAAGCGCGCCGCTACGGGGTAAGGTCTACAACGCCGCTGGTCGCTCTTCGACCGCCGAGTACACCAGCCAGGATCAGATAGTGGCGCTCATCTCTAGCGGTGACATCAACGCCGAGCTTCAGGCTCAGCTGCCCGCCGCGATCGCTGCGGCGCGCGGTGACGATTACGCTCAGCTGCTGCGGCTGCTGCCGATGCTCAGCGGCGCGCCCGAAGCGACGCGGGAACTCAGCGTCGGGCTCAACGTCGTGACAAGCTGCCTTGACTTAGCGCTTCCCTACTCGCTTTCGACGCCGATTTCGCAGCGCCCCGCGCTGATGAAGGGCGCGCTCGCCGCGGTTGCGGCCAATAGCTACGCCCCATTTGACTCGGCCACCGTAGCTGAGCAGAGCGGCGTGAGCGACTGCCTGCAGTTTCCTCCCCAGTTCGACACAGCGCCGGCCAGCGGCGGGCTGCCGGACGTCCCGGCGCTGGTTTTGGCCGGGCAGCTTGACCTGCGCACCCCGGCCGAGAATGCGGCAGCAGTCGCGGCGTTGCTACCGAAAGCGAGTTTGGTTGAACTCCGCGGCGCCGGCCACGACCTGCTTGGAAGCGATACGACCGGCTGCGCCGCGACTGCGCTGCGCCGCTTCGCGGCCAACGTGAAGGTTGGGGCTCCCTGCGCCAACCGCGACAACGCCGTGCGGCCCGTTCCGCTCGCGCCGCTTCGGCTCGCCGACGCGGCGGCAGCGCGTGGGACGAGCGGCACCCGTGGCCGCGCGCTCGCGGTCGCGCTGGACACTGTCAGCGACGCAATGTCGATCGGTTACATGGAGTTGGCCGCGGGCGGCGAGGCGCGTGGGGGCGGCCTGCGCGGCGGCAGCTTCGACGCACGCAGCGGTCCGATGGGTCAGCTGGTCTTGGCCAGCTATCGCTACGTCGGGGATCTGGCAGTCAGCGGCAGGCTAAGGCTCTTCTCTTCCGGGCCGCGCGGGACAATCACGCTAAGCGGCGCAGCGAGTGGAAGAGTGACGATCGACTCGTGGAATTCGGCCAGCGCAACAATTGACGGCCGCGCAATTAGATCGAAGTGGGCCGAAGGGGTATCGTCGCGCCGTCCGGCCGCACGCAGCACAAAAGCGAAACTGCGCTAACGGCTCTTATTTCTTCTCAGGTTTGCTGCAGACCTCAGCAGAGTTTGCTTGGCAGAGGGCATATTCGGTATTCGGCTGCATCGGCGACTGGGTTGCGATCGCGGTCGGAACGCCACTGAGTGTGGGGTCGGTGGTCGTAACGATGTAGTGGGTGCCGTTTGTCCAGCTGAAGCCTCCGAGCGCAGCCTTGGCGCCGGCAGCCGTGCCGTTCGCTGTTCCCTCTTTGATCCCGTCGGCATTGCCGCTCTTGTAGCCAACCTTCTTGCCGTAGCGAGCACCGCTCTTCTTCCCGGCCTCGTCACCGACCGCCGTCCCAGCTTGAGCGCCGGCGGTGTAGATCTCCTGGTAGCCGGAGGCGCCCGGCTTGTATTTGTCAGCCTCGTGGTTACTGCCAAAGAAGTAGCCGCCGACAGCCAGCACGATCGCAATCACGATGGCGCCGGCCCACCAGAGGCCGGAGGGTTTCGCTGGGCCGCCACCGCTGGCGCCCGGCGCGACGTACGAGGGCGGGGTCTGAGGAGGTACTGCGGGGCCGCCGGCTTCCAATGTGTCGCCTTCCGTCGAAGTAACCTACTGACAGAACCTATCTAGAGGTGCGGACGCCTGGCGACGCTCTCGTTAGCGGGCGCCACGAAGTTCGTTCCTTAGTGCTGGCAAGCTGGCAGATTGAGGAACGCCGGCCGAGGCCGCGGCCTGCCGCGCGGTCGAGGCGCGCGCAGCATCGCGGCTGCGTGCCAGTGCAACCGTCACCTTGCCCAGCAGCTTCCATGTGGAGGCTCCAAGCTGACCATCACTCGCTAGTTGGTTCTTTGCTTGGAACGCTTTCACAGCTGCGACAGTGGCGCTGTCGAAGACGCCGGTCGCCTTCAGCTTCGCCGCGCCGGCCGATGCCAACAACTGCTGCGCCCGGACGACCGGATCGCCCTTGGAGCCTTTTCGCAGCAGCGGCCAACCTGGATCGGCCGGGGTGGTTGCCGCGGGAAGCGTCTGGCCCAGCGCTTTCCAAAGCTTCGCCGAGGTAGTCGACCATTCCCACCAGCTGTAACCGGGCGCCTTGTAGGCCCCGGCCAGGCGCCTGAAGCTGAGGATCTCGCTGGTTGGTGGTGACTGGTAGGTCTGGCCGATCGGGTGAATAGGACGGCCGTAAATGCGGTTTTCGCGCCAAGTGTGCTTGATCGAAGCCGTTACTGAGTCGCCAATGTCGCGCCAGTAGACCTGTGGCATGTTTACCTCAGCGCCGCCGGGGCCAAGGAAGACCGAGTAGGGCAGGGATGGGTGGTAGTCGACGTAAGGAAAGCTGGTGAACCCGAGCGGGTACTTGGCGCCGACCAGACGGCGCAGCTCCTTCATGTAGGTGCGCGCTGAGCTGTAGCGGCCTTCGTAGCTCGTTTCGGCGTCGATTATCAGGCAGTCGGCTCCCGCGGCTTTCGTGGCGGCGGCGGCGCGGGCCTCGCCGGTCGGCTTCGCGCCATAAACGAACTGCCAGCCACAGACGCGCAGCCCGGCTGCGCGGAGCGAGTTGACGAGCGTTCGGTTGAACTGCTTCCAGGCACCGCTGCCGTCGGCCGACTTGATGTAAACCGCCGACACGCCGGCCGCCTTCGCGCGAGCGACGATCTTTGCGACGTTCCCGCCCTCCGTTTGAGGCATGTTCCAGACCCACATCGACTGACCCTTGAAGGCAGCGTTGATGCCGGCAGCATCGGCGCGGTCGGGGCCGATCGCCACGCCGATAGCCACGCAGAGAGCCGCAAGCACCGCGATGCGGCCGCGGCGCGAGAACTTATCGACCATTTTCGTCACGGCCCGCAAAGTAGAGGCCTTCTCTAAAGAGATGATCATCTGCACTACCTTCACCAACCCAGAGAGCAGCCCTTTGTTGCGCAGTCAGTGGCGCTCGCCACTTCAATTGGGGCAGGCTGCTTACTTGATCGGCGATCCCTGCTGCATGCAGGAATCTGTTTGGCTCTAACTGGGTCTCTTGATGAACGGCTGGGTTCGAACCCGGTGACTCTGCTTAGACGGGAGCTCCAGAGAAAAGTTCAAGGGGTCGAGGTTACCGGCAGCCGGGTCGGGGAATTCTGAGTCCATCGTTGGCTTTTCGATGCCGTGGGCGTCGAGTATTACGTCACGCTCGCGTGGCGTCTTCGCTGCGTTTAGCTCCGCTGCGAGCTCCGGGTTGTCCTGCAGCGCCTGAATTAGCGGGTCAAAACTCATCTCTCTACACCGTCCTTGCCGTTAGTTTGAGCGCACGCTACCAGATGGACGAGGCAAATTCAGCCGCTTAGCGAGCTCCCTGCAGATTCAAACGGCGCCTGCTGGCAGGCAATCTGAGATACGTGGGGAGAGGGAGTTTGAATGTTTCGTCGCCCCGCACTACTCGTTTCGCTCGCTGGGCTCGTGGCGGCGGTGATGCTGCCCGCAGGCGCCGGCTCAAGCGACAAAGCCGAACGTTCTCGTCGTAATGACTGACGACATGAGCTACGACAACCTTCAGTTCATGCCGAAGACCGCTTCGTTCTTCAAGAAGAACGGCACTTCGTTCACAAAGAACTACGTCACCTATCCGCTCTGCTGCCCGGCACGAACTACCTTCCTAACCGGCCAGCTCACGCACAACCACGGCGTCAACAGCGTCTTCTCGCCCGACAACTTCATCGGCTGGAAGGCGAAAGACAACCAGCTCGCATCGTGGCTCCAGAGCGGCGGTTATCGCACCGGCGTTAGCGGTAAATACCTCAACGGCTACGGCGAGCTCGATCAGCTCGAGGTGCCTAAAGGATGGGACGATTGGCAGGCCTCGATCGACGAGACGACGATCGACGCCTTCAACGTTCGCTACAACCGCAATGGCAAGATCGTCGAGTACGGCGACCCGGACTGGGTTGCCCGCACGCATGCTTTCTCCGAGGTCGTCGGCCAGCAGCTGATTCTTGATTACCCCGGGCTCGTCAGCAACCTGTTCGGCTTCTTCATGTCGCGGCCAAAGCCGTGGACCTTCGGGACGACCGTTGATGCGAACTACACGACCTCCGTTGAAGCGGAAACAGCGCGCCGGTTCATGGCCGCCGGCGCGAAGTCAAAGAAGCCGTGGTTTCAGTACTACACGCCGCCGGGCCAGCACCGCGAAGACATCGCTGAGCAGGCCAACGCAGGCCAGGACATCGGCATCAACCCGCGCGTGCCGTCGAAGTACGTGCCGAGGGTCGAGAAGCTCAAGCTGCCGCGGCCAAAAGCCTTCGCCGAAAAGGACATGAGCGACAAGCGCAAGGTTCTTCAGGAGCCAACGACACCGAACACCGACGGGCCTGCCTGCGTCGTCACGCAGTGCATCGAGAAGCTGACGCACTACTACCAAGGTCGCGCCGGCGCTTCGATGGCGCTTGACGATGAGATCGGCGAGATGATCGACGAGCTGAAGGCCAGCGGCCAGCTCAGTAAGACGCTGATCATCTTCACTTCGGACAACGGTTGGCTGATGGGTCAGCACAACATCAACGGCAACAAGTACCTGCCTTATGAGGAGTCGATTCACGTGCCGCTGATGATCGCCGGGCCGGGCGTTCCGAAGGGGAAGACCAATGGCGCGCTCGTCGCCAACGTCGACCTCTCACCAACGATCGTGGCCGCAACCGGCGCCAAGGCGCGGCGCACCACCGACGGAATGTCGCTTTTCAAAGTGATGAAGGATCCGTCGAAGGGCCGCACGGCCGTTCCACTCGAGGCAACGCGCAAGCTTTTCGTCAAGCCGGGCAATTTTCCCAACCCTGAGGACACGCCCTACTACGGCGTCCGCACTAAGGATTGGATCTACGCCAAGTACCTCGAGACCGGCGACGAGGAGCTTTACGACATGGTCCGCGACCCCGCGCAGATGAACAACCTCGCCAAAACGCCCGGCTACGCCAAGCAGCTTGCCGCGATGGCAAAGCTCGCCTTGCAGCTGAAGAGTTGCAAGGGCAAGGCCTGCGTCCGTTAGCGGCGGCCGCTGGAGAGGACCGCTGAGGTATGCCGGAGGAGGGACTCGAACCCCCGACACGCGGATTATGA
>SXGR01276793.1_pt1 | contig 14149 bp, 13 predicted proteins | sample 3174711 | NCBI WGS metagenome assembly SXGR01 (sample SAMN11356860, study PRJNA531348) | freshwater metagenome | isolation source: freshwater sample F1-60 | place: China: Fuxian Lake, Yuxi | collected 2017-12-25
CCGCGCACGATTGCGCGGCCATCGGCAAAGAGCGTGATCTCAAAGCAGCCGCCATCATGCGTCCGCTCACCCGCCAGCACGCCATGCAATCGCCCACTCTGCACAGCGAACGATCCGTGTGGTGCGAGTCGCAGCCCCATCGCTTCAACGTCGACGCATCCACTGCGGGCCGGAAGAATCTGCACCGCATTTCGACCACAGAGGGTGACTGCGCGCGCGGCGCGTGTGCCGTCAAGAAACTCAAATTGCTTGTTCGCGCACGCAACGCATTCTGCATCTCGTGCCCCCGACCCGAGCGGCGTCGTCCGAATACTCCCTCGCGTGAGGTCGAACGCAACAAGGTCGAAGTCGTGAGGCTGCTCAACACCGGCGAGGATGCGCAGTGCACGGCTCATCGCAAATCCCGCAGCGATTGATACTGCTGGACCGAAGACCCCGGCTCGATCACACGTTGGGGCGACCCCCGCTGGCGGCGGCTCTGGAAAGAGACACCGCAGACAGGGCCCCTGCTCAGGCACGATGGCGAATGTCATCCCCTCGAACCCGACCGCGCCACAGTACACATATGGAATTCCACGCTTGATCGCGAGATCATTCAAGAGATACCGCGACTCAAAGTTGTCGAGTCCGTCAATGAGAATGTCGACACCCTCGCTGTATGAAATCGCGTTCTCACTGCGAAAGTCATCGACCCACCCGCGTACCTGCATCAGCGGGTCGATCTCACGCACACGCCGCGCCGCAGCGTCGGCCTTTGGAACCCCCTGTTTGGCATCGAGGTCTGTGAAGAGCGACTGCCGTTGAAGATTTGTCGACTCGACAACGTCGCGATCGACGATGGTGAGTCTGCCAACACCTGCACGGACGAGTGCATCGACCGATGCGCATCCCAACGCCCCGCATCCCACGACGAGTGCATGCGAATCACGCAAGCGCTGTTGCGCAGCACGCGAAAAACGAGGCAGGATGATCTGACGGTGGAATCGACCGAACTCGTCGGTTGCGTCCACTGTCGTCGCTTACCAGGCGAAGTGCGCGAAGGCCTTGTTCGCGTCAGCCATTCGGTGGGTGTTCTCACGCGTGGTGACAGCCTTGCCTTCGTTCTTCGCTGCATCGAAGAGCTCTTTCGCGAGTCGAAGGGCAATTGGCTTGCCCTTTTCGCTGCGGATGGCTTCAAGAATCCAGCGAAAGGTGAGGCTTTGGGCTCGGCGGCGGTTCAGCGGCATCGGCACTTGATAGTTCGCACCGCCAACGCGCTTCGAACGCACTTCGACCGATGGTCGCACATTGTTCAGCGCGAGGTGAAAGAGCTCGATTGCGGTCTTCGGAAGCGCATCCGACTTCTCTTTATCGAGCCGATTCTGGACCATTTCGAGCGCGTCATAGACCACACGCTGTGCTGTGGCCTTCTTGCCACCGTACATGATGCAGTTGGTGAATTTGGCGACGATGAGGTCCTGATAGCGAGGATCAGGCTTGAGTTGAGATTCGCTGGCTGTGAATTGCTTTGGCATAACGGACTCCTGTTGGGCTTGCACGCGAAGTGCGTGACTGAGTTCACCGCGGTGCTGAAGGATGGGCATCTTCGGAGAGATGCACCGCGATTACTGCCTGGCGACGGGAACGTCCCAATCGCACTCACTGAAACATGAACAACTGTGACTTACTTCTTCTTGACGGCTGCTGTCTTGCGCTTGACGCCGTAGCACGAACGGCCCTTCTTACGGCCTTCAACTCCAAGGCAATCGAGCGTCCCACGCACAATGTGGTATCGCACGCCAGGGAGATCTCGAACGCGTCCTCCGCGAACGAGCACGATCGAATGTTCCTGAAGATTGTGACCTTCGCCGCCGATGTAGGCGGTGATCTCTCTCCCGTTCGAAAGCCGTACGCGAGCAACCTTGCGCAATGCAGAATTCGGCTTCTTTGGGGTGACGGTCTTCACCTGTAAGCAGACGCCACGACGCTGTGGGCATGCGGCGAGATCGTTGACCTTGCTCTTTGTGGCTGGGTCGCGGCGGGGCTTACGGACGAGTTGGTTGATTGTCGGCATGAATAGGCTCGCAGGCGAGTCGCGCAATATAGCCGCGATCGCGGACCGAGGCAACCCATCCGCAGAATCCTTGACAGTTTGAAGGGTTTGGCTAGACTCCCCAACCTGCCCCGTAGGGCGTTGCTAGGAGCTCCAACCATGAATCCAGTACTTCGAACTTCACCAGGACGGACCCGCCGACGACGGAATCACCAAGCATTGCGGGCAGCACATACGGTGAACTGCCCCAATTGCGGCGCAACCCGACGGCCCCACCATGCCTGCTCCTCGTGCGGCTACGTGCGCCCTGGCCTGCAGTTGAAGGGTTTCCAGGCCAGCGCCTGATCTTGCCCAATGCGCATTGGCGTCGACGTAATGGGCGGCGACAACGCCCCCGACGAAATCCTGAAGGGCTGTTTCGCGGCATTGAGCCACCTCAAGCCTGCGGATCAACTCGTGCTCTTCGGCGATGGGGCTCTCATCAATGAAGCAATCGCCGAACGCGGCGTCCCCAAAGATCAACTCGAGGTTGTCGCAACCACCGAGAGCATCGCCATGGACGATCCTCCAGTCGATGCGGTGCGCTCCAAGAAGGATTCATCGATTGTGGTCATGTCACGCATGGCCTCACCGAAACTCGACAACTGCCTCTCGGCGATCATCTCTGCTGGGAACACTGGAGCATGCGTTGCCGCGGCGCAACTTCACATGCGACGACTTGATGGCGTCATTCGTCCTGGAATCGCTGTGACGGTTCCGACCTTTGCGGGTCCGATCGTGCTCATCGACGTCGGAGCCAATATTGAACCGAAGGCAAGCCACCTTGCGCAGTACGGCGTGATGGGTGACATTTACGCACAGAAGGTGCTCGGCATCAAGAATCCGCGCGTCGCACTCATGAATGTCGGCGGAGAAGAACAAAAGGGAACGCAAGAGGTGCGCGATGCGCGCGACTTGCTTCGTGCAACCGATGGGCTCAATTTCACTGGATTCGTCGAAGGTCGCGGCGTCTTCAACGGCGAGGCTGATGTCGTCATCACTGACGGAATCGTTGGCAACGTCATGCTGAAACTGGCGGAGGGCTTGTCGTCGGGAATCTTCAAAGCACTGGCGAAAGAGGTTTTTGCGATTGATCCGACGCTCGCCTCACGACTCGAACCAGTCGTCAAGAGCCTCTACGCGAAGTACGACTACCACGAGCATGGAGGCGCACCGCTGCTGGGGGTGAACGGAGTCTGCCTCATTTCGCATGGATCAAGCGTTGCTCGGACGATCACGAATGCGGTTCGCAGGGCACACAACTTTGTCGACCTTGGCGTCAATGACTCAATTGTGAAACGCCTCGCCACCGCCCCCCACCTCGTGGCATGACGGAATCTGCACAGCGTTGTGGCGTCCGAATTCTCGCGACAGGCTCGTGCGTTCCCGAGCGGCGCCTGACAAACGATGACCTGTCGAAACTGGTTGACACGAACGACGAGTGGATCGTCCAGCGCACAGGGATTCACGAACGTCGCGTGTGCGATCCCTCGACTGAAGGCACGTTCACGATGGCGCGCGATGCGCTCAAGAATGCTCTTGATGCGGCGGGACTCAAAGGTTCCGACCTCGATCTGATCATCGTCGGCACGGTCACCGCCGAAATGACCTGTCCATCCGTTGCTGCGCGTGTGAGCGCAGCGCTTGGCGCGACCCCCGCGGCGGCCTTCGATCTTTCAGCGGCCTGCTGCGGATTTGTCTACAGCATGAACATTGCGCAGGCGCTGATCGCATCGGGTCAGTTTCGCACGATCGGCGTCGTTGGCGCCGAGTGCATGACGTCGATCGTCGACTATTCGGATCGCACAGTGTCCATCCTCTTTGGAGACGCGGCGGGAGCAGCAATTCTGAGGCGCGATCCAGACCCACGAATTGGTTGCCTTTACAGCATGATGGGCGCCGATGGAACTGGATGGGAATCGCTCTACATTCCTCGGCGAACACAAGAAGTGCCCGCATTTGACCGCGACAATCCGATTCGGCTCGGGCACCTTCGCATGAACGGCAAGGAAGTCTTTCGATTCGCAGTCACCAAGTTTCGCGAAGTCATCGAAGACGCTCTCAAACAAACTGGCCTCACCGCTGAGACGGTTGGCCAGGTGATTTGCCATCAGTCGAACATCCGAATCATCGAGGCTGCCCGCGCCAAACTTGAACTCCCCAACGAGAAGGTTTATGTGAACATCGACCGATTCGGAAACAGCTCTGCTGGCAGCGTGGGACTCTGCCTCGATCAACTCTGGCGCGCTGGCAAGATCGAAAAAGAACGGCCATTCGTCATGGTCGCATTCGGCGGTGGGCTCACGTGGGCGAGCGGTGTCTGGCGTGTCTGAGCGCGCGTTGCGCGCTATGTTTGGAGCAACTTTCAATGACTTCATCGCACATCCTGCTTTGTCCTGGTCAAGGCGCTCAGACACTCGGGATGGGCCGAGCCTGGTGCACGGCCTCCCCTGCTGCTGCTGCCCTCTTCGCGAGTGCAGACGCGCTCATAGGAAACTCGCTCGGCTCGTCGCTATCGAGCATCTGCTTCGACGGTCCTGCTGAAACGCTCAACCGAACCGATGTCAGCCAGCCCGCGCTCTACACGTGCGCCGTTGCGAGCTTTCATGCCATGCAGACGGAATCCAACGCGATACCGGTGCACTCATGCGCGGGGCTCTCGCTCGGCGAGTACACGGCGCTGCACCTTGCGGGTGCGTTTTCGTTCGCCGACGGACTTCGACTCGTTGCCATGCGCGGTCGCGCCATGCAAGAGGCGGCGCAGGCGAGTGAGGGTGGCATGGTCGCCCTCATTGGCGCCGATGAGTCGCAGGCACAGGCTGTGTGCGATGGCGCCGCGCAGGGGCAAGTGCTCGTGTGCGCGAATTTCAATGCACCTGGTCAAATCGTCCTCTCGGGTCACGCGAGTGCCTGCGATCGCGCGGTGGAGGTTGCCGCTGCCAATGGATGCCGCGCGACTCGGCTCCAAGTCGCTGGCGCGTTTCACTCTCCGCTGATGGCTCCCGCCGCGGTTCAACTCCGCCAGGCGCTCGAAACTGTGCCTTTTCACCCCCTCCAATGCCCCGTGTGGAGCAATGTGACGGCGAAGACCCACGCAGAGAATGATCCGCAATTGCTGAAAGAACTGCTGGTCGAGCAACTGGTGAACCCCGTACGATGGTCCCAGAGCATGTCAGCGCTTGTTGCGGCTCTGTGTTTGGGTGCCCATCGTCCGTCGCTACACGAGTTGGCGCCAGGCAGTGTGCTCAAAGGATTGATGCGTCGAATCGATCGAAGTTGTGAGGTAACCAGCCATGATCAACCAGCGAAACAAGAATCAGTCGAATCAAAGCAGGCGTGAGGCATGTGTCGCGGCAGCGCTCGTCAGCGTGGTTGCATGCGTGGGATTGACCTCGTGCGGTGAAGATGAAGCGCCGCCAGCCCCCGTTGTGCGCTTCACACCACCGCCACCTCCACCAGAGCCAGTTGCTCCGACCGTGAAATCTATCGCTGAGTTGATGGCCGAACTCAACATCGATCCCAAGGTCAATCTTCCTGAGGAGTTTGCTCCGGCGACGACTGAGAAGCGCGCTGCGGCGCTGCTCTTTTGGAATGCGTTCGCCAAGGGCGACGCCGCCTACGCGGGCGGGCACATGACTGCGCTCGATCGCAAGGTGATCGAAGGACTCGCAAAGAATGGGTCGTGGAACTCCACAACCGCCCAGATCAAGTCAATCGAAGTGCAGTGTCAAGATGAGGATGAAGGGTTCGCGACCTTTGGACTGATTACTGCTGGCACCACCGAGCAACCACTGCTGTGGGATGCCGAGATGGCGAGCGACGAAGCAACATTCACTGCCTTCCCAGGGCCTGCTGACATTCTGTCACATCTCTCGGGCGAAAACTCGATCGAGTCCTGGAAGAAGTATGTCAACGGACTGTTCGAGAAATACTCGAATTTGCCCGACGAAGAAGTTGAGATTCCACAGACTGAAGTTGTGGCCGCTGACACCAATGAGCCCACTGCGCCTTCGAGCGAGGGTGATGGAGGCGGAGGCACGGGTGGCGGTGGCGCCCCCATGCGCAACAAGCCAGGCCCACCGGTCAAGGGACCGACTGGCCCGCGGTAAGTCGGCGAGTCTCTACATCCCAAGCCCACCGTCGACCGAGAGGACATGCCCCGTGACATATCCCGCTTCGTCCGAGGTGAGATAGGACGCTGCAGCGGCGATGTCGCATCCGGAGCCAAAGCGGCGCAGGGCGATCGCTGGAAGCACGCCTTCGCGCACAGCTGCTGGCAACGCGTTCGTCATATCGGATTCGATGAACCCTGGAGCGATCACATTGGCGGTAATGCCCTTTCCACCGAGTTCCTTGGCGATCGACTTCGTCAGACCGATGAGCCCCGCCTTCGCCGCCGAGTAATTCGTCTGGCCGGCATTGCCGATGATGCCTGAGACCGACCCAAGATTGACGATTCGTCCGAATCGACCACGCATCATCGGACGAGCCGCGCTCCTGCACGCAACGAATGCAGACCGCAGATTCACGCGCAGCACATCGTCGAAGTCTTCGTCGCTCATGCGCAGAATCAGGCCATCACGAGTGATCCCAGCATTGTTCACGATGATGTCGAGTCGCCCATAGCGTTCAGCGACCCCTTCAATCTCGGTTGCGAGTTTGTCGCCCTCGCCGACGTCGCAGGACCGCATCTCACACGAGCCTCCCGCGGCATCGATCTCTCCGCGCAGTGATTCGAGCTGGTCTGCATTGCGGGCGAATCCAACAACGTGCCGGCCGTCCGCTGCCAGACGCATCGCAATCGCGCGCCCGATTCCTCGGCTCGCTCCAGTCACGATCGCCACGCGCTTTTCAGTCATTGGTTCCTTCAAGGGCGAGGGATCATAACCAACTCTCACGCATCGATGCGATCAACACGACCTCTGCGGCCCTCCGGCGGCATCCCCAGCGCCATCATTCTCGTTATCATCCGAATGGTCGGCAATTGCCGATATGTGTCCCCACCCTGTATTCACTCTCATCAACCATTCGATCCGAACTGAGGAGCCACCCGTGACAGAAGCAGAGATTCAAGAAAAGGTCATCGCCATCGTTGCTGAGCAGATGGGCGTCGATAAGAGCGAAATCAAGCGTGAGTCGAGCTTCATGAACGACCTCAATGCCGACAGCCTCGACATCGTCGAACTGGTCATGGAGTTTGAGGATCAGTTTGGAACATCGATCCCAGACGATCAGAGCGACAAGATTCAGACCGTCGGTTCGGCCATCGACTACATCAAGGCCAACTTCGGTGCAGGCCCCAAGGGCGACGCCGCGAAGTCTGCGAGCTGATTTCGCGCGGCTGGCATGGCACTGCGGACAAGAACCCTTCGAAGAGTCGTTGTCACGGGATTGGGTGCACTCACCCCCGTTGGCAACAGCGTTGCCCAGACTTGGGATGGCATGGTGAATGGCCGCTCGGGCATCGCTTCGATCACGCTCTTTAACGCCAACGAAGACTGGGGAGTCCGTTTCGCAGGCGAGGTACGTGGGTTCGACTTCTCAACGATTCTCGACGGACGCGAGATGCGCAGGTTCGATCGCTTCGCGATGCTGGCGCTCGCGGCTGCGACCGAAGCGGCCACCGATAGCGGCTTCGATTTTCAATCGGGCGACCCCTATCGACACGGCGTCGCCATCGGTTCTGGAATCGGTGGGATCGGAACGATTGAGAGCGGCGTGATCCAGATGACAACAACTGGCAATCGCAAGATTGGCCCCTTTACGGTGCCTCGCTTGATGGTCAACGCTGGAGCGGGACAGGTCTCGATTCGCTTCAATCTGCGCGGTGCCAATATTGCCACAGCAACGGCGTGCGCGACCGGGTCGCACGCCATCGGGTCAGCCTTTCACCTGATTCAACGCGGTGACGCCGACATCATGCTTGCTGGCGGTGCCGAGGCGGCTGTCACTCCCCTCTGCATCGGGGCGTTTGCCGCAATGAAAGCCCTTTCAACCCGCAATGACGCTCCAACACAAGCATCACGCCCGTTCGACAAGGATCGGGACGGATTTGTCCTCTCTGAAGGAGCAGCGGTCATCGTGCTTGAAGAACACGACCATGCGGTCAAGCGTGGGGCACACATCTACGCCGAGTTGCTCGGCTTTGGGTCTTCTGGAGATGCCTTCCACATTGCCGCGCCAGAGGAACAGGGTGCCGGAGCGCACCGAGCGATGGTGAATGCGCTTGCCGACGCAGAAGTCAATGCGGACCGCGTTGGGTACATCAATGCGCATGGCACCAGTACTCCGCTGGGAGATGCCGCCGAAGTCGCTGCCGTGAAACGACTCTTCGGCGCACACGCGTCGAAACTTGCGATGAGTTCAACCAAGTCAGTGACTGGACACGCGCTTGGCGCTGCCGGTGGAATCGAGAGCATCGCCACGATCATGGCCCTCGAACGCCAAGTGCTTCCGCCGACCGTCAATCTGGAAACTCCCAGCGACGGGTTCGATCTGAACTTCGTGGCCAACACAGCGCAAGAGAGCCCGATCACAGTTGCCATCAACAACTCATTCGGATTCGGTGGCCACAACACCTCGCTCGTCTTTGCGCGCGCGTCGGACTGACGCGCGCGATGCCACGAAACCTTCCTGTCGGCAACGGAGAAATGCTCGTTGCGTTCGACGATCTCTATCGAGTGCGCGATCTCTATTGGCCTCATGTCGGGATGCCCAATCACACCTGCGGTCACCTGCAACGATTTGGCGTGTGGGTTGACGGTCACTTTGCCTGGATCGAAGGAGCAGGATGGACGCGCGATCTGCGGTACTGCGACGACTCCCTCGTCACCGAAGTGCAGTTGCGCAACGAGCGGCTCGGTGTTGCACTGCGATGCCGAGACACGGTTGATTACTGGAGCCCAGTCTTTTTTCGCGAAGTGACGGTCACCGACCTGCATGATCGTCAGCGCGATGTGCGACTGTTCTTTCACCAAGATCTCTCGATCGGCGAAAATGCCATCGGCGACACTGTGAACTACGACCCGCAGACAGGCGGGCTCATCCATTACAAGGACGCCACCTACTTTCTTTTCAATGGCTGCGGATCGCGCTCGTACGGCGCCGACACGTGGGCCACGGGCCAAAAGCGCATTCGTGATGCCGAGGGAACATGGCGCGATGCCGAAGATGGCGTGCTCTCGCGCAACCCAATCGCGCAGGGGTCGGTCGACTCAACGATCGGGTTCTCTTTGTCGCTTCTCGCAGGTGGATCATCAACAGTGACCTACTGGATCTGTGCCGGAAAGGACTACGACGCCGTCAAGGCGCTCGATGACAAGGTGCGCACGAAGACTCCGCAGCGCATGATGGCCCGCACCGAGGCGTACTGGCGACTCTGGGCGACCAAAGAGGATTTCGATTTCTCCCCACTCCCGAAAGAGGTTCGCGACCTCTTCGTGCGCAGTGAACTAATCGTTCGCACGCAGATCGATCATGATGGAGCGATCATCGCGGCCAACGACTACGACATCACCCGATTTGCGGGAGACACATACTCATACATGTGGCCGCGGGATGGAGCGCTCGTCTCGTACGCCTTGGTTCTTGCGGGGCAGAGCGAACTCTCGCAGGAATTCTTCCGCTTCGCGCAGCGGGTGATTGAGTCAGCCGGGTATTTTCTGCATAAGTATCACCCCACTGGCACGATGGCCTCGAGTTGGCATCCATGGATGCTTGATGGCAAGCGCATCCTGCCGATTCAACAAGATGAGACTGCACTCGTCGTCTGGGCGCTGCGCCGGCACTTTCGCACCTTTCGCGATGTTGAGTTCATTCGCGATCTGTACAACCCACTCGTCATCGATCCCGCAACATGGATGCTTCGATACCGAGATTCGAATGGACTTCCGTTGCCCTCGTGGGACCTTTGGGAAGAAAGGCGCGGGGTGCACCTCTTCACAGTCTGCGCGACGATCGGTGCGCTCAAGGCTGCGAGTGAGTTTGCGCACGAGGTCGGTGCGCTTGACCGAGCGAGTGAGTTTCGAGAGGGCGCTCAGCGCATGAAGAGCGCGCTGCTTGCGCACATGTGGAGTCCAGAACGCAACATGTTTGCGCGCATGGCGACGTCGCGCCCCGAGGGTGGCTATGACCTCGACTTCACCCTCGATGCGAGCGCATGCGGGCTCTTCGCATTTGATGCCTTCGATGCGACCGATCCGCAGGTTGTGGCGCACATGCACGCAGTTCGTGATCGCCTGTGGGTGCACACCAATATCGGTGGGATGGCGCGATACGAACGCGACCCATACCACCAAGTCGAGCGCTACGACTTCGGGCGGGTTCCCGGCAATCCGTGGATCATCTCAACCCTCTGGTACGCACAGTGGCTGATCGAGAAAGCGCAAACCGAGACCGAGCTTTCTGAGGCGAAACACCTCTTAGAATGGACCTGTGCGCGCGCGTCGCCCTCTGGAGTGCTCGCTGAGCAGTTCGATCCATATTCGGGGGATCATCTCTCGGTGAGCCCACTCACGTGGTCGCACGCAGCGTTCATGACGACCGTCTTGAAGTATCTGCAGCGCCACACCCACCTGACGGGTGTCTCGCATGGTGTGCAGGCGCGCGCGTGAGCCGCGTGCGGGCACGAGTCGCAGCCGCCGTCATCCTCGTCCTCGTCATTGCAGTCACTGGATGGCGTCACTCGCCTCCCCCACTCGCTCGAGTCACTGAGCCTGGTCAATTCGATGGGTTCCGCGCACAGGAATTCTTGCGCGACTTCATCGCCGACGGTGCGCCTCGTGCAGTCGGTTCTCTTGGACACGCAGCGGCACACGAGCGTCTTTGCACGTCGCTCACGGCGCTCGGATGTGAGGTGATCGAGCAACCGTTCGTCGCGCGAGGGTGGAACCGCACCGCAGTGGCCATGACCAACGTGCTCGTGCGCATCCGCGGCACCGAGCCTGATCCGCAGCAAGGGTGCGTTCTCGTCAGCGCGCACTACGACTCAGTCTCACGGGGAGAAGGAGCCGGCGACAACGCGGCGGGCGTTGCGTGTGCGCTCGAGATCACTCGAGCGCTCAAGGCGGACCCACCTCGCAGGGACACGCTGGTGCTGTTCACCGATGGCGAGGAGGTCGGACTGCGAGGCGCCGCCGCATTTGTCGCCGAACATCCCGCGTGGAAAGACGTTGGCGCTGTCGTGAATCTCGACGCGCGCGGGAGTGATGGACCTGTGTACATCTTTGAAGTAGGCGCGGATCGATCGACGCATGCTGCGCTGCTCTTCGAAGTGAATCCCAGCGCGAAGACGACAAGCCTCGCAAGCGAGGCATACCAGCACATGCCGAACGGCACCGACTTCTCCGTCTACCGGCGTGGCGGATGCCCTGGATTCAATCTCGCATTCATCGGTTCTCCTCGCAACTATCACTCCCACGACGACACGAGGGCAACGCTTGATCCGCGCACAATGAACCAACTTGGCACGAATGCGTTGGCGCTCGTGCGTGCTCTCGCCGATGGATGGATCGGCATGGGATACCACTCGGGTCATCCGCAATCGGGGACGTCGGCCGTCTGGTTCGATTTCTATTCTGTCGCCGTGGTCTGGTGGCCCCCGTGGCTCACCCTCGTGAGTATCGGCCTCTCACTGCTTGTCCTCGGAGTTGTCCTGCGAGTGCATCGCCATCGATCAACCGCCTCACTGTTGGGAACGTTGATGGGAGCAACAAGCGCCGCATGCGGCGTGCTGTGCGCGATCGCCATCGGAACGGCCTTTTCGAGCACGATGCGCTGGTCGGAAAAGGTCGACATGCCGTGGCCTGCTGCCAGCATTTGGTGGGGGGATGCGCTGCTGCTCGTCGTCGGCGCAAGTTGCATCGTTGTCTTGTCGCGCGTCGTCAACCGTCGTCGACGTGCAAGGCGCACCGCAACGTGCGCCGATTGGGACACGTGGCTAGGAGGATGGTTGCTGATCGTGGTGCTGTGTGCAGTGATTGCGTGGGCGGCACCAGGAGCGATCCATCCCCTGCTCTGTCCACTCGTTGCGGCGTCGACCGTTTCTGCGGTGGGATGCACGAAACGGTGGGAGACGCTCAATGGATGTGCGCTCGCGAGCGGAACCGTTGCGCTCCTCGTGTGGGCTCCGCTCGAACCAGCGTTCGCTGATGCATTCGGTCTGGGACTTGGCGGCTTCACCGCACTACGCGGCGCGCTCGTCGCACTCGCATTTCGACCCCTATGCGACTGAAGGCTGTGCGACTGCAGTCAGCGCGGCTGAACTCAGCTGCTGCCTTCGCGCATGCGATCAACGCCCGCTGGAAACGGATACCGCGCGAAGACCCCCGTGCGCGGGCTGTCCCACGCTGAGACGGGCGGGTAGTAATCGCCGCGGTACCCCCCCTCGTACATCGCTTTGAGCACCGCTTCAATACTTGGCTCATTGCCATCGTGATCGCGAAGGCGATTGCTCTTGGCTCCAAGAAATGAAATCGTTGCTGCGGGCGAACGATCAGCGCGACCACTCAACATCTGTGTCACAGTGCGAAATCCGCGGTAGATGTCTTCGAGATTGAAGTGGTCACGTCCAGTTGGGCGCAGCAGCGCGAGCACGAGTATGCGATCGAGGTCGAACTTCAAGATGTACGGTTCTCGATCCTCTTTCGCATGCACGCTCACTGCTGAACGAAACATTTTTGCATAGCTCGTGGCCGAAGCGAGAGTCCATTGACTCGTTGGAACGAGTTTCAGAATCTCTCCAAGGATGCCATGCGTGTTGTCGGTGTCATTCACGCCGCAGACCAAGGTGCGATAGTGACCGTCAACGAGATCATCCAGAAGGTGCTGTCCCCACATCAGTCGAATGCGCGATGTCGCGCTACAGGCGCGCGGATCTCCTGATGGAAGCAGCGTGACCTTCGGACCGGCGAGGGGAATCTCGACCAATCGATCTCCGTCGCCCTCGTAAATGCGCGCTGTCTGGACGCCCCGCTTGAGAGGTTCCCGTGTGCCATTCGTTGGATGTGTCATGATCGACTCCTCGTCAGGGTGCCGCAGGTGGTGCGAAGAGCGGCTCAAACTGTCCCGCGCGCCACGATGGCACGCGAAACATCCATCCAGCCCACCGAGCAGCGTACTGATCGAGCGACTCGTTCGGTTCGGTTGCGCGCGCAGCGAACGCGAGGCGCACCCAGATTCCATCGCTTTCCTTCCACAGCCTCGCATCCACCGCATTGCCCCCGCCGAGGTGATAGATCGCTGCAATTTCTCCCTCATGGACGGGCTCGTCTGTTCGCGCCTTTCGTACATCGTCTGGTTGGAATCCTGAAAGGAGGTATGGAAGCGTTGACTTCAGCGCATCACGCATCGGATCTGCTGGAGCCCCCTCCGCAAGAGGAGGATTGACCTCCCATTGCTGATTCGTCTGCACGAGATTGAACGCGCCCACATCAATCTGAACAATCGATTTCGACTCGATCTCAGCGACAGGACCCGCGATCCATGGACCGACATCAGCGACCGCTGCGAGCCGTCCCTTGGCGCGGTAACTCTGATCGTCGCCGAATCTGCGGATGTACACCCCCGTCGGGGACTGCACCGCATTGCCGACGATGACATCCGTCGTCGCATCTGGTGATTCGTCGACGAAGATGCGAATTCGACGCGCGACTTTCGTCTCATCGGGCCACGCGAGCCCAAGCTCATGGTGGCGTTCGGGCTTCGCAGTCATCTTTTGCGTCGTTTCGAGCCCGATGAGCGCGCGCACCAATTCTTGAATCGGCTCACTCTGTGCAGTGAACCCATCGCGAGAGATGAGAGTCCAACCCTCCGCGCGACGCTCAACGCGCATCAACTGCTCTCCCGACTGGACTTCGATCGCAGTGATCCGAGGAGCGAGGTCGGTGAGTGGGTCGAGATATCGGTCGAGGTCATCAGGGACAACAGGCGACGCGCGCCTTGATTGAAGAATCACGCCAATGGTGACGAGCGCCAGCACTGCCACAAGCAAACCGCGGAGAAGCGTTGAATTGTTCATCGGGCGATTCCCCTCTTGAAGTGTGTGCGGCGCAGTCCCCATCCAACAGCAAGACATGCGAC
>SXGR01459213.1_pt1 | contig 14145 bp, 17 predicted proteins | sample 3174711 | NCBI WGS metagenome assembly SXGR01 (sample SAMN11356860, study PRJNA531348) | freshwater metagenome | isolation source: freshwater sample F1-60 | place: China: Fuxian Lake, Yuxi | collected 2017-12-25
CCAAGGCCACCGCTGCCAAACAGCTCGCCGAATATGAGAAGAAGAAGGCCGAGCTGGAGGCGCTGCACTCGCAAATCAGCAGCAACCTGCTCGCCAAGGCAGGCGAGGCCGGTGCCAACGTGAAGGCCGCCGGGGTCGGTCTAGGGTTTGCGACCACTGCGGCAGGCCAGGCCCAGGCCGGGCAGACCAATGCCCTCGCCTCTGTCACCAACGGTTTGGCTGTGGCGACCCGCTTCAATGACCGCGCCCAAGGATTGCTTCCTGCCGCACCCGCTGATGTGACCGCTGCCCACGTAAAGGCTGCTCAGGATTTGCTGAGTTTGGAGAAGCTCCGGGTAGCTCATGCCGAGGGCGTGCTCAACGAACGTGACCGCCAGATTGTCAACCTGGAGTCCGAGCTTCGCCAGTTGCACCAGAAGGAGGGCCAGACCAAGGCGGCCTACGAGGCCGCCATCACGAAAATGAAGGCCGACTACTCCGAAGCGGCTGAAAAGGCCGCCCTCTGGGACGCCGAGCAGCGCAAGTCTTGGTGGAAGAAGTTCTTTGCCTGGATTTTCAGCACGCTTGGCCTCGGTGGCATCATCGCCCTGTGCGTTCTCTGTCCCGCCGTGCTGCCCATCCTCGGCTCGGCCATGTCCTTTGTTGTTTCAAAAATTCCCGCCCTCGCCACTTTCCTTGGAGGCGTCGGCAAGTCCGCTTTCGACGCCGTGGTCAAAGGCCACGGAGAGGCACGGGATGAGGTCAAGAAGATGGCCGAGCTTACGCCTGACCGGACGCTGAAGCCGAAGGAAGTCTTGGCCCTGATTGACAGCAAGATGAAGGACGCCACCGAGGTCGGCCCCGCCAACTTCCGCCCGCTGATTGAGTCACGCCGGAAGAAGTTGAACGTGTGAGCGCCCCTGTCCCTATTCAGTTTGTTGACGCGGCCAGAATCTACGAAGGCGCGGATTGGACGACTGAAGGTATTGTCAACTCTCCTCATCCGCCAGGAACGGCGGCCTGGCTTACCAATCAGCAGGGTGCGCTGTCCTTCATTGCCTTTGTCTGCCCCTGTGGGTGCCGGTCGGTATGCTCGATTCCTGTGACTCCGGCGGGAGGCTCGAACCATTGGAAGTGGAACAACGACCAGGCGCGACCCACGCTTCAGCCCAGCATCCAGCGGTTGAACGTGTGTCGTTGGCATGGATTTCTCACCAACGGAGTGTTTCTCACCTGCTAAACCTATGGCCTCCCTAATCCAGAAGGTAATCAAGTCCGCTCAGGAGCTTCTCCATAAACGCTCCCCGAAATGGAAGGCCGTCCGCGCCCGGCATTTGCAACAGGAAGATTGGTGCCGCGCTTGCGGCGGGCGCAATTTTCTGGAGGCACATCATGTGGTCCCCTTTCATGTGGACCGGAGCCGGGAGTTGGACCCGACCAATCTCATCACGCTTTGCACGGACTCCAGGACTGAGTGCCACATCCATTCCGGGCATCTCGGAAGCTGGCGGAAGTTCAACCCCAACGTCCGCAAAGATGCGACGCTTCCCCGGCCTCGCTGACATGGACCCTTGGGTGGAGTTGGTTGGAGCCTTGATGTCGGTGTGCTACACCGGCAGCTACTTGCCGCAAATTCAGCAAGTGCTTCGCACCCGCCAGGCGCGCGACCTAAATCCCGGCTGCTACATTTTTTGCTCCCTCGGCAGCTTGTTCGGCATCCTCTACTGCCTGCTCTCCAAGGCTCCAGCCTGGCTGACTGCCAGCATGGTAGTCAGCGCCTTGTGCAGTCTGTGGCTGCTCTGGGCGTGTTGGCGCTACCGCTCCTAGTTCATGGCTACCTTCGGCTCCCATGACGCCTGGGCAGACTACCACCGCGCGGAAGGTTTCAGGGTCGGCATTTTAGAGTGCCAGGCGTGCGGCGCAGCCATTCACCTGGCCCTGCATCCCGCAGCGGACGACACCCAGTTGAAGTGCTCGACCTGTAACCAGCAACGCAGCATCTTCACGGAAACAATTCCCGGTCAAAGTTCCTGAGTCACGGCTCTCGTCTCTGCTTGCCACTTCTGCCACGGTCCAGCATTCTCATTTCATGCAGATAAAATACACCGCCCAGGCCGGGGCGATGCTGTGCATCCACCGCTGCCCCCAGCCGCTCCGTGAGGAGCTGCTAAGGATGCACACACACCCGAACCCGGCCTATGAAACCGCCCTGCGCTTCTCGCCCTGGGGAGCGCCCGCGCGGATTCCTCAATTTCTGGAGTTTGCCTTCGAGGACGGCGGCGACCTCTACGTCCCCCGAGGCACTGCCGCACATCGCCTTTCGCCAGACTCCAAGGCCCAATGGGACCAGCTACGCTGGCGAAACCTGCGCGTTTCCGTGCCTGCCAGCTTTCCCGAAACGCAGACGCAGCCCAACAAGGAGCAACGGCTGCTGCTCCGCTCGTTCGAGGAGTCCCTCGATGACCGCTCTCGTCCGTTCGGCAACTTCCTTTTTGTCGCACCCACGTCCGCCGGAAAGACCTTCTTGCAGGCCATGACCGCCGCGCGCTCAGGACAGCGAACGCTGGTGCTCTGCCTGACCAATCTCATCCGCAAGGCGTGGCTGGACGACCTCTACAAGCTCTACGGATTAGGGGCGAAGGACATCGGCCTCATCCAGCAAGGCACCTGGCGAATCGGAGAATGCTTTACCCTGGCCTCTGTCTCCACGATTGGTCGTCGCAAGGCGCGCTGGGGCGAGCTGTATCAGCAGTTCGGGGCCGTGGTGCTGGACGAGGCCGACACCTGCACCAGCCCGACCATCTTCGAGTTTGTCCGGCGCTGCCCAGCGCAGTTTGTCATTGGTGCGACGGCTACTGACCGGATGGAGGACAAGGCCAATATCTACCTGGACGCGCTGTTTGGAGCGGCTGTCCGCCGGGTGGTTTCCAAGCAGACGGATACTGAAAGCTCCTACGCTCTGCGCGGCGTGGACATGATACCCACCGCGTTCACCTTCGACTACGACCCTGCCAATCTGGACTGGCACGAACTATCAGAGGCCCTTTCGGCGGACGAGGAGCGCAACCAGTTGATTGCCCGCCACGCCTACCGGCAGTGGAAGGCCGGGCGCAGCCTGCTCGTTGTCACCAAGCGAGTAGCCCACGCTCACTTGCTGAAGGATGTCCTGCTAGAAGCAGGCATTGAGGATGCCAACCTGCTGACCGGGGAAACCAACAGCGACCGCCGCTACACTGAGCTGCTGGTCAAAGGCGTTGTCAGCCGCCGAATCCGCTGCGTAGTAGCGACCGCTCAGGCCATCAAACGCGGGGCCAATCTCAACAGCCTGGACCGCCTGCACCTGGCGATGCCACTTGCGAGCCAGCGTGACCTGGAACAGTTGATTGGCCGCATTCGTCGGCGAGGCACCGGGAAGGTAGATTGCCGCCTGACCTACTACCTGGACACCCAGGTCCGCTATCTGCACCGCCTCTACAAGAACCAGGCCATGTCCGTGTTCAGGAAGCTCAAGGTTCCCGGATTCCAAAATCTCTTTATGGCTTGACTCCTACATTCTAGTAGATACCTTCAATTTTATGAAAAGGCCCGCCAGGTATCGCGCAAAAACTAGAACTTACAACGCCTGGACCGCTCTAAAAGGCAGGTGCTTCAATCCCCGAAATAAGGCATTCAAGCATTACGGAGGTAGAGGTATCAAAGTCTGCGTTCGCTGGATGTCCTACTTTAATTTTTATGACGACATGGGGCCAGTGCCTAGAGGGTTCAGCATTGAGCGGGTGGACGTTAATGGCGACTACTGCCCCGAAAACTGCAAATGGATTCCACGTCGGGAACAGCCGTTAAACCTAAGAACAACCAGAAAATTCACTTTTCAAGGTGAAAGTCTTCCGCTCTCTGTTTGGTCAAAGCGGCTAGGAGTTCCTAAAAGTGCGTTGAAGGCCCGCTTCCAGAAAGGCATCCCGGCTCGCAGAGCTTTGGACCCTAATTTCAAACGGCTTCCTTCTCCAATCGCCGCCAGAAGACGGAAAAACAGATGGTGTCTCAGAGGGCACCTTTACGACATGGCGGTTTTTCATCCAGACGGACGTTTGAAGTTTCGTTATTGTCTGGCGTGCAAAAAGGCTGACGACCGCGCCTACTATCTCCGAAACAAGGGCCTGTTTGCCGCCTAGCCCACGGACGCAGATTTCCCTTGCCTGGACTGTTTCCTACATATATTCTGCTTCCGCTGTTAAAACTATATCTGACATGAAATCATACAAAGGCAAGAAACCCGAAGACATGGCCGACGAACTCGGCGCTGCTTACACCAAGGCCAAGGCCGACGAGAAGGCGGCCAAGACCAAGGCAGACGAAGCCGTCGTCACCATCAAGGACATGGCGAAGGCGGTCGGCACCACCATTGAGAAGGAAACCACCGTCACCGGAACTCGGTTCACTGTCGGTTACTCCCAGCCCGATGCCTCACCATCCATTGACGAGGCCAAGCTGGAGCGAATGGTCACTCCCGCTGTCTGGAAGCGCCTGCTGGTGCTCACTGTGGACCCGAAGAAGTTCGTAGCGTTGACCGAGGCAGGCGTCATCCCCAAGAAAACCGCCGAGGCCGTGCTGATTCCCGGAACGCCGCCCACTCCCCGTGTGGTGGTCAAGGCCATCTGATTGGAAGATTTACCGCTAAACTCACCGTGAAAATATCCAAACCAGTCTCTCGGGCCTTGCAGCTTTACCGCTGCCTGCCTCCGCCACCTTCAGGCAAGAAGGGCGTGGTGCCGCCTGCCCTGACACAGATGCTCGGCAACCCCAGCGCCAGGGTGCTGCTGATTTCGCCGCCTGCTGGAGAAGTCGGCTACGAGGAGAACCTGCCCTTGGTAGGCCGGGCAGAACGGGCCTTTGTTGAAATCTTGGAGGCCCATCGCCTCGCGTTGGAGGAGAACTTTCTGTGCGTGTCCTGCTCCCGTTGGGGCGTGAAGCCGAGCAAGGCGTCCTGCGAGCCGGTGCGTGAGTTTGTGGAAGCGTGCGGGAAAGAGAAGCTGTTCCCGCTCTACGTCTGCCTCGGGGGCGTAGCGTTCAGCCACATCTTCGGTGGTGGCAAGAAGCCCAGCATGAGGACGTTGGCAGGCTCTACCCTACACCTGCGCGAACTGCCTGGCGCGCGTTTGTTCGTGTTCAACGACCCGGACCCGCTGGCCCCGGAGTATTCCAATCGCCCGCAGGACCGCCGGGAGGACGCCTTCCGCGCCCGCTGTCAGGAGGATGCCCAGGTTCAATTCGACCGCCACTGTCTGATTTTGAAAGGACTACTGTGACTCTCAAACCCGGAGAAACGATTGGCCGCCTGCCTGCCCGCAAGAAGGTGGTTGTCGGCGGCGAGCTGGTGCAGCTTTACAGCATTGGCTGGATGGCCGTGATGACCGGGCGCTCGGTGCAGAGCATCCGGTTGTGGGAGCGCAAAGGCTGGCTGCCCAAGCCGATTGTCTCCCTGCCCAACCATCCCGACCGCTGGTATCTCGGCGTGGAGATTGAAACCTACACCCGCATTTTCCAGCAGGTGAAACCGTCCCGGCAGACGAGTTTTCAGAAGACCGGCTTCAGGGAGCTAGCGCACAAGGCCCAGATTGACCTCCGCGCCCAGCTTGCGAAAAAGAACCCGGCCATGTTCGCCCCGCTGTCCCAGCAGGAAAAGCTGGAGCAGGCCGCCCTCCGCGCTCAAATGGAGCGCAAGACTGTCCGCCAGATTCGAGTGCTGACCGCCGCCCAGCGGCAGGCCAAGCGCGACCTTTTGAAGTTGGCATTGAACAAGTAACCACCATGAAAATGAAACCCAAAGCGAAGCCCTCAGTTAAACCGGCCAAGGTCAGCGTCAGTCCGCCCGTCTGCGAAGTGACCCGCTCCAACGGCGTGGCCGTGCTGACCGTTCACCAGGCGGTCAAGCAGTCCCGCAACTACCAGTCCGCCGAGTGCGGCTACAGTGTCCAGGTTACGGTCCTCGACTCTGACGCAGCCATCCGCAAGGGCTTTCTCCGGGCCGAGTTCCTGATTGAGACAGCTCTCACGGACAAAGTGGCCGAGCAGACGAAGCGCCTGGAAGGAGTCTCGGAATGAAAGGCTACCGCAATCCGGTGGAGAAGTTTGCCTGCCGCGTGCGCGAGGAGGGCCTGTCTGAAATGACGGTCGTTGCCCTGTTGGACCTCATCAGCCTGGCGGAGGACGAGCGCAACCTCAAAACACTGGTCGAAAAACGGGAGTGGCTGCGTCCTGCGGCCCTGGAGGAACTATCACGGCTTGAGGAGTGCCGTTTCATCGAAGGCAAGCCCTCAGAAGTCAGCATCAACTGGAAAGAGCTAAGACTCGACCTCCTAGAACGCGATTTAAGCCCTCGGAAGCCCCTGTCCGCTACTCTGACCCTCCAGACAGCCTTCCGACGCCGCCAGCAGCCTCCTAGCGCCGGAAAACCCCTATCCCAAGGCTCCGACCTAGCCACTTTTCGCCACGCGAGCCGGTTTTTGACCAAAAACGGAGCAGAAAGCCGCTCGGAAGCCCTGGTTGGCGAGTATTTTCAGTGGGTCAGCCGCCTAACCGCCGGAATAGCCACTCCGACCGGCTTCCTTTCTTGGTTGCAGCGCAAGTTCACCCCTAAATCAAAATGACGCCCACCGTGTTTGCAGAACAGACGGCTGTGGCTGGAAAAGGCCAGCCAGAGTATTCGCAGTTGCCCTGTCATCAGGTAGTCGGCGACCCGCAAGGGCGTGTCGTCTTCTGCTGGACGCTTTCCTGGAAGGAGCGCCTTCGCGTTCTGCTGTCAGGAAAGCTGTGGCACCAGGTCCTCACCTTCCGCCAGCCGCTCCAGCCGCAGATGCTCGGCGTCGAGAAGCCCACCATGCTGCATCCGGCGATTCGCTGGAACGAAGGCAATCTAGTCGTCCAGGACCATCGAGACGGAACCATTTACGAGGAGGCCACCGAGTTTGAACGCTCCGTGCGCGGCCTGCCCCGCTTCAGCCGCAAACAGCCATGAGCCTTTTCGCCCCGCCGGAGCTTCCGCCAGAGGCCCACACCTTCGACGCCACCACGTTCGGCAACTACACGCCCCGAGGCTATGACCCGTGCCGCATCGCCAGCCGCATCCGAGGAATTGAAATCAAATACCTGACCGCCGAGCCGTCTGAATGGCGGGTAGTGCAAGGCAATCAAGCGGTCATGTTCGCCTTCAACAATAAACACGGCCAGGTCATAGGCTACAGCTACCTTCCTTCAGAGGCAGTCGCCCGCGAGCTTCCGCCGGAACAGAGACGGCTCACCTTCCGTCCAGCTACCCAGGTGCCTCGCGCGTGCGCGTAGTCTTACTAATAAGTATTCAAACATCTATATGTAGGATATGTATTGTATGTATCTATACTTAATACTCAACACTCTCTCACTACGTTCGAGAGTGTTTCGTAGCGGTTACTGCCACGGCCCGCGATTTACCGCTAAACTCTCAAACCGCCCTCCCGGAGAGGACAAACTTGCCGTTTGACCCGGCCAAATTTCCTACATACTATTTGTCCCGTTATGAAAACCCTGCAACTAACCCAGGAAGCTCTGGAGGACGCGCGCCTCCCGAAAGCCTTCTGGCCGCTCGGCAGCGACACTTACTTTGGCAACCGGCTCGCTTTGAAGCAGTCGGAGCACTACATTCGCAAGCACGCCGAGGCTCTCGCCAGTGGAACCGGCCTGCTGCTGATTGGGCCACCTTCCTCACTCAAGACGTTCCTGTTGACCTACATCCTTCGCTGCTTGCTGGCGAAAGGCCACTCTGTCCGTTACACCACGCTTGATGAGCTGGTGGACCTTTATTTCCAGCGTGAAGGAGCCTCGATTGGTTCCGAGCTTTGCACTGACCGTTTTGTGGCCGTGGACAATCTCTCCGAGGTAATCAACAAGGCCGCGCCCAATGCCTTGAAGGCCCTGTTCCGTCGCCGACGTGACAACGGCCTCTGCACGCTGTTTGCCACGGACCTTGAGGACGCCGAGTTCACCCGCCAATACGGTCCCGTCGCCGAGTCCGTTGAGGAGTCCAGTTTGAAAATTCACTGCTCATCGAAATCTTTCCAGCTTGCCGAGCGTAGGGACCGTCGGTTGTCACAGCTCAGTCTGCACGAGGAGGGCGTTCATGCTAACTGACCAGACCTTCTACCCGGTTCCTTTCTTTCTCATCGGAGAGTCCGTGTTCTTTGATGCTGAGGGACGCTTGGAGTTCCCGCTAGTGATGGGATTCAACAACGCGATTCGCTTGATGGAATTTCGGATTGCCTTTGTCGCATCGGTTCCTCCCGGAGAGCGCATCTGCTCCCGGCTGCCTGATTTGCGCCCGCACCGAATGCCTGCCCTGTTCTGGCGGGACTTCAATCCAACCGAGCCGCAGGACTTGTTCTTCCTTCGGCAGACCGTCCACGCGGCTGATTTTGTGCTGTGCCCGGAGATGCCTGCCGCGATAACCGTTCCTCGCACCAAGCTGGTTGACAAGCCCTGGAACTTTATGGAGGCGCTGCAACGTCTCGCCCACAGTCCGGTCCCCTATTCTGCCGAAGCCCTGCGCGCCCTTTATGAGTGATTTGAAGCATGACTTGGAATCGCGGTTCATCGCCGCCCTACTGTCCGCCAAGCCTGGCGAGCAGGCCACCTTCCACGCCCAGCAGATTCCGCCGGGAGTGTTCAAGCTGCGTCCGACGGAGATGCACTGGATAAACGCCTACCGGGACAAGCATGGCGTCTATCCGTCCGTTCGCCTTTACGAGTCCAAGTTTGACGAGCTGGAACTTCACAGTGACCCGCTCTCCGCGTGTCTCCAGCCCATCATGGACCTGGCGATGTTTCAGCAGATGGTGAAGGTCCAGGAGAAGACCAGGAGTATGCTGGACGACGGCCAATCCGTTCAGCAGGCGATGACCGTCTTCAAGACGGAGGCGTCTCAACTCAGCACCTACTCCGCCGACTACGTGGACGTGGACTTCAATCGTAGCCGCTCCGCGTTGGTGCGCTACCAGGAATGGTTCAAGGTCCGCAAGCAGCGCCAGTCCATGACGACGCCGTGGCCCACGCTGACCAAGCTCATCAAGTTCCTCCGGCCCGGAGAGCTGGTCACGATTTGCGGACGCACGAGCTTGGGCAAGACGTGGTTGGTCATTAACTGGTGCCACCATATCGCCAAGGGAGGAACCAAGTGCGTGTTCTTCACCAAGGAGATGCCCACAGAGCAAATTCACGACCGTTTCGAGGCGCTCCACTACCGACTGCCCTATGATGCGATGCGGGCCTCTGATTTGCCGCCCAAGGTGCTGCGCCGCTGGAGGCAGGAGCGCCAGATTGACTCCAAGATGCCCCTTGTCATTTCAGGAGAGGAAACGCTCGACGGCGGAGGACTCGCGCCCGTCATCGCGCTGATTCAACGCTATCAGCCCGAAGTGGCCTTCATTGACGGGGCCTATCTCATCCGCCCGGAGCACGCTCCGAAAAACGCGCAGTCCACAGAAGTCCTCCGGCTCCTGAGCAATCGGCTCAAGACTGTTGCCAAGGTCACGAAGACCGTCATCGTCCCGGTCATCCAGATGAACCGCCAGGCAGAGTCGAAGGACGGCAGTTCCAAGGGCAGCATTACTTCCGTCTATGGCTCAGACGCCTGGGCGCAGGATTCTGACTACGTGATTGACATTGGTGGCAAGCGCGGGACCAGCGCGCGGCTCATCACCCTGCTGAAAGGCCGGGAGTCCAACATTGGCGATTTCATGGTGAATTTTCAACTCGACCCGCAACCCGACTTTTCCGAGTCCGCGCTCGCCCTGCCGGGCGGGGCGTCCGGCGGAAAAGTCTCCTTCAAAGGAGTCTCGTGAAATCTGACCGTCAACCAGACACAGGCCCGTCCTCAGAGTTCGTGGAGCGCGTGCTGCTCTACGAGCGCAGGATTCATCGCGCCTCCCGGAGGCTGCAACGCCTACGCAGTCCCGTGCTGCGCGCCAGGCTGATTTGGGACTTGGCCTGGACCGAGCTTCGGGACATCGAAGACTTGCGCCCAGCGGGAGGGTTCAAGCCGTGAATCCTGACCAGCTTTGGGAAGTGCTTGAAAAGATTGGCGTGCGGAAGCTCCGCCGAGGACATGGGAACTATCACGGCTGCTGTCCTTCGCCCGGCCACCCGGAGAACCGCCCTAGCTGGGGAATCTCCACGACCGAGCCACACTTCCACGGCTGCTTCGGCTGCGGGTTCAAAGGGACGCTGTTCGACTTGCTGGTCACGGTCGGACACTACACCCACCAGGAAGCCCGTCGGCTTGCCAATCTCAAGGATGCCTCGGACCTTCAGCTTCCAGGCATCCGCGCCAAGGTGGAGTCCAGGGTGCTGCCCAGCGTTATCCGGCTCTACCCTTTCCAGCTTACGACCAAGGCCCTGGCTTATCTGCGCTCGCGCGGAGTTCCTCCAGCCATAGCCCGCGCCGCCGGGTGTCTGCATCATCATCACGACCAGCGCGTGCTGTTTCCCTGGTATTGGAACGGAACGCTTGTCGGCGTCACTGGACGCACTTTGCGCGATGACAAGGCCAAAGTGCTCCCCTACTTCGGGACGATGAAGGGCCGTTGGCTATATTCGCCGACCGGCGGAGCGAAGTCCGGACGCCGCCTCGTTCTGGTGGAAGGTGAAGTTGACGCGCTCAAGGTCTATGCCGCCGGGGAGCCGAATGTCTGCGCCCTGTCGTTTTCCGCGTTCACCGAGGCGCAGGAGAATTTAGTCGTAAATTCCCGGCCCTCGGAGGTTGTGCTGTTCTTTGACCGGGACGATGCCGGGGAGCGTATCGCCCGCTCAGTCATCAAGCGGCTGTCAGGCCGGACTCGCGTAAGCCAGGTCAAGTATGGCGCGTTCGTTTCCCGTTACGGCGGCAAGATTGACCCTGGAGAAATGACTCGCTCAGATATTGCCCGCGCTCTGGCTTCGGAAGTGCGTAAGGACTGCGATTTTCCGGCCTTAAAATAGTGCTTGCTAGGCAAATGATTCCTACATAACCTTTACGCATGAAATCGAAGGCGTCCAAGCTGTCTGGAAAAATTGTCACCCAAGGCATAGTTGCCAAGGAGCGTCGCTCACTGGAGACTGCCCGCAGGGTCGGGCGGCCTGTCACCGTCGGCGATGAGCGGGTCAACCTTTTCATCAGCGGCGAGGACCGCAAGCAGGTGGACGCCACCATTGCCCGTGCTGCCGAGCTTCGGCACAAGGTCAAGTTGTCGGTCAGTTACATTTTCCGTGAGGGTGCGCGCCGTTTTTGCGCGCATCTTAACGCGCAGTTGGATAAGGCCACCAAAGGCGCGTTGCACGCGAAACGTCGGAAACACCAAATGGCCTGAAACCGCAGACAATGAAGACTCCGCAAGGAGTAAAACAACACCATGAGAATCAAGTCAAAAAGTAATAGCAGCCCCAGCAAGCGGGCCGAAATGGAACAGGACGAATCGCCCTCGCGGTCGCCCAAACCGTCGGGGTGGATGATGACCAGCGCCGAGGAGCAGCAGGAGGCACTCTCCCGCCAGCGGCTCCTGAGCGATGCGAAGCGTCCGCCGGAAATGTGGGTCAACGAAGGAGAGGACAAGCTCGTCCGCTTTTGTGGCGAAGGCCCGATTGCGTGCATCTACGTCTATACCTTCCGGTGCAACGGCAAGTGGAAGACTGTCACTTGCCCGGAGGACGGGGACATTGACCTGTTCAAGACCGAACTCGGCCTGCGCCCGCAGTTCAAGGCCGTTTATGAGGTCGTGGACATCAACGGCTACACGGACAAGAAGGAAGGCAAGAAGCACAAGAACGTGCGCCGCTTCTACGTTGGCAACTCCCGCGTCTTCGAGGCGCTGAAGAAGCTGTCGCAGAAGAAGGGACCGCTGAACCGCTACAACGTGGAAATCAGCCGCACTGGAACTGGGACCGCCACCAGCTACACGTTCCTGCCTGATTCGCCGTCGCCTCTGACGGCGGACATGAAAGCCGGGGAGCCGCTGGCTCCGAAGTTCGCGCAGTATTACGCCCCGCCCAGCGCCGCCGAGCAGCGGATTCTGGTCCGTGCCTTCTCCGCCACTCCCCAAGAGGACTGAGCGGATTTACCCGTAAATCCCAAATGTGCTCCCGGCAGGAACCGCCTCCGGGAGCCTCCCTCTTTCCATCGTGATTGTAAAAGACATCGCCCACGGTCGTCGCGTCATTGCGCGTCTCGCCGCCCACCCCTGGCTAGCGTTTGACACGGAGACAGAATCTTTTCCGCCTTACGGCAAGGACGACGCGCTCATCATCGGGCGAGCGCAAATTGTCATCTGGTCTGCCTGTCATCGAGGCGAGTCCTACAGCTTTCCGACCAGCAGCTTTGACCCGAAATACCCGACCATGCAGCAGTGGGCAGTGTTGCTGGCCCCGGTTTTCTTCAAACGGGCGCTGACGAAAGCGATGCACAATGCCAACTATGACCTCAATGTGCTGAGGACTTCAGCCCGCCTGGGAGCCTGGCGGAGCATCTACGACACCATGATTGGCGGCTGGCTCGCCAACAACTCCATCGGCAAGGGCCTCAAGGAGCGCGCCCCGCTGTATGGGCGTCATTTGCAGTCCACGTCCACGGTGAGTTTCAAGGACCTGGACGACCTCGCCAACTACGCCGAGCAGGATGTGGTGCAGACTGATGAAATGTATCAGATGCAGATGTTTGGCAAGATTGTCCGTCGCAGCCTGGTCAGGCATCTAGGCCCGCACGGAGAGGTCGAGTTGCCCACCGTTCTGCCCAAGGGAACGGTCCAGGTTCCCCGCGAGTCCCTGGCCTCGTTCGAGCGCACTTTCTACTTCACGCAGGAACTTCCCGTGCTGCGAGCCACGCTGCGCGCCGAGCGGCGAGGCTTTCCGGTCAACCTTACCTTGTTGCGGGACATTCGTGGCCGTCTGTCCACCGACCGGCACGCCCTGATGAAGAAGATTTTTCAGTGGGCGGGTTCAGAGTTCAACCTCAACTCTGGAGCACAGTTTGTGAAGGTGTTGCACAGTCTGGGAGTGAAGACGCCGTATCTCACGGAAAAAGGCAAGCCCAGCGTCAGCGCCAGCGCCCTGTTCAAGATGTCGGACTGCCACCAGATTGTTAAGGACAAGCTAGCCTACAACAAATTGGAGAAGCTCCAGACGGTGTATGTCGGCGACCCGAACGTGAAGGGCGACCTGGGCCTGGAATACTTTGTCGGCCCCGATGGTAGGATTCACTGCACCTTGAACACCGTCGGCGCGGTCACTGGTCGCTTCTCCGCGTCCAATCCGAACTTACAGCAGTTGCCCGCTCGCCAGGACTTGTATGGCATCCGCGAGTGTTTCCATGCGCCCAAGGGCTACAAGCTGATATGCCTCGACTACGGCCAGTTGGAAATTCGAGTCATGTGCCTGTTTGCCCGCGACCAGGCGATGACCAAGATTCTCATGGACCCGGAGGGCGACATTCATCAGAACACCGCCGAGGAGTTCGCGGTGGACCGCTCGCCTACGGCGAAGCAGTTGAACTTCCTGATGCTCTACGCAGGAGGCTCCTACGTCCTCAGTGAAAAGCTGACAATGGAAGGGGTGCCCACCACCCCGGAGCAGGCCCAGGCTTACGTTGACCGCTACAATGTCGTCTATCCAGGCGTTCGGGAGTTTCGTCTGCGCCTGCTTGAACAGCACCAGCGGGAGGGCTTCATCCAGTATTGGACTGGACGCCGCCGCACGATTGACGACATCAACTGGAGCAACCGAGGCAGTGTCCACAAGGCCGAAACGACCTTGAGTAACAATGTGGTGCAAGGCAGCGGCCAGGACTTCTTGAAGGCCAGCATGGTGCGCTGCGACCCCTGCTGCATCAACCCGGACAAGGAGCTGCCCAACCGTATGAAGATTGCCTCGCTGACCCACCGGGCGCGGCTGTCAGATTACGCTGCCAAGGTGGAGAAGCTGCGCCGCACGTTCCGCCAGGCCGAGGCGCAGCTCATCCTTCAGGTGCATGACGAATTGATTTTCTTTGTGCAGGAGAAGGCTGCCGAGGAGGTTGCCAACGCGATTGCTGACGTGATGACCTGGCAGCACTATTTTCCAGCCCGTCTGCCCTATAGTGTGCCCATCACGGTTGAAGGCGGAGTTGGCAACACC
>SXGR01194111.1_pt1 | contig 14143 bp, 9 predicted proteins | sample 3174711 | NCBI WGS metagenome assembly SXGR01 (sample SAMN11356860, study PRJNA531348) | freshwater metagenome | isolation source: freshwater sample F1-60 | place: China: Fuxian Lake, Yuxi | collected 2017-12-25
CCGGTCACCGTGCTCACCGGCTTCCTCGGCGCCGGCAAGACGACTCTTCTGAACCGCCTGCTGCGCGAGCGCCACGGTCTGAAACTCGCCGTGATCGAAAACGAGTTCGGGTCGGTCGGCATCGATCAAGACTTGATCGTGGGCGCCGGAGACGGTCTTTTCGAACTGAACAACGGCTGCATCTGCTGTACGGTGAAGGATGATCTGGCGCTCGTGCTGGAGAAGCTCCTCCGCAGACCGGATCCCTTCGACGGCATCTTGATCGAGACGACCGGGCTCGCCGACCCGTCGCCCGTGATCCGCACGTTCTTCGACGCGGGGCCGATCGCGCAAGGCGCCCGCCTCGACGCGGTGATCGCCGTCGCCGACGCGCTCCACCTGCCCCGCCGACTCGGAGAAAGCCGCGAAGCCGTCGAGCAGATCGCGTTCGCGGACGTCGTCCTCCTCAACAAGATCGATCTCGTCGATTCCGCCGCGGTCGACGACGTTCGAGACCGCATCCGCGCGATCAATCCGCTCGCCCGCATCCTGCCGACGCGGCGTTGCGACGTCGCATTCTCCGACATCTTCGGTGTCCGGGCCTTCGATCCCGGCCGGCTCGAAAATTCAAGCGAACTCGGGCGGGGCGGCAAGGATCTCGACTCCGCGAAGGACGCACACGTCCACGGTCCCGGCTGCGGGCATGACCACGGCGGCCACGGCGAGCATGGCGGCCGCGATGGTCACGCGAGTCACGGCGACGACGCTCACGGCCGCACCGCCGCGCCCGACGTCTCGTCGCCGCGCCATGCGGCCGACGTCTCGTCGGTCGGCATCATCGAGTTCGCGCCGCTCGATCTCGACCGCGTCGATGCTTGGCTGCGCGACCTCCTCGCCAAAGACGCCGCGGATCTCTTCCGCACGAAGGGCGTGTTCAACATCCAAGGGAACGAACGCCCCGTCGTCTTCCAAGGCGTCCATGCGATCGTCGAGGCGACGGAGGGCCAGCCGTGGGGCGATCGCCCGCGGACGACGCGGTTGACGTTCATCGGCCGACGCTTGAACGAAGCCGCGCTCCGCGCCGGTCTCAGCGCTTGCCGCGCCGACGCCCGCGGCGCTTGAACGCGAACGACGACGTCTGCGGCTACGGCGAGGCGAACGGCGTGCGCACGAACGGCGAACAGGAAAGGACCGCGCCGTCGGCCCGGAGTGCCGTGATGCGAAACAGCGCAGGAGGCGATGCGACGCCGCGGAGCTTCGCATCGGCTGCCGCCTGCTCGACGGCGACGAGATCCGGCGCGACTTCATAGACCGCCCCGGCGAAGGCCGTGCGATCGAGCGGCAACATGCGCCGGCCGTCCGCATCCGGCTTGAGCGCCGCACGATCCACCGTGAACACCGTACGGACGGCGAACGGCCCGTCGTCGAAGAGGACCGCCTCGATCCGAAACGCCGCAGCTTCGGATGCGGCGATCCGAAGAAACCGTCCTACCGGTCCGAACCCCTCGGTCACATCGAGCACAGGTGCGGAGGGAAGCGGCAGCCAATCCGGATCCGCGACGACGCCGCGAGCGACCGTTGGTTGCGTCGCCGGTTGCGTCGCCGGTTGCGTCGCCGGTCGCGACGTCGTCCGTGACGTCGATCGCGTCGACGGACGCATCGTCGGCGCGGATGCGGAAAGTCCCCCGGTCGTCGCGGATCGCGGGTAACCCGCGGACTCCGGACCGAGCACCGCGATCGGCCCCGTCACTCGGACGAGGCCGGGTCGTCGATAAAGGGCGTTCTCGACCGGCGCCCAGAAGACCGGAGGACCGCCCGGCGGCGCGAACGGCGGCGCAAAGACGGCTTCGACGACGTACTCGAGGCGCGGCAAGCCGTCGCGAGGAACCGCACCGCTCACGGCGACCACCGCACCCGTCGGACCGACCTCGGCGCGCGCCGCGCGGATCGCGTCGAGACCGTTACGGACATCCGCCCCGGCCTTGGCCTCGTCCTGCGCCGCCGCGACGCCTATTGCGACGGTACCCGCCGCGAGCAGCAACGCCGCGCCGAACCCGACCCGACGCAGCGTCGGCGAGACGTTCCGCCGCGCGGCCGCAGCCCCGCCTGCGATCAACACCGCTACGACCGCGACGACGGGATAGAACGACCGCGAGAGGCCGGCCGTCGCGCGGGCCTCCGGCGGCCAATCGGCGGAAAGGACGGCGGCCGGCAGGAGCAACGCCGCGGCCGAGGCCGCGGCCGCCATGAGCGACACCGCCGCCCGCACGAACACGCTAGGGCCGCGCCAAGCGGCGACAAGCCACAAGACGCCTCCGGATGCGGCGAAGATCCCGCGCCAGATCCACGCCGCCTCGGGCCCGCGCAGGATCCCGGTCGCGAACGACGGACTTAAGGAGAGCGGCACGATCGCTTGCATCGAGGCCGCGACGAAGGCCTCGCCCGTCGCGCGGTCGAGTGAGACGTCCACGAAATGGGCGAACGACCACGTGCCGAGCATCCAACGCCGCACGGCGATCGCTGCGGCATATCCGAGCAGGACGGAGGCGACCGTTCGGAGGGTCCGCCCGAACGTCGCTTCGGCGGGCGCCGACCAATACAAGCAGGCGACGCCGGGTAAGAGGAGAGGAAAGCCCTCCTTCGAGAGCCCGCCGCTCATCGCCAAGACGGCCGCCGAAACAAGCGGCGTCAGACCGGGTCGCGACTTGGCGCGGACGACCGCCGGCACGAGCCCGAGAGCGCAGATCGTCATCAGGACGTCCGGCAAGGCGGAGATCCACGTGTACGCCTGACGCCCTCCGGGATGGATCGCGAAGAGCATCGCGCCGAAGGTCGCCGTGCCCGGAAGGAACCCGCAGGCCGACCGAAGGACGAAGAAGAAGAGCAGCACCGCGATCCCATGCGCGGCGATCGACACGTTGCGGAAGGGACCCGGCCGCCAAGGCTGGTCGGTGCTTTCACCGACCGACCGCCAAAGCAGCCACGACGTCGGGCGGAAGAACGGACGAATCAGGTCGGCCGCGCGACCTTCGACGCACACGCCGCCGGCGCGCCAAGAGTCCTCTTCGGCGCGCTCCGTCCACGGCTCCGTCTGAAGGAGCATGCCCGTCCGCGGCAGCAGCACGTAGTCGTCAAGGCGAAACGGCAAGTCTGCGGGTAGACCGGCGGAGAGGATCGCCGCGAGGAGGGCGACGACCATTCCGGCCGCGGACCGGCCGCGGCGAGCAGGCTCCGGCGAAGGGGCCGCGGCGTTCATCGCGGCAGAGGCGGACGTTCGAAGAGCTCAAGGATGCGTCGGTACTCGTCGGACCACGACGCGGCGTCGACGAAGGAGTGCGGCTCCCACGGGTACAGCATGACCTCGAAACCCGGCTTGCGGAGTTCGATGAGCCGCTGCGTCAACCGGACGGTGTCGTGCGGGAAGACGTTGTCGTCCACCAAGCCGTGGCAGATGAGCAGGCGGTCTCTAAGCCCGGACGCATAAGTGATCGGGCTCGCGCGGCGGTAGGTGTCTTCGTTCTCGAGAGGATCATCGAGAAGGTTCGCCGTGTACCCCTCGTGGTAATGGCTCCAGTCGGTCACGGGACGGAGCGCCGCGCCGGACGCGAAGACGCCCGGATGGCGGAACAACGCCATGAGCGTCAAAAACCCGCCGTAGGAACCTCCGTAGCAGTGGATGCGCGTCGGATCGCAACCTTCCTCTTGCACGAGGTGCCGCGCCGCCGCGACGACGTCCAGCGTGTCGAGATCGCCGATCCGCCCCTTCACCGCTGCGCGGAAGTCGCGGCCGTAGCCCGCCGATCCGCGGAAGTCGATGTCGAGCACGGCGAATCCGCGATCGGCCAACACGTGGTGGAACGCGTATTCGCGCTGGTACTGGGACCAACCGTCGTGCACGTTCTGGAGGTATCCCGCGCCGTGGATGAACACGACGCCGGGCCCGCCCTTCCGACCGCTCGTCGGCGCGTAGTAGCGCGCGGGAAACGACCCGCCTTCGCCCGCCACGCGGACGATCGGCGGCGTGCGCCATCCGGAGTAGGACGAAAACGCGGGCGACGGCGACGTCGTGATCTTCACCGGACGATCCATCGCGTCGGCTCGTCGCAGGTAGAGCTCCCACGGCCGGTCCGGTTTCGAGCGGACTTCCGCGAACGCGGCGCCGTCCGGCGACACGACGAGTTCGCGGAGCCCGCCGTCCGCCGTGAGCGGCGCCGCCTCTCCGGAGAGGACGTCGAACCGCACGATCTCTTTGGCATGCGGCGTATCGATCGTGGAGGTCGCGAGGATCGATTTCCCGTCCGCCGAAAACCAAAATTGCGACGATTCATAGCCCGCGCCGAACGCGCGAACGGCCGCCGTCTCGGCGTCGACGACATGCAGCGCGCGATAGCCGGACTTCTCCGACGTGAACGCAAACAGCGCCGTACCCGGTACGAACCCCGTGCCGAAACCGAGCACCCACGCCGGATCGTCGTCGCGGAAGAGCAAAGTCGTCGCGCCGGTCTTGGGATCGACCCTCAAAATCGTCCGATGCTCGCGATCGAAGCTCCGGGCCTCGGCGACGCATTGCCGGCCGTCGTCCGACCAAAAAACACCGCCGATCTCGAGTCCGGCCGGATCCGCGGGCGGCACGATGGGGACGGACGCGCCGGTCCCGAGATCGATCACGTGCATCGAGGACGCGCCGCGGGCGTCTCCCGCTTTCGCGCGGGCGTCGACGGCCGACATGTACCCGTCTTCGGTGATGAAATGCGGCACGCGGTCCTCGCGGGGCGAGGTCGACGGCCGCCGATACGTCGTCACGACGGCGTAGTCGCCGCGCGGCGCGACGACGGCCGATGCGGCGGTCTCGCCCGGAGGCGCTTCGAAGCGGTGCACTTCGACGTCGTCGGCGCGCTTCGGACGCGTTTCCGCGCTCTTTTGCTGCTGACGTTCGAACAGCACGCGGAACCACGCGGTCTCCTGCCTGCGGAATTGCTCCGCGAGCCGCGTCGCGCGCGAGTCGGTCGGCCGCGATGCTGGCTTAGGCTCCCGCGACTCCCCGTCGGCCGTGGTCAACAGAACGTGCATGCCCGGTCCGCGCAAAGGAATGCGCCAGAGCGTGCGGTCGGTCGTGCAATAGACGACGTCCTCGTCGGCGCCGAATCGAGGATCGCTCGGCGTCGCATCAAAGCGAGCGAGTTCGAGCGGAGGATCGCCTCGAAAGGACTCGAGCACGAGCGCGCGGCCCTTGACGACGAGACGCCGCTCGCGCTTTCGATCCAAGACGCCGAATCGCGGGCCCGCGTCGGAATCGGCGAGCCGCACGAGCGTTCCGGCCGCGAGATCGTAGACGAACGTTCCGCGTCGCTCGTCTTCGGGACGGCGCCATGAAAACACGACGCTCCGGCCGTCGTCCGTAAATCGCACCGATTCCGGTTTCGTGCCGAAGAACTCGTCCCCGAACATCGCGAGGTCGAGATCCAAGGACGGCATGGGCTCGCGCAACCGGGCGCGCAAGGCGCCTTCGATCGCCAGCGCTTCGGTCGGCCGCGTCTCGGTCTCCGGCCGCGTCGCGGTCGCGGTCGCGGGCCGGGTCGAGGATGCGGTCGGAGCGGAGTCCTGCGCCGTCGCGACCGAGACCGCGCCGCACCAGAGGAGGACGGCGACGACCGGTCCGCGGCCGTGAGCGATCACCGCGCCGAGCCTCTGAAGCCGAAGGTCTCGGCCACGTGCTCGAGTCCGTCCGGGCTTTGCACGGCGAATGCGGCGCCGATCGCGAACACGGCGGTGCAAACCGCCGCCGCGCGTACCGGATACCGGCGGACGCCCGTCGAACCGCGGAGCCAGATGGCCAGCGCCAACGCGCCGAGTCCTTCGAGCGCCATCACCGGCAAGTGCAATCGCACCATGTCGGCGGCCAACCCTAAGGACGGACCGCGGCCGGAAAGGATCAACTCCGCGGAACACGCGAGCACGGCCGCGAACGTGCCGACGAAGGCGGCCGCGCCGCGGCGAGCGGGACCGCCGTGCTGCGCGACCAAGGAAGCGACCAGCGGCGCCACGACCGCCATGTTCAATAGATTCGGGCCGAGGGCGAAGATCCCGCCGTCGCCGAGCAGCGCCTGCACGACGATCACCGGCGCGGTCAGAGCGAACGCAGGACCGAAGCCGAGCGACGCACCGAGAAGCGCGCCGCCCAAGAGGTGCGCGCTGACGCCGTGACTCACAGGGAAGTTGCCCGCTTGCGCCGCGAAAACGGCCGCCATCCCGAGCAGGGCGGCGACCGGTCGCTCAGTGAAGCTTGATTTGGCGCCGCGCACCGCAGCGACCGCGCCCGCCGCCGCCGCCGCGGTCGCGGCAGCCGTCACGGGGGCCGTCAGGAATCCGTCCGGGATGTGCATGGGCGGACTTTAGCGCAGGTCGGCCCGCGAAAATCCCCCCCGGTTCAGACGGCGGCGAGGAAAGCGCGAAGCAACGGATGAGCGCCCGAGCCCAGAGGCCCGAGGTACGGGACATAGGAGACGAGCACGAAGAACGGATGCTCGGCATGTTCGAGCGCGCGGACTACGAATCCGGTTTCGTCGGTCGCGACGGTCTTGAGCCCGGCGCGCGTCAGCTGATTCCGTACGGAGGGCGTCACGCCGTAGGGGGAACGATGGTTTTCGACGGCCGAAGGCTTTCCGTAATAGGAGCCGAGCTTGCCGTCCTTGGTGAACTTCACCGTGAGTTCGCCCAAAAGCACGGGCCGGCGTCCGGGGGAGATCGGCGGAGGATCGAGCACGGTGACGACCGCGTCGGTCTTCGCATCGTCATACTCGTGGCTGTGCGCACGCGTCATGACCAATTTCGTCTTGGCGAATTCGACGACGGCGAGATCCATGCCGCCTTCGATACCGAGGTAAGGGGCCTCGCCTTCCCGGGCGAATTCGACCGCGTCCAAGAAGCCTCCGATGTCGTCGACCGGACCGGGCGGCCCGAGGATCGCGTCGGCATCGCCAAGGTGCTTGATGACGCCCTCCTCCGTGATCAGGCGCGGGGAGATCCACGCCACTTCGAGCGTTTTTCCTTCCGGAGCCGCTCGGATGAGCGCGGGTTCGAGTTCGGTATGAGCCACGTTCGAGACGTCAAAATCGCCGATCACGCACACGCGCACGAGAAATCCTCCGAGAAGTGGCGGCCGGGGAAGGACCGCCGGCGCGGTCGTCATTGTCGGCGGCCGCTGGCTCCAGTCAAGCTACGCCGTTTTCGGATCAGTCCATCCCCGCCGCCCACAAGAATAGATTCATGGCGTAAATCAGGTTCGAGGCGGAGTAGAGACAGGTGCCGAATCCCGGCGGATTCAGAAAAGTGTTGCGATCACAGGTGACGGCGACCCGGCCGGCCCCGGCCTCGCAGACGGCCACGGCGCCGATCTGTTCGATAGGTTGGAACGGCGGATTGACCGGACACAACCCGCTGCCGGGGCTCAGCCCGTTTGCGGCGGCGTCGGCCAGGATCACCGGCGCATCCGGTCCGCCCCCGAGCACGCGGACGAGGCTCAGGCCCTCGCCCTGAAACCCGGACGGCAAGCCCCGGGTGATCGGATGCGGAACGAATTGCGTGATCGTCGTCGTGGCGGCGAAGTTGTCCGGGAGGATCTGCAAGCCGAATCCGGCAAGGACGGCGTTGTCGCTCGTGTAGCCGTCGCAGGTGATGAGGTAGGCGCCCGGATTCAGCGGGTCGGCGTCGATGCCGAACGTGAAATCGGAGTAGGCGACAAGTCCGCCGCCGGCGCGAACGAACCCGTCCAGCAAGGCGATCTCCGCCGTCGTGAACGGCGCCCGATTCGTGGACAGGACGACGACATTATAGGAGCCGAGGAGAGCGGCCGTCAGCGGCGTCTGGCTGGTGTGTTCGTGTTCATCGACGGCCGCGAATCCGGAGAGAATCAAGTTGTTCCGGAGTTCCGAGCAACCGAAGAAGCTGGAGTCGGCGAGGCGCGACTGCACGCCGAAACCGAGCGGGTTCTGCACCCCTTGAATGAAAAGGATGTTCGGTTGCGGTTTGAAGTCGATCTGCACGGCGCCGCTGGCCGAGAACCCGAGCGGTGACGCCGGATCGAAGATCACCGCTTGAACGGGCGGAGCGAGGTACGGAGATCCCGGTGCGGTGAAGAACGCCAGCAGCGATTGCGCATAATACGGCGACCAGCCGTTCGTCGGCGCAGGGCCGAACGGCGGGATCGCAGCGAGGGCCGAGTAACCCGGAAGACCGGCGCTGAAGCCCTGCAAGATGATCGCGGGGGCGGAGATGTCGATCGTGTCGCCGTTCGGAAGAACGCCGCCGAACGCCGGGCCGAGTTGCGCCCCTAGCAACAATCCGTAAGGCGCTCCGGGGGGACCGTAGACTGCGCCCAGCAGCAAACCGGAATTCGGGGCCTCCGCCGTCAGCGGCCAGACCGGACCGCCGTCCCGGTAATTCATGATGAAACCCGACGTCGGCCGGTTCGGTTGTTGACCGAACGCGGCGACCGTCAGGCAAAGGATGGGAAGAATGCGTCTCAAAGAATCCAACGTTCAGGTCGTGGGGGCCGGGAGCTCGCGGTCGGGAAGTGTATCCCCCGTGCGTCGCGGGGAAGAACATACTCGCGGATACCTTAGTTTCCGCGTGTTTTTCGGATTCGGATTGCTGTTGCTGACCGCAATGTCGCTCTCCGCCGCTAGTTGTGCATCAAACGAAAGCCGCGGCCATGAAAAGACTGCGGCAGGGCCGACGGCGACGGACGAGGCGACGGCCCGCCGAACCCGCGCCGACACCACGGATGACGACGCCGCGATCCGACGCCTTCTGGCGACGCAAGCCGAAGCTTGGAACCGCCGCGATTTGGTCGGATTCATGGCGGGTTACTGGGAAAGCGAGGACCTCGTCTTCATGACGACGGAAGGCAGCACCCGGGGCCATGCCGAGACGCTCGCGCGTTACCGCAAGAACTACGATGTGCCGGAGAAGTTCGGACGACTCGCTTTCGAAGAACTGGACGTCTCCCCCGTCGATCACGAAACGGCGGTCGTGCGCGGCGTCTGGCGCCTGAAGGATCGCACGGGCGAACCTCACGGGCGCTTCGTCTTGATCGTCCGCCGTTTCCCGACGGGCTGGAAAGTCGTTTCGGATTACACGACTTCGGGTTGAGCGCCCGAGCCTTCCCCGGCGTCGGGATTTTCCGTACCGTTCCCCACTTATGGCCGGCAAAGGATTCAGCTTCTCCCCCGTCGGCAAGCTCTTCATCGCCGAGGGTCGCGCGGGCCGGTCGCCCGAATACCTCCCCGGGCGGCTCGAAGCGGTCGAGAGTTTCGCGCTTCATCCCGCCGCCGCGGTGCTTTCCTACGGTGTCGCCTGCTTCGAAGGCCTGAAGGTCTTCCGCCACGCCGACGGCTCGACATGGATTTTCCGCGCCGAAGAGAACGCGAAGCGAATGCAGCGCTCCGGCGAAGCCTTAGGCCTCCCCGTCCCGACCGTCGAGATGTTTCTCGAGGCCTGCCAAGCGGTCGCGAAGTCCTGTCAGACGGACGTCCCGGAGTACCAGCGCGGCTCGCTTTACCTTCGCCCGATCCTTTTCGGGACCGAGCCCATTCTCGGCGTGTCGGCCGGCGCCGATTCTCGCTTCCACGTCTTCGGGTCGCCGGTCGGCAACTACTTCGACGGTCACCCGGACGGCGGCGCCTCCGGCCTTCGCCTCCGCATTCAGGAAGGCGCGCGCGTCCCATACAAGGGCATGGGTCGCTACAAGCTGTCGGCGAACTATGCTTCCACTCTCTTCGCCCGCCGCGCCGTCGCCGCCGCCGGCGACCACGAAGCGCTTTACTTGGACAGCCGCGGCCACGGCCACATCGAAGAAACCGCCGGTTCGAACATCGCCTGCGTGATGAAGAACGGCACGCTCGTCACCCCGAGCCTTTCGAACGACACCATCCTGCCGGGCGTCACCCGCATGAGCCTCCTTCAGATCGCGAAGGAAGACCTCGGCATGAAGGTGGAAGAGCGCGATCTCCCGATCGAGGAAGTGCTGTCCGAAGGGCGCGAGTTCTTCGTCATGGGCACGGCCGTCGTCGTCGGGCCGGTCGCGTCGCTCTGGTATCGCCGTCCGACGGAAGCCGACGGCAAGGCCTACCGCCTGCCGCAGGTGCCCGGCGAGGTCACGATGCAGCTCCGCCGCCGTCTCGTCGATCTGCAAGAAGGCCGCTTGGCCGACACCCGCGGCTGGCTCAAGCGCATCACCTGATCCGACGGACGAGGAACGACGCCAGCCAGGCGATCACGATCGCGCCTAAGGCGATCGCCGTCGCGAGATCGAAGACGCCCGGGCCGCCGCCTGCCGACGACAACCATCCGAACGACTCCATCCGGCGAAGGTCGGCCAGATCGTCGACGGCGTTCAGCCAGAGGAACACGATCGCCGCCGCGATGAAGAGGAGCGGCGTCCACGGATAAAACGGCGCGCGGAACGGGCGCGGCGCGTCGGGCATTTTCCGGCGGAAAACGAAGATCGACGCGGCGGCGGGCACGAAGAACATCCATGTCGTCAGGACGAACCCGTCCGTCAACTGGTCGAAGTTCGCGCCGAGCACGAGCGCCGCGGCGAGAATCCCTTGGACGAACAGCGCCGCCTCGGGCGTACCGCGTACCGGGTGGACGCGAGTCAGAAACGCCGGCAGGAGCCGGTCCTCGCCCGCCGCATGGAAGATGCGCGCGCCGCTCATGATCGAACCGTTCACGGCGCCGAACGTACTGATCGCAATGAACAGCGCGGCGATGCGCGGGGCATATCCGCCGACGGCCGCTTGCAGCGCATCGGCCGCGACCGTGCGCGACGCGGCAAGTCGATCGGGCGGGATCGCCAAGAGGTAGGCGACGTTGACTGCGAGATAGAGGCCGACGACCGCGAGCGTTCCTCCGATGAAGATCCGCGGCAAAGCCCGGCCCGGATCCTTCACCTCGCCGTTCAGGTACGAAAGGTCGGCCCAGCCGTCGTAGGCCCAAAGGACGGCGAGCATCGCAGCACCCCAAGCGACGGCGTCCGACCGGCCCGGATCACGGGGAATCGACTGCGAAAAATGCTCCGGTTGCACCGCTCCCGTCGCAAAGACGGCGAAAATGACGATCCCGAGCGCCAGCACTTTCGCGAGCATGAAGATGTTTTGGACGCGCGCCCCGGAGCGGTTTCCGAGGACGTTCGCCGCCGTCAATCCGAGAATGACCAGCGCCGCCGCTTGGGGACCGACACGGTCGATCGTCGCCTGCGACGCGCCGGGCTCGGAAGCGCGCACCATGTGATCCCCGCAGACGCGGGCGATCCCGGCGATCGACAGCGGCTTGAAGCCGAACAAGCCGACCGCCGCGAAAACGAATCCGGCCCGTGCGCCGTAGGCGTCCCGAAGGAAGGCATACACCCCGCCGGCTGCGGGCCTTAGCGCGCCGAGTTCCGCGAAGACGAACGCCCCGAGCAGCGACACCGCCCCGCCGACCACCCACGCCGTCAAGGCGAGTCCCGGCGACCCGAGCGCCGCCAAAGCCTTCCCCGGTTTCGAGAAGATCCCCGAGCCGACGATGATGCCGACGACGACCGCCACCCCGTCGAAAACCGTAAGCGTCCGCATCAATCGCGCCATGCGCCGCGGAGTATAGGGATCCGCGCGCCGGACGCGCTACAACCGACGCCCCCCGATGCGACATCTCGAAGGTCTGAATCCGCAGCAGCTCGCCGCCGTCCGCGCGACGGAGGGTCCGCTCCTCGTCCTCGCCGGCGCCGGGACGGGCAAGACGCGCGTCGTGACGTGCCGGATCGCCGAGATCATCGCGAAGGGCACCACGCCGCAAGCCATCCTCGCCGTCACGTTCACGAACAAGGCCGCCGCCGAAATGCGCGACCGCGCCATGACGCTGCTCGGCATCAAGAAGAAGGACCAAGCCCCGGTCGTCAGCACGTTCCACAGCCTCGGCGTCCGCATCCTGCGCGAATTCGGCGAACGCATCGGCGTGCCTAAGAACTTCTCGATCGCCGACGACGCCGACCAGCAGGAGATCGTGACCGACGCGCTCCGGGAACTCGGCGTCGGGCGCGATCAGTTGCAGCCGAAGGAAGGCCGCTGGCGGATCTCCGGTTGGAAGAACAAGGCGCTCACGACCGATCAGGCGTTGGAGGCGGCGGTGCTGCCGGTCGACGAGAAGCTGGCGTGGGCCTACGTCCGGTACGAGGAGGAGGTCGCACGGCGTGGTCTGGTCGATTTCGACGACCTCATCCTGAAGCCTCTTCGCTTGCTCGAACAAGACGACGAGGTCGGCGCCGAACTCAGGCAGCGGTTTCGGTACCTCTTGGTCGACGAGTATCAGGATACGAACGCGGTGCAGTACGGCCTCGTCAAGGCGATCGCGGGCGCGCGCGCCAACGTCTGCGTCGTAGGCGACGACGATCAATCGATCTACGGTTGGCGCGGAGCGGAGCCGGACCGCATCCTCGCCTTCGCGCAGGATTTCCGGGGCGCGCGGACGGTCGTGCTCGACCAGAACTACCGCTCCACGAACATCATCCTGAACGCCGCGAACCGCGTCATCGGTCAGAACCGGCAGCGCAAGGAGAAACGGCTTTGGTCGGCCTTGGGCCAAGGCGATCCGATCCGCCTCTACGTCGCGACCGACGACAAGGACGAGGTCGCGGAGATGGGGCGCACGGTACTGCGATTGGTCAAGACGAGCGGCGTGCCGGCGGAGGACGTGGCCGTGCTCTTCCGCGCCAACAGCCAATGCCGCGCGCTCGAACAAGCGCTCCGCGAGCGGGCGATCCCCTACAAGGTGATGGGCACGCGGTCGTTCTTCGACCGGCGAGAGATCCGCGATCTGCTCGCGTTCTGCCGCGTCGCGGTGAATCCGAAGGACGACGGCGCGTGGCTTCGCATCGCCAACACGCCGCCGCGCGGGGTCGGCAAGACGTCGATCGACAAACTGAAGGCGGTCGCCGGCGCCGCGAAGAAACCGCTCCGCGCCGCGGCCCGGGAAGAGCGCGGCTCGTTCCAGAACAAAGTGATCGAAGGCTTCGACGACCTCGAGCGCAATTTCCTCGCCGTCATCGACGACGCGGCCCGCGAAGGCACGGCGGCGGCGCTGGAGAAACTCGTCGTTCGCATCCAATACCGCGACTTCCTCCGCATCGACGGCAAAGATGCGATGGAACTCGTAGCGCGTCTCGGGGCCGTTACGGACTTGATCAAAGTCGCCAAAGAATTCGAGGAAAAGGCCTCGGACCGTTCGTTGCCTGCGTTCCTCGAATCGCTCGCGCTCCGGGAAGAGGATCGCCACGAAGGCAAAGACGAGAAGAACGAAGTGTCGTTGCTCACGATGCACGCCGCCAAGGGGCTCGAATTCCCCTATGTGATGATCGTCGGCTGCGAAGAAGGCGTGCTGCCCCACAAGAATTCGATCGCCGAACCTTCCGAAGACGACGAAGACGCTCCGGTCGACGGCGCCGAAAAGGGTCTCGAAGAAGAACGCCGGCTCTTCTACGTCGGCGTGACGCGGGCCCGCCGTAAGCTCTTCCTTTCGTACGCCTCGAAGCGCGTCCGCTACGGCAAAGAAGAGAAACGCGTGCGTTCGCGCTTCCTCGACGAGATGGGCGACGAGGGCGTCGAGATCGTCGACGCCACGAGCGACGCACCGGCGACGCAGGAGTTCGGTCGCGCGATGCTCGCCGATCTGAAGGCGCGGTTCGGACGAAAAGCGGAGGGCGGATCATGACGACGGGCTTGCGGAACGCGGTGTTCGGTCTCGCCCTCGGCCTCGGACTCGCGGTCTCCGGCGCCGCCGCTCAAGAGGTCCCCGGCACGCTCGTCCTCTGGGCCGATCCGGCGCCGCTTGCGACCGAACGCGCGTTCGAGATCCCGCCGTCGTCGAAACCGCGTCTTTTGATCGTCCGCGGCACGCGGATCGACGACCCCGCGGTCGACGCCTCGCTCTTGCTGGACGGTGAGGACCGCGGCCCGCTCTCCCGCTATGCGGAGACTCCCCGGCGGTTCGAGGCCGCGCTGCCGCTTCTCGCCGTTCACGCGCCGACGTCCGGGCCCGCGTCGCGAGCCTTCACCCGCCCGACCGCTTCCGGATCTGCGGAGTCGCGACCGGACTCAAGCCCGCTGCCTCCGGCCGTCGTCGAGCAACG
>SXGR01003181.1_pt1 | contig 14142 bp, 8 predicted proteins | sample 3174711 | NCBI WGS metagenome assembly SXGR01 (sample SAMN11356860, study PRJNA531348) | freshwater metagenome | isolation source: freshwater sample F1-60 | place: China: Fuxian Lake, Yuxi | collected 2017-12-25
CAGGCCGAGCTCGAGGACCGGGAGCGTCCGGGCGCCTACCACCAGCTCGCCTTCCACCGCACCGACGGCGGCGGCGACGTCCTGATCGACACCACCCGGCCCGAGCTCGTCGTGAGCTGCGTGGCGCTGGTCGCCCACCCCGACGACGAGCGGTACCAGCCGTTGTTCGGCTCGACGGTCACCACACCGGTGTTCGGCGTCGAGGTGCCGGTCCACCCGCACCCGTTGGCGGAACCCGACAAGGGCACCGGCATCGCCATGATCTGCACCTTCGGCGACACGACCGACGTCGTGTGGTGGCGGGAACTGGCACTCCCCACCCGCGCGGTCCTCGAGCGCGACGGCCGCTTCAGCGAGGCCGTCCCCGAGTGGCTCACCACCGACGAGGCCCGCGAGCGCTACGGGCGGATCGCCCGCAAGGCCCCCGGCGGGGCGCGCGAACAGATGGTGGCCATGCTCGCCGAGACCGGTGAGCTCGTCGGCGACGTCCGACCGATCCAGCACGCCGTCAAGTTCTTCGAGAAGGGCGACAAGCCGCTCGAGATCGTCACGTCCCGGCAGTGGTACATCCGCAACGGCGGCCGGTCCGACGAGCTGAAGGCGGAGCTCGTCGATCGCGGCGCCGAACTGGTGTGGCACCCGGCGTTCATGCGGCACCGCTACGACAACTGGGTGCAGGGCCTGAACGGCGACTGGCTCGTGTCCCGCCAGCGCTACTTCGGCGTGCCGTTCCCCGTCTGGTACCCGGTGCTCGACGACGGGACCGTGGACCACGACCACCCGATCCTCCCCGAGGAGGCCGACCTGCCCGTCGACCCGCAGGCCGAGTGCCCGGCCGGGTTCACCGAGGACCGCCGCGGCGAGCCGGGCGGGTTCGGGGGCGCCCCCGGCGGGATGGACAGCTGGGCGACCTCCTCCCTGACGCCACTGATCGCCTGTCGGTGGGAGGACGACGCCGACCTGTTCGAGCGCACGTTCCCCATGAACCTCCGGCCGCAGGGCCACGACATCATCCGGACCTGGTTGTTCTCGACGGTGCTGCGGAGCCACGACGAGTTCGGCTGCGTCCCCTGGTCCGACGTCGCGCTGTCCGGGTGGATCCTGGACCCGGACCGCAAGAAGATGTCGAAGTCCAAGGGCAACGTCGTCACGCCGGTGGGCCTGCTCGAACAGCACGGCTCGGATGCCGTGCGCTACTGGGCGGCCTCGGGCCGTCCCGGGACCGACACCGCCTTCGACGAGCAGCAGATGAAGGTCGGCCGCCGCCTGGCGATCAAGCTGCTGAACGCGTCGCGTTTCGCCCTCGGCTTCGGGTCGGTCCCCGCCGACACGCCCGTGACCGAGGCGCTCGACCGGGCGGTCCTCGCGGCGCTGGCCGACCTGGTCGACGACGCCACCCGGGCCTTCGACGACTTCGACTACGCCCGGGCGCTGGAGCGGACCGAACAGTTCTTCTGGCGGTTCTGCGACGACTACCTGGAGCTGGTCAAGTCGCGCGCCTACGGCGAGGAGGGTGCGGAGCAACCGGCCCCGGGTACCGCGTCGGCCCGGGCGGCGCTGGCGGTGGCGCTGTCCACCCTGCACCGCCTGCTCGCCCCGTTCCTGCCGTTCACCTGCGAGGAGGCGTGGTCCTGGTGGATGGAGGGGTCGGTCCACACCACGAGCTGGCCGACCGCCGCCGAGCTCCGCGACGCTGCCGGAACGGGTGGCGCCGCCGCCGGGTCGCCCGAGGCGTTCGCCGTCGCCGGAGCGGTGCTCAGCGAGCTCCGGGGCGCCAAGTCGGCGGCGAAGGTCGGGATGCGGGCCGAGATCGACCGGGCCGAGGTCGTCGACGACCCGGCCCGACTGGAACTGCTGCGCACGGTGCTGGCCGACGTGGCCGAGGCCGGTCGGGTCCGGGAGTTCGTCCTGGGCGAGGGCGCCGAGCTGTCGGTGACCTGCACCCTCGCCGAGCCGAGCACCTGAACCACCCCGGCACCGGAACGGCCCCGACACCTGAACCACCCCGGGACCCGAACGGCCCCGGCGGCCGACCGGCCTCAGCGGCCTGCGACCGTCGGCAGCACCACCTGGGCGAGGGGGATCCGCTCGGCGTCGAAGGCCTGCAGCACCCGCAGCCGGAACTCCCGCTCCACCTCGAACTGGGCCGCCGGTTCGGTGTCGCAGAGCGCCCGGAGCGTCACGCCGGTCGGGTCGATCAGCAGCACGCCGAGCACCTCGACGGCCCCGGTGATGCGGCCCGACCACTCGTCGTCCGAACGCAGCGCCGCGCCGACCTCGCCGAGCACGGCGACGGCCCGCTCGATGTCGGCATCGGGGGCGACGACGACGTCGACGACGGCGCGGGACCAGCTCTGGGACTTGTTGCCGACCGAGAGCACCTCGCCGTTGGCGATGTGCCAGACCGTCCCGCTGATGTCACGCACCCGCGTTGATCGGAGCGTGACCCGCTCGACCACCCCGGCCACGGGCGCGCCGCAGTCCACGATGTCACCGACCCCGTAACGGTCCTCGACGACGATGAAGAACCCGGCGAGCATGTCGCGCACCAGCGTCTGGGCTCCGAAGCCGAGCGCCACGCCGACGACACCGGCCGAGGCCAGGATCGCCGGGAGGCTCGCCCCGAGCTCGGCCAGGATCAGCGCGGCGGCCAGGGCGACCACGATGATCGAGGCCACGGAGCGGGCCATGGCGGTCACCGTCTCGGTCCGGGCCTGCATCCGGTTGGTGGATGCCCCGGACCGGAACTGGTCGGGCATGAACTCACCCAACCGGTCGGCGCTGGCGATCATGCGCAGACCGACCCGCCGGATGGCCCACCGGAGGATCAGATTGACCAGCCACGCGCCCAGGATGATGAGCGGGATCGCCACGGCCTGGGGCGGAGTCCGCTCGGCCAGCTCCCGCAGGTCGAGGGCGAGCAGGCCGGAAGGGGTGACGGCTGCCGGGGCGGGATGGACCGTGGGCACCGCGCCGAGCGTAGCGACGACGATCCGGCCGACCGGGGACGGCCGCCGGGGGCTCGCCGGGCCGGGCCGGCGAACGGTGTGACACCCGTGACAGGCATCCGCGCCCGCCGTTGCAGCCATCACTACGCTCCGTGGCCATGCCCCTGTTCCGCGAGCGGCGCCGGCGACTGGTCGAGGCGGCGGTCGAGCACGCGCGCGACGAGTACCGCGAGCTGCTGGATGCCACAGGCGTCGTGCTGGTCGAGGGCGAGGACGTCTCCCCCGCCATGACCACCGTCCTGGGATGGGACCACCGGTCCTTCCACCTGCCGGGCACGCTCCGTGGTCTGGTGCACCCCGATGACCTGCCCGCCTACGACCGTCCCGAGGCCGATGTCGTCGTCCGGGTCCTCGCCGCCGACGGCAGCCACCGCCAACTCCTCGTCCGGCGCACCGGCACCCGCGAGCTGCTGGTCGACCTGAGTCGCAACCAGGGGCACCTCCAGCAGACCGCCCGGTTCGCCGAGTCCGTCGAGCACGCCCCGCACGGCGTGGTCGTGCTCGAGTTCGCCGATCTCGCCGACCCGGACTCGACGGTCCTCCGGTCGGCCAACCCGACCGCTCGCCGCATGCTCCACCTGGAGCACCACGAGGTGGACGGCACCCGGCTCGACGAACTGTTCGACCGGACCTCCTGCCGGCTCGTCAGCTCGGTCGCGTTCGACGTCGCCCACACCGGACAGTCGCTCACCGCGGAACGGCTCACGTTCGCCGAGATCCCCGACGCGTGGATCGACGTGCGCATCGACCGGCTCGCCGACGGTTCGCTGGCGGCCACGTTCACCGACGTGACCCGCCACGTCGTGGCCGAGGAACGACTCCGCCACCGGGCCAGTCACGATCCGCTGACCGGGCTGCCCAACCGGACGCTGGTCGAGGAGCGACTCGGTGTGCTCACCTCCGAGCTGGTCGCCGACCAGCACGTGGCGCTGATCCTCGTCGACGTCGACGGGTTGAGCGAGTTGAACCGCGACCTCGGCCACCAACACGGCGACCGCTTCGTCGTCGAGGTCGCCAATCGGCTGGTCCGCAACGTCGTGGGGGCCGAGCTCGTCGCCCGGGTCGGCAGCAGCGACTTCGCCGTCATCACGCGCCCGGCCGCCACCCAGGCCGAGACCATGGAGCGGGCCCGGTCGGTGAGCGAATCACTCGACGGCCCGCTGGACGTCGACGGCCACCTGACGGTGATCGAGTCGCACATCGGGATCGCCGTCGCACCCGTCCACGGCGCCGATGCCCGGACCCTGCTCCAGGCCGCCGAGTCCGCACTCCAGCAGGCCCGCAGGACGGACGACACCGTGGGCGTCTACGAAGCGACGAGCGAACCCGCCGACCCGCCCGCCGAGGGGCTCATCACCCGGCTCCGGCGCGGATTGGCCGACCAGGAGCTGGAGCTCCGCTACCAGCCGATCGTCGAGGTCCGCTCGGGTCGGGTGGCCAAGGTCGAGGCCGTGCTGCGCTGGCAGCACGCCGAGGGGCGGGGTCAGGCCACGGACCTGCTCGAGCTCGCCGAACGGTCCGGGCTGATGCAGGAGCTGACCCGGTGGGTCTTCGGGGAGGCGGCCCGGGCGGCGGTCGCCATGCCCGTCGCTGCGGACCCCGTCCGGGTGTGCGTGAACCTGCCGCTGGTCCCGCTCGCCGAGTCCCAGCTGCTCAGGTTCGTCGACCTGATGGTGACCGCCGGCGAGCTGGACCCGGCGCTGATCGAGATCGAGCTGAGCGAGGCGGACCTGACCGACGACCCGGTCCGGGCCCAGCAGGTCGTCAACCGGGTGTCGTCCCTCGGCATCCGGGTCGTCATCGACGGCTTCGGCACCGGGTACACGTCGGCGTCGACGCTGGAGCACCTGCAGGTGCGGGGCATCAAGATCGACCGGAGCTACATCTCCACCCTGGCGGCGGTGCCGGCCGACCTGGTCGCCGTCCGGGCCACCGTCGAGCTCGCCCACGAGCTCGGGCTCAGCGTCGGGGCCGAGGGCGTGGCCGATGGCGCCTCGCTGGACCTCCTCGCCGAGGTCGGCTGCGACTACGTCCAGGGGTTCCACATCTCGGGGCCGGTCACGCTGGACGGGCTGGCCGGTCGTTCCGAGGAGCTCGAGCGGGCGCTGCAGGGCTGGGCGGGGACGCTACGGTCCGGTCATGCCCACGCTGCTGGCCCGCTCCGCGACTGAGGCCGCCTCCGTCGTCCGACCCACCGACTCCGTGGCGATCGGTCTGGGCCCAGCCCACCCCGGCGCCTTCCTCCACGCGCTGGGTGAACGCGACGACTGGACGGACCTGCGGGTGTTCGGCGCCCTGCTGACCGACCTGTACGCGGTCTTCACCAAGCCGAACGTGCAGTTCCGCAGCGGGTTCTTCGGCCCCGCCGAACGGTTCCTCCGGGACAGCGGTGCCGCCGTCGAGTACGTCCCGGCCGACTTCCGCCGGTTCGGGCCGATCGTGCAGCGGATCAACCCGCGGATCATGGCGACGGCGTGCGCCCCGCCCGATGCCGACGGGTGGCTGAGCCTGTCTCTGCACGCCGGGGCCCTCGTCGACGAGTGGCGGCGGTGCGGGGCCGACCCCGAACGGGTGCTCGTCGTCGAGTACTCCTCGGCGTTCCCACGCACGTTCGGACTGCCGCCCGAGCACACGCACCGGCTGCACGTCGACGAGGTCGACGTGCTGTTCGAGAGCGACGCCGCCCCCGTGAACCTGCCCGATCCCGAACCCGACGACATCGACCGGGCCATCGCCGCCGAGGCCCGACGGTTCATCCCCGACGAGGCGACGTTGCAGACCGGGATCGGGGCCATCCCGTCGCTGATCGCCACGATGCTCGCCGAGGGCGACGGCGGTGGCTACGGGGTCCACTCCGAGATGTTCACCAACGGCCTCATGCGTCTGCACCAGGCGGGCAAGGTGACGAACGCCAACAAGGGTGAGTTCGACGGCTACTCGGTCACGACGTTCGCGGCCGGGGTGCCGGAGCTCTACGAGTGGTTGCACGAGAACGACGAGGTGCGGTTCCTGCCGGTCGACATCGTCAACGACGCCCTCATCATCGCCACCAACCGCCGGTTCGTGTCGATCAACGGCGCCACGGCCATCGACCTCTTCGGGCAGGTCGCCGCCGACACGATCGGTGGCCAGCAGTACTCGGGGACGGGTGGCCACGAGGACTTCCTGGCCGGGGCCGGCCTGCAGGTCGACGACGCGTCGCTGCTGTGCCTGCGCTCGTCGACCGAGCGACCCGAGGGCCGGGTCTCCCGGGTCGTGGCGAACCTCGCTCCCGACATGCTGGTCACCACCCCGCGCCACCAGGTCGACATCGTCATCACCGAGTGGGGCGCCGCCGAGCTCCAGGGCATGTCGGTGCGGGAGCGGGCCGAGGCGCTGGTGCGCATCGCGCACCCCGACGCCCGCGCCGAGCTCGAGGAGGCCGCCGCCCGCATCCGCTGAGCGGATCGGTTCAGCGCATCCGCCGACGGACCCGGGCCGCCACGACGTGGACGCCGGCGGCGATCCGGTAGCGCTCCAGCGTGTCCGGGCCGCAGGACGCCGTGCCGAGGCCGCGCTGGAGGCCGAGGAACAGCTGCGTGATCCGGGGCCGACGCAACGACGTGAGGTCCGAGGGGTGCCGTGCCGCAAGCAGCTCGGCATCACTGTGGTGACGGACCCCGGCGTTCAGGTCGGGCGACCGGGACTCCACCTCGAACACCTCGCCGGAACGCCGGTCAACCAACCGCAGCCAGCGCACACCGGTGTGGTTGCCGTGCTCCTGGGGGAACGCGTAGTGGACGTACTGGTCGGCCACCGACGACGACCACACCCCGACCGTGGTGGCGGCGCGCCGGTCCGGATAGGACTCGTGCGGACCGTCACCGAACCACTCCAGCTCGTCGAAGGCCGCCGGCAGCTCCGCGACGACGCCCAGCCGTGGCGGATCGGCGTGGGCCTCGTCCAGCTCGAAGGTGGCCCGCAGGTCCCACCAGCCGTCGGTGGCCGGGGTCAGCTCCACCCGGGCGTCGAGGCCGGGTGTCCAGCGGTCGTCGAGCCGTGACTGCCACTCGCGCATCCAGGAGGTCTGCACGGCGTCGTTGTCGACCAGCGCCCGGAACGCCACCGGCCGGAACGCGGCCGGTTCCATCCCGACCGTCGGGACACCGTCCCGGGACCGACGGGGCCGAGGACCGCGGCCGAGCGGCAGCTGGTCCCGGCCGACGACGTGGCCGCGGGGCGCCCACGGGGTCGCCCGGCGCTGGGAGCCGGTCACGACGAGGTGGGCCTCCGACCCCGCAGCGAGCTGCGGCCGCTCGACCGGCAGGTCGACGTCGGCGTGGGAGCGGGGCGGAACCGGCCCGAGGTCCAGCCGCCCGCCACGACGTCGAACGCCGTCGACGAGCAGCTCCCAGCGGAACACGAGGTCCGAGGTGTCGGTCCACCAGCGGTCGTTGCGGATCCGCAGACGGTCCCGGCCGAGCGCCCGCACCCGCACGGGCCGACCGAGGTGGTGGACCTCGGCCAGCGCCGGGTGCGGTTCCCGGTCCGCCGAGACCAGGCCGTCGCAGATGAAGTTGCCGTCGTTCGGGTCGTCGCCGAAGTCGCCCCCGTAGCCCCAGACCGGCCGGTCGTCCCAGGTCCCGATCGGGATCCCGTGCTCGAGCCACTCCCAGATGAAGCCGCCCTGCAGCCCCGGGGTCCGCTCGAACGCCTGTCGGTACTCGGCGAGCGAGCCGTTCGAGTTCCCCATGGCGTGACTGAACTCGCACAGGATCAGGGGTCGACGGACGTCCTCAGCCTGCTCGGCCCAGTCGGTGATCGCATCCACCGAGGCGTACATGGGACACACCACGTCGCTGTCCGGGGCCGGAGCGTGCAGGTCGTGCATGAACGGGCCCTCGTACTGCACCGGCCGGCTCGGGTCGAAGCGACGCAGGAACGCGGCGGCGGCCGCGTGCGGCGGACCGTCACCCGACTCGTTGCCGAGCGACCAGACCACGATGCTCGGGTGGTGGACGTCCCGGCGCGCCATCCGCTCGACCCGCTCCACGATCGTGCGGGCGTACCGCTCGTCGTGGCACAACGACGCCTGCCGCCCGTGCGACTCGACGTTGGCCTCGTCGACCACGTACAGGCCGAGCTCGTCGCAGAGCTCGGCGAAGTGCTCGTCGTGCGGATAGTGGCTGGCGCGCACAGCGTTGAGGTTGTGGGCCTTCATGAGGCACAGGTCCCGGCGGGTGAGCTCGGGCGTGACGGCCCGACCGAGCTCCGGGTCGTGCTCGTGGTGGTTCACCCCCCAGAGCAGCTCCGGTGCGCCGTTGATCCGCAGCTCGCGGTCGGCCACCTCCACCGAGCGGAACCCCGTCCGCAACGCCGTCACCTCGACGACCTCGCCGGCGGGGCTGCGCAGGGTCAGCAGGACCCGGTACCGGACCGGGGTCTCGGTCGACCAGCGGCGGACCTCCGGGACGGGCAGCCGGACCGCCACCACTCCCGGTCGGGACCACGTGGCGGACACCAGGGCGGCACCCTCGCTGGTGCCGTCCCAGACGGGGACGTCCAGCCGGCCGGTCGAGGCACACCGGCGGCCGGCCAGGGTCTCGATCGTCACCTCGGCGCTCCAGCCGGGCTCACGACGGGCGGGGCCGGCGACGACCACCTCGCCGGCCAGCACGCCGACGGTGGCATCGGCCGGATCGAGCCCCGGGGCGAGCGCCACCGTCTCGAACCAGGTCGGCGCGGACGACCACAGCGAGACGCTCCGCTGGAGGCCGCCGTGCCACCACTGGTCCTGGTCCTCGACCCAGGTCTGGGCCGAGTACCGCCAGACCGTGATGGCCAGCTCGCAGCGGCGACCGGCCCGGACATGGCCGGTGAGGTCGTACTCCGAGGCCAGCCGGGAGTCCGTGCCGTACCCGACGAGCCGGCCGTCGACGTGCACGGCGTGGAACGACTCGGCCGCACCGACGCGGAGCACCACCCGACGACCACGCCAGTCGCGGGGCACCGACACCGACCGCCGGTAGGTCGCGACGGTCGAGTCGGGCGGCACCCACGGTGGTTCGGTCGACCCGTCAGCGGTGTCGAACGGCATCACCACGTTCGTGTAGTGGGGCGCGTCCACCCCCTGCAGCGTCCACGCGCCCGGCACCCGGACGCTGCGCTCCTGTGCGCCCGACGGCGACCGGTGCACCTCGAGGTCCCAGTCGCCGTCGAGACTCCGCCACCAGGGGGACGCCGAGAACGTCGCCGGATCCGTCCCGTCGAGTCGGCGGGCGGTGGCCCGGTCGGGGCACGGGACCAGCAACGGCCGCATGGCCAACCGGTGCAGCGAGGTGGCCTGGGGGTCGGCCGGGGCGCCGCCCACGTCGGCCACCGGATCGAACCCGGCGTCACCATCCGGGTGCTTCCGCTCCCCCACCTCGCCCCCGTCCCGTCCGTTCCGTCCGTCTCGTCCCCTCCCGCCGGTCGGTTCGCCGGGGTCGGGACCCACCGGCCTCAGAGGTCGCCGGCGTCGAGCAACCCGAGGACCTCCCGGGCGCGCTCCCGAGTCTGGTCCAGGTCCGCCAGCCGGCGCATCCCGCCGAGCTGGGTGCTGATGCGGTGGTTGCCCCGGAGGTGCTCCTCGTTGCGGGCCAGGAAGTCCCAGTAGAGCGTCGTGAACGGACAGGCCCGCCCGCCGGTGCGCTGCTTCGGGTCGTAGACGCACCCGCGGCACGAGTCGCTCATCCGGTGGATGTACGCGCCGCCGCTGGCATAGGGCTTGGTCGCGGTGCGTCCGCCGTCGGCGTACTGCGACATGCCCACGACGTTCGGCAGCATCACCCACTCGGCGCCGTCGACGAACCGCTCCCACATCCAGCGCACCAGCGCCTCCGGCCGGACCCCGGCGAGCAGGCACAGGTTCCCGAGCACCATGAGCCGTTCGATGTGGTGCGCATACGCGTGCTGCTCGACGTGGTCGAGGGCGCTCGCCACGCAGGCCATGTGCGTGCTGCCCGTGCGGAACGCCGGCGGGAGCTCCCGTTCGGCGTCGAGCGCGTTCCAGCTCCACCAGCCGCCGTCCGGCCCGTCGGCCCAGAGCCAGGACAGCCCCCAGATGTACTCGCGCCATCCCAGGACCTGTCGGATGAAGCCCTCGGCCGAGGCCAGCGGCACCCGGCCGGATCGGTACGCCTCCTCGGCGGCGCGCACCACCTCGAGCGGGCGCAGGAGCCCCAGGTTCAGGCTCGAGGACAGCGCCGAGTGCGCCAGCTTCCACTCGGCCGCCAGCATGGCGTCCTCGTGGGGACCGAACACCGGCAGGCCGTCGGTGACGAACGAGTCGAGCCGCTCGAGCGCCTGGGCCCGGGTGACCGGCCACCGTCCGTCGGGCGGGGCGCCGACGCAGGTGTCCGGGAGCGACGCCACGATGCGTCGGTCGATGTCGTCGAGCTCGATCGGCGGGACCTCCGGCCAGCTGCGCCCGTCCCGGGGCGGCGGCTCCCGGTTCTCGGCGTCCAGGTTCCAGGTCCCGCCGGTGGGCTCACCGGCGTCGATCAGGACATCGAACCGCAGGCGTTGGTGCCGGTAGAAGTCCTCCATCCGCAGGCGACCGGGACGACCTGCGGCCCACTCGGCGAACTCGTCGGGATGGCAGAGGAACTGCGTCGAGCGCCGCACGCTCACCCCGAGACGGGCCTGCAGTCGACGGCCCGAGGGGGAGTTGGCCTCGGTGGCGAGGACCTCGGCGGGACGGTGCTCGTCCCGATGAGCCTCGACGCCGGCGGCGAGCGTGGCGGCGGACCGCTCGTCCACCGTGAACCCGTCCGCCCGCAGCTCCTCGGCGAAGTGCGCCGCGGCGCTCAACAGCAGGTGCAGCCGCTGGCGGTGCCAGGGGCGCTCGCCGACCAGCGACGCCGAGGTGACCAGCAGGACGACGTCACGCTCCGGGTCGGCATCGACGAGGGCCGGGAGCGACCGGTCGAGCTGGTCGAAGAGGACCCAGCGGGTCCGGCCGCCGGTCGGGGTGGCGTTCAGTTGGCGTTGGCGCGACGAAGCACGTCGAGCGCCTCGTCGGCGTGGACGTCCATGTTCGTCTCGGACGAGATGGCCGCCAGGATCCGGCGGTCGGTGCCGATGACGAAGGTGGCCCGCTTGTTCATGAGCGGGCCGGGCCGCTTGACGCCGAAGAGCCGGGCCACGGTGCGATCGGGGTCCGACAGCAGCGGGTAGCCGAGGGCGTGCTTCTCGTCGAAGGCGGACTGACGGTCCACGCCGTCGGTCGAGATCCCGACCCGCTGGGCCCCGACCTCGGCGAACTCGCCGGCGAGGTCCCGGAAGTGACAGGACTCCTTGGTGCAGCCGGTCGTCATGGCCCGGGGGTAGAAGAACAGCACCACCGGGCCGGAGGCCAGCAGCGACTCCAGTGAGGTGGGGGTCCCGTTCTGGTCGGGCAGGGTGAAGTCGGGGACGGTCTCGCCGGTCTGGATCATGCCCCGGTCAACCGGGACCGGGGGGCGGCTATTCCAACCGGTGCACGCCAACCGGAGCACGCCAACCGGGCCACCCGGGGGCCGGGATCGCTCAGTCGCCCGGGACGACCAATCGGGCCCGGAGTCGGTCCGGGACCCCGGCGTCCAACCCGGCGGCGACCAGGTACCCCTCGGCACCGCCGTGGGCGTCCCGGAGCCAGCCCAGGACGTGCCGCATCGTCTCCGGGCGGGCCGACCACACGCCGGTGGACAGGTCCTCCTCGGTCACGGGGCGGTCGTACACCCCGGTCAGCAGCGCCCAGGTGGCCTGCACGGTGGTGGCGAGCGAGGATCGCGCGTAGTCCCCGACCACCACCTCGTCGGCGGCGCCGAGCACCCCGAGGAGCAGCGCCGTCAGCAGGCCAGTCCGGTCCTTGCCCACGGCGCAGTGGTAGGCCACCCCGCCGTCGGCCTCGGCGACCACCTCGACGGCCGCCACGAACCGCCCCCCGAAGGCGTCCAGGATCTCCACGTAGCGCTCGGCCAGACCCGAGGCCCCCTCGTACCACTCGTAGTGGGGGTCGAGCACCGGGGCGTGGGTCACCGAAACGCCGTCGGCGGCGAAGGTGCCCTCTCGCTCACGTTCGGACTCGTCGCGCAGGTCGATGACCGCCGTCACGCCGTGGGCCACGAGCCCCTCGGTCGAGGCCGGACCGGCCCGATGCAGCGCGTCACCGCGGACCAGGGCACCCGGGCGGACGACCCCGCCCTCCACGGGGAGGGACCCCAGATCCCGGACGTTGAAGATCCCGTCACGGGCGAGGATCGGTCGCAGGGCAGTGGTGGGCACGGGCGATCAGTCCAGCGCGAGCGACACGCCGACCCCGTCGGCGGTGACCCGGAGCTCCTCGACGTGCACCGGCAGGGTGTCGTCGGAGTCGGGGATCACGGGCAGCTGGATCGTGGCGGGGAACCGCAGGCGGGCCGGGACCATCGACACCAGCCCGCCGACCCGGCGACTCAGGTCGTTGACGAACGAGGGCACCAGCGTCGGCAGCTCGACCCAGGCGGCCTGGAGCGCGATCTCCATCCGGCCGTCGACCAGCCGCGGTCGGACCTCGGTGCGCAGCGCCGGTCGGAGGTCCGGGAGCCGGTCGAAGATCCGGGTGTTGCGCACCCGGCCACCGAGCTGCTGCTCGCCGAGCTCGAGGTCGATCTCGAACGGCAGTCCCGCTCCGCCGAGCGCCCGCTCGAGCAGGAGCCGACCGAGGTGGTCCAGCCCCGAGGCGCACAGCCCGATGCCCAACCGCTTCCCGGCCACGGGCACCGGGTCGGCGTGGCCGACGCAGTGGTCGCCGCCGGCGAAGGCGAGCGTGAGCGTCCCGGATCCCACCCGGATCGCGGCCCGACCGGGGGCGACGCCCAGGTGGTGGAGGACGTCACCCACGTCGGCACCCAGTTCGGCACCCAGGTGGCCGACGTGTTCGCCGAGCGCGGCCCACAAATCGGCGCCCATCGAGTGGAACATGACCTGCACCATCTGGGTGATCGAGGCCCAGGCGTCGGTGTCGACGCCCTCGGGGACGGGAGCGTCCGGATCCACCAGCAGCGAGACCAGTTCGGCCGACCCGAGGTCGATGCCGACCGAGACCGTGTGGTCCGCCCGGAGTTCGACGACGGGTTCGAGCAGCGCCTCGACCCGGACGGGGATCGGCGCCGGCACCTGCGGGAAGCCCATCGCCGCACCGTCGGCCTCCTCGCCCGTGTAGGAGCGACCACGTACGTCCACGACCCCGAGGCCGGTGGCCACGGCCCGGACCCGGCCGCCGTCGTCGGGCCGCAGGTCGAGACGACCCCCGGTCACGGTGAGCGCCAGCGACAGATCGACCTCGCCCATCCCCGGCAGCGCCACCGGTTGGTCGAGGGGGTCGACCGGGATCCCCGCACCGACGGCGAAGAGGACCACGTCGTTGAGCAGGTCCTGGGTGACGGACGCGATGAGGGCCGAGGGATCCGAGGGCATGGACTCAGTCCACCACGGCAGCGATCGCGGTGGCGAACGGGCCGGTCAGACTTCCAGGAACCGCCCCACGGCCCGCCAGGACGGATGCATCAGCTTGGCGAGTCCCCGGTGCTCCAGCTGGCGGATGCGTTCACGGGACAGGCCGATCTCCTCGGCGACCTGGGCCACCGACCGGGGCTCGCCGTCGCCGAACCCGAACCGCAGGCTCAGGATGTGACGCTCGCGCTCGTCGAGGACCGACATCATCTCGGCGAACTCCTCGGGCAGGAGGCGCGACGCCACACCCTCGACCTCGGCACTCGCCCGCTCGTCCTCGATGAAGTCGCCCAGCTCGGCGGAGCCGTCCTCGCCCACCGACCCGGACAGGGACACCGGGTCGGAAGCGACCCGCTGGAGCTCGGCGACCCGCTCCTCGCTCAGACCGGCCGCGTCGGCCAGCTCGGCCGGCGACGGGGCGCGGCCCAGGGTCTGCTCCAGGAACGTGGTGGTCTCCCGCAGCCGGAGCAGTTCGTCGTTCGCCCGGGACGGCAGTCGAACCGCCGAGCGGCTGCCGGCGATCCCGCGGGAGATGAACTGACGGATCCACCACACGGCGTAGGTGGAGAAGCGGAAGCCCTTGCGCCAGTCGAACTTCTCGACCGCGCGGATGAGCCCCAGCATGCCCTCCTGCACGAGG
>SXGR01512076.1_pt1 | contig 14138 bp, 15 predicted proteins | sample 3174711 | NCBI WGS metagenome assembly SXGR01 (sample SAMN11356860, study PRJNA531348) | freshwater metagenome | isolation source: freshwater sample F1-60 | place: China: Fuxian Lake, Yuxi | collected 2017-12-25
ACGAGGCTTCCTACAAGCTGTCGCCGAGCCTTCGTTTCAACGGGGGTATAGATGCCCGTACGGACACCCATCGGGAGGCGGAGCGGACTTGGGGGCTCACCTGGTGGGACCGGAACCGCGCCCGTCCGTCCGCGGCTATCCACAGGTTGAGCGCCACCTACACCAAGGGGCCGATCACACTGGAACTGGGGAAACAATTCATCCGTTGGGGCAAGGCGGACATTCTGAATCCCTCCGACCGTTTCGCGCCCCGGGACTACGTCAATGTGGTCAAGAACGATTTTATCGGGATCACCGCGGGACGCCTGACCGTTGCCAGCCAATCCGACAGCCTGGAATTGATCTTTGCGCCGCGGCTCACGCCAAGCCGCATTCCGCTGATTGGCCAGCGCTGGGTGATTCTGCCACCGTTGCCTCTGAACAGGAAACTGCCAGTCATTGACACCGGGGAGATTCCCGGCGGGCCGCAGTTTGGCGCCCGTTGGAACCACATAAGCCGGGTAGCGGAATTCTTGTTCTCTTTTTACGAAGGCTTCAATCACCTGCCGCTGGTGGATCCCCGGCTTGTGTCGCGACGGCTGCAACTGTACGCGGATTTCAGGCGCTTCTACCCAAAGATGCGAATGGTGGGAACGGACGCCGCCATTCCCCTCCGGTTCTTCACCGTCAAGGCGGAAGCGGCATATTTCATCGACCCCGGGAAGCGGGCCGATGAGTACATGATTTACGTTGCACAACTCGAGAGCCAGAAGGGCGAATGGCTCTTCGTCGGCTGGTACGCGGGGCAGTACGTCGCCAAGAAGAGGTCGCCATTCGACTTCGCTCCCGACCGCGGCCTGACGCGCGCCTTTCTGGGCCGTGCTGGCTATACAATTAATGCTAGGCGGAGTGTGGCGGTGGAAAGTGCAGTGCGCCAAAACGGCGACGGGGTTTGGGTCAAATTTGAGTACACCCAGAGCTTCAGCGCGCACTGGCGCGTGACCACCGGGTACACCCTGATTCGAGGCGCAGCCAGCGACTTCCTCGGACAGTACCACCGCAACTCGCACGGCAGCTTGTCGATCCGATATAGCTTTTAGACTGTCCGAGGTATGCCAGCACTGGAATGATAGGCAGCGCGGATGCCTGACATGGGCGATTCCCAAACCGAAGCCTACGTGGATGTGTGCAGAGGCAGCGAACGAATCCGGCGCCGCCTAAGCGCGCTGTGCCGCGTTGGCCGCAGCGAAGACAACGACATCGTGCTCGACGACCACCTCACGTTGCGCAATCACGCCCTGGTGTATTCAGGCGATGGGCGCGACTACTACATCAACGATCTCGGCAGCAGCAACGGCACTACGGTCAACCAGGTGCGGGTGGCCATCCCCACCCTGCTACACAACGGCGACAAGATTCAGATCGGCAACAGCGAGTTGATCTTTGGGCAGCCGGTGCTGCGGCAGCAGAGGACCGTTCACACGCTGGGAGCCACTAGCGTGCATATCTCGCAGAAGCTGGTCACGGTCTTGGTGATGAATATCCGAGGCTTCACCACGCTCGCGCGGCGGATCAATGCTCGTACCCTTTCCGATCTGACCGGCGCGCTCGTGCGCGAGTCGGGGAGCGTGTTGCACCGGCACGGCTCCGCCGCCCAGAAACATATTGGCGACGCGGTCATGGCGATCTGGGACCACGGCGGCGCGGCAAAAGCCGCCGACGTGTTCGGGATCTTTACGGCAGTCTCGGGGATCGCCGAGATTGCCCGCGGGCTACAGCCCCGTTTCGGGTTGGACACCGAGGTTCGTCTGGGAGCCGGCGTGAACACCGGCCAGGCTTCGGTGGGCAACCTCGGCAGCGTCGCAGCCTCCGATTACACCGCTCTGGGCGACACAGTCAACCTGGCTTTTCGCCTGGAGTCAGCGTCCAAGGAAGCCGGGCTCGATCTCCTGCTCGGACGCGAGACGCAACAGTTGGCGGCTTTGCACGCCCCAGCGCTGGCGACGATCTTGGAACCGCGATTGGTTGTCCTGAAGGGCTACGATTCGCGGGTGAATGCGTACGGAACATCGTTCAGGGCTTTGAGAGCCTCGCTGGAATTGCCGGGCGGCTTCGGCGCTTTGCAAAAATGACTTATTAGCGTTGGCCTCGATCTTGCAGCGACGGACCGTTGGTGGTCACCGACACGTTCGACCGCTCCGGCTTGAGATTCAAGTACCCGAACAGAGCGATCTACCTCTCAGGAGACTTCGATCTCTATTCTGGCGCCTGGAGCGTCGTTCCAAAGTAGCCGCACCCAAATCATTTCGTTCCTGACCAACCTCCCCGAATCCCAGGAATTCTCTCCCGCCCAGGGAACCTTTTCCCCGCCGCCGGTGTCTATGGCTGTAGCATTGAAAGCGAGGACGCTAGTTGGCTGATTCAACTTTCAGCTTCGATCTCGCAGTCGCGGCGACACCCTGGGACGAGCCAGCGTCGTCTGCGGCAGCCTCATCCGACGCGCGCTTAATTGAGGGGTTGTGCGCCGGAGACGATCGGGCGTACGAGGCGCTGCTCACGCGGTTCCAACCGCCGGTCTACAACATTGTTTATCGGTTGCTACCGGATTCCACCGATGCCGCCGATGTAGTCCAGGAAGTGTTCCTTAAGGTGTTCCGTTCGATAGGCGGTTTCCGCAGCCGCAGCTCGTTAAAGACCTGGGTGTACCGGATCGCCGTCAATGAGGCCCACAACCGCCGGCGTTGGTTCAGCCGGAAACGCGGCCAGGAAACGGGTCTCGATGACGATCAGGGCGAGGGTGTGACCTACGAGCAGATTCTGCCGGACCATGGTCCCTCTCCTCTGGAGATCGCCGTTGATCAGGAAACTCACGCCGCCATCGCTGCGGCACTGAAGAGTGTCAAGCCGGCCTTGCGCGAGGCTTTGGTGCTGCGGGAAATCGAAGGGCTGAGCTACGAGGAGATCGCCGAGGTTCTGCAAGTCAATATCAATACCATCAAGACGCGCATCGTTCGCGGACGCCAATCGCTCAAGGAGCTATTGAGCGAGAAACTGGCAGTAACCAACCACCGAGCGGACGACAAGAACGACCGGCCTGAGAACGCCGTGTTGGGAGCGTTGTAAAACATGGAACCGACTTTGCATTCGATACCTCGACTTAGTCCTCCTCCGGAGTTGCAGGCACAACTGCGTGTGATGGCTTCGCGCCACGCGCAGCGCAGGCGCCATTTTGCGAGCCTGCGCGCCTTCGCGGCCTACCTCCAGGAGGAGCTCGTTCTACTGTTCAATAATTTGGCTCGTCCTTACGCCGTGCCCTGCGCCGGCGGGCTGCTGTCTGCTCTCTTTCTGTTCGGACTGATCGCGCCCACTTTCACCGTAAATCGCAATATCCGGCAGGACGTGCCGACCGCATTTTCCACCCAGGCATCGCTTCAGTTCGCGATGACGCTCCACTTGTCCGGCGACGGCTTGAACTTCGACGAAATTGTGGTGGACGTGACCACCGATGAACATGGGCGGGTCATCGGATTCGCGCCCGTTGGCCAACCGTGGGCCAATGACCCGGCGATGTTGCGGAACCTTGAAAGCACGCTCCTCTATACCAAATTCACCCCCGCCACGTTCTTCGGCCAGCCCGCCACCGGCAAGTCGCGCATCAGCATTCGGCGTAATTCAGTAGACGTGCGGGGGTAGCGCGCGCTACGCTGGCCTTTTGGCGCAAAAGCTGGGGCAACACTTTCTCAGGCGCGGGGCCTATCTCGAGAGGATCGCCACTGCCGCCGCACCCTCACGCGTGCCACTTATTATTGAAATCGGCGCGGGGGAGGGAGCGCTTACCGAACATCTGCTTGAGCGGGCTGACCGGGTGATTGCGATCGAGATCGATCCGGAGTTGGTCAAACATCTGCTGTTTCGCTTCGCCGGCGACACACGGATCAAAGTGGTAGCGTCCGATATCCTGGCGACGGACCTCACGCAGTGGGGCCACGCTGTGGTGGTCGGCAACCTTCCCTACTACATCACTTCGCCGGTGGTGGAACGTACACTGGCAATGGGCAAGTACCTGGAGCGTGCCGTTTTCCTGGTTCAGAAGGAAGTGGCCGAGCGGATCACGGCGGAACCATGCACCCGCGACTACGGTTTTCTGACTGTGGCTACGCAACTGGCGGCCGAGACGAAGCTAATGTTCAAGGTGCCGCCGGGCGCCTTCTCGCCGCCCCCCAAGGTGGACTCAGCCGTGATCCGCCTGACGCCGCGCCACCGCGAGGGAGAGCAACCACCCGATCCCACACCCCTCCTGGCTTTTGTAGGCCTGTGTTTCCGGCAGAAACGCAAGACGTTGCGCAACAATCTCACCAGCATCTTCGGCAAGGAAGTAATCGACCCGCTTCCGGAGGCGGGCATGCGCGCCGAGCAACTCACGCTGGCGCAGTTTCGGGATCTGTACCGGCGCTTGACCGGCGGCTAGCCTAGCCTACTCTCGAAGCCGGGGGCTTTAATACTGCAACGACCCTTTGACATCCAGCCGCACGCGGTAGACCGACGTGCGCGCGGTGATGAAGAGCGTCTGAAAATCGAGATCGCCAAACGCACAGTTGTGTGGAGTCTCGGGCATTTCGATCGTATGCTCCAGCTTGCCCCCCGGGCTGTAGATGGCCAACCCCTCGGCCGTGACGTAGAGGTTGCCCTTCTCATCCAGGCGGATTCCGCCGGGCACGCCAACAATGCCGGCGATCAATTTACGCTCATTCGAGGCCGTACCTTTGCCGTCCAGATCATAGGCATAGATGGCCCGGTCGTCGGCGTTGGACACGTACAGAATCTTGCCGTTGGGCGAAATCGCCACGCCGTCGGGACGCCCCATCGGCTTCGCCACCAATTCCAGCGGGCCTTTCAGCGGGATGTGATAGATGCCGTAGAAATCGAGCTCGCGCGTTTCCGACTGATTGCCGTAGGCCGGATCGGTGAAGTAGACATGACCGTCGCGCCGTACCACGATATCGTTGGGAGCGTTCAGCCGCTTGCCTTCCCATTTTTCCGCCAGGACCTCCACCACGCTTTTTTTATCGGTGCGCGTGACGCGGCGCGCCCGGCTCTCGCACGTGTACAGGTTGCCCTTGGTGTCGATCGTATTGCCGGCCGCCGCGCCTGATTGCTCGCGAAACACCGTGCTCTTGTGGCCAGGAATCCACTTGTGGATTCGATTGTTGGGGACGTCGCTCCACAGCAGATATCCGTCGCGAGACCAGACCGGGCCTTCGGCGAACACTTGGCCGTCGATCACCTTTTCGATCCTGATGCCGTCGAAATTCTGCGTGGCTGCCAAAGCCGGCAGGATGACCGCGAGTCCAAGCGTACGCAACATGCTTCCCCTAGTTTAGAATTGTGGATCATCCCAATGTTGAACCGGCGGCTTTTTCTTTGTGCGTGTGCTGTGAGAGCGGTTGCTACTCCGAACCTCGCTGTTGAGAATGCCGTCTGGCGCAAGGAACGGCTCGCGCGGCTGACCGGCGATGATGGCTGGATGACCCTGGTGGGCCTGCATTGGCTCGAGCCTGGCCTCAACCGCATCTCTTCCGCGCCTGGACTCACGTTCAGGCGTGAGGGCGAACCTGTTTTTCTCGAGTCCGCCCAACCGGTGATGGTAAACGGAAAGCCCACCAGGAAACAGGTGCTGAAGAAGGATGAGGATAAGATCACCATCGGGGATCACACTTACTTTGTCATCGTACGAGGAGACCGGGTGGGCATCCGCGAGCGTGACAAGCGCTCGCAATATCGCACGCGCTTCAAGGGCCTCGGGCTCTATCCGTTCAAGCCTGCGCTGCGCTTCGACGCCAAGTGGCTCCCCTATCCCCACCCCGTGAAACGCCGCATCCAGACAGTCGCCAATACCATGGAAGAAATGATGGCGCCGGGGCAAGCCGAGTTCGCCATCGGGGGAACGAAATATCGCCTGGAGCCGGTGATCGAAGAGGATCATCTCTTCTACATTTTCAAGGACCGGACGGCGGGCAAGTCGACGTATCCGGCCGGGCGGTTTATGGAGATGCCGATGCCGTCGAAGGATGGCGTGGCGGTGGTGGATTTCAATCGTGCCTACAATCCGCCGTGTGCGTTTACACCGTTTGCGACGTGCCCTTTGCCGCTCAAGCAGAATCAGTTGCCCGTGGCCATTGAGGCGGGCGAATTGGCGTATCACCTGGACTGAGAGGGGCGCAATTTTCGGGGCGATCCAATAGGTGTTTGCCATGAAGTAGTGTAAAGGGATGGGTACTCGCTTCGCTGCGGCTCTGGTCCTGCTTGCTTCCCTGTTGCCCGGCCGCGAGCCCGAATGGCCGGGCTTTCGCGGACCAGCGTCGAATCCGGTCAGCGCAAATCCGCGCCTGCCCGAGAGCTGGTCCAAGACCGAAGGAATTGCGTGGCGTGCGGAGATTCCGGGGCGCGGGTGGTCCTCCCCAATCGTGGTTGGGAATAAGGTGTTCCTGACCACCGTTACTACGGAAGGCAAGTCGAAACCGCCCCAGGTGGGGGTCGACTATAGCAACCATTTGGTGGCCGAGCTCATGAAGCAAGGGCTTAATGAGAAGCAGGTGATCGAGCGTGTGACCGAACGCGACATAGAGCTTCCGGCCGAAGTAACCGTGCATTACTTTCTCTATTGCCTCGATCTCAAAACCGGCGCCGTGAGTTGGCAACGGGAATTCCACGCGGGCCATCCGCCGGGCGGGCGGCATCGTAAGAATAGCTTCGCTTCGGAGACTCCGGTGACCGACGGCAAGCTGATCTATGTATATGTGGGCAACCTCGGTCTATACGCCTACAAGTTGAATGGCGAACGGGCCTGGACGACGGCGCTCGAAGCGCTTCCGATTTATCTGGATTTCGGCACCGGCGGTTCGGCTGCCCTGCACGGCAATCAACTGATGATCGTGAACGACAACGAGAAACAGCAATTCATCGCGGCGTTCGACAAGCGGACGGGTAAGCAGCTTTGGCGCACCGACCGGGACCTGCTGCCCAAGATACCTGGATCGCGGCGCTCCAGCTGGGCCACGCCGTTTGTATGGACCCACAAGCAGCGCACGGAGGTGGTAACGATCGGCCCGGGCACCGCCGTCAGTTACGATCTCGAGGGGAAGGAAATATGGCGATTATCCGGCATGTCGATAACGCCGATTCCGGCCCCATTTAACTACGATGGCCTGCTGTTTCTGAACGGAGGCGCCGGCGGCATGTTGGCGACAGTCCGCCCCGGCGCCTCGGGCGACATTTCGTTGAGCGGCGGGGCTAAGTCGAATGAGTACGTGTTATGGTCCGAGGCACGTGGAGGAACTTATTTACCCACGCCTGTTGCCTATGACGGCGGGCTCTACGTGCTGACCGAAAAGGGCATCCTGAGCCGCTTCGACGCGCGCACGGGCCCGCTCAGCTACAAATCGCGCCTGGACGCCGATGCGGGGTTTTTCACGTCTTCCCCTTGGGCCTACAACGGCAAGGTCTTCTGCCTGAGCGAAGAGGGCAAGACGTTCGTCGTGGAAGCCGGGGAAACCTTCAAGCTGTTGCGGACCAACCCGCTCGACGAGATGGCGCAGGCCACGCCAGCGATCATTGAGGAGACCGGCTGTTGCTCCGCACCGAAAGCAAGCTCTACTCGATCGCCGGAGCACGAGACCGATAACGGGCGGTCAGTCCTTCTTGCGCTTAAAGAACAACGCGCTTGAGTCCTTGAAGACCGTAGTGATCAGAACCGCAAAAAGTGTGGCCAGCGAGGCGAACGTGGCTAGCGTTCCGATCACTAGATAATCGGTCTCCTTGCGAGGTTCCGGGATGATCTGGAACAGAATCGCCACCACGGCGCCAAACACGATGATCATCGCCAGTACCAGAACTGCGATGCGGCCGAATCGAATCTCCGTCACACGATTTAGTGTACGGGAAATCCAGACCGGTCCGAACAACCGTACTGTTTGGCGTGATGAAACTGTCACGTTTGCTCGCCTGTTGTGTTGCCGCGGCCTGTACGGCCGTAGCCGTCGACCTCTATCGCCCGACCGCCTCCAACCTCTATGATTTCGACGGCCATGAAGTGGGCCGGCTGGAAACCGAGATGTGGAAGAAGTACTATGCCAAGCGCCATTTCGCACTCTTCGCCGACCTTGCCACCACGCATCGCCTCCAGTTCGGGCAATCCTGGCCGCGCGCTTATCTGACGGCGTACTACGCGGCGCGGGCGGCCTTCATCTTCCAGGAGGGAAAAGACAGGAACGGCTATGCGAAGGCGACGCCCGCGCTGCGGACCTGCTACGAGTCGGTTCTGCCGGCGGGCGCGCAGGTGGAGCGCGTCGCCGAACTCGAACTGGAGTGGTGGATCCTGCACCGCGAGCGAGCCGGTAAGCCGCTTGTGCAGGCTTTGGCCGGATTGCAGGCGGAAATTTATCGGCTGCCGGTCGAACGAATGACCGAGCACGCGCAGCTTCGGGCCGAGGCGATGAGGCTGTGCGACGCCGGCGGCGACTGGGTAGAAATCGGAAAACTGCTGGACCGCTCCTGGACTGCGCTTAGCGTCGAGGTCAATCGAACTTCTCGTAGATAAGCTGCTTGCGATCGAATCCAATCCTCTTGAGTTGAGCGCGGAGATCTTCCACCATCAGCTTTAGTCCGCAGATGTAGATTTGAAGGTCGAGACGGTCGCCGATGAATTCGAGCACATGGCGTTGCACGTGCCCGGCCCGGCCGACCCATTCGGTATTCGGGCGCGAGAGCGTGGGCTGAAATTCGAAATCGGGTAGCGCCTCGGCCGCCGCTTCGAAATCGGCCCGGTAGAGCAGGTTCTCTTCATGGCGGACCCCAAAAATCAGCGTTACGCGCCCACGCCCGTTCTGAGGTAGTGCGCGCCATACATCCAGCATGCCGCGGAACGGCGCGATGCCCGTACCGGTGGCCACCCAGATCATATCCTGGGCCGGTTCCCGGATTGTGAACGTCCCCAAGGGGCCCTGCATCGCAACGCTGTCACCTGACTTCATGGCGAACAGAAACGGCGAGAAGCGCCCGTCCGGCACCAGATTCAGGCAGAGCGAAAAGCGATTGCCGTTGCCCGGAGCCGATGAGATCGAGTACGCGCGCGTAATGTGCTTGCCGGCGATTTCTTCGGCGAACGAGACGAATTGGCCCGCTTGGAATTCGAGCCGTTCGATCGACGGCACTGAGAAATCGAAGTGCCGCACACCTGGCGCGAGTTCACGCGACGATTCAAGCACCGCGCGCATTTAAGACTTCAGAGCCTCGCCGACCCGGTCCGCCAGGATCGCGGCCAACGAGGGGTGCCCGTCCATCGGCTGGGTCACGTGGATCTCCACACCCGTCTGGATGCTTTGAATCTCACCCACAATTCGGGGCAGATCGCGCTGCAGATGTTTCCCGAGCGTGAGGAAGTATGGGGCCACGATGATGCGGCCCGCACCTCGCTCCACCAATCGCGCCACGGCCTCGGCGAGATCGGGCTTTCCCAATTCGAGGAACGATGGCTCCACCAGCTCGTACCCGCCGAGGGTCTCAAACTGCCGTACAACCACGCGCACCGCTTCGTTCGCCGATTCGACGGCCGAGCCGTGTGCGAAGATCGCGATACCGGTCTTCATGGTGTGACGATCAAACCGGGCGCGGGAGCCTCGCCGCCGCCGGCAGATCCCAGCAACTGTCCCGCGGCTTCGGCCAACGGGAGTCTGCTGTTCACCATCGACAGGAATGCGCGCCCTTTGCGACGGCCGTTGTTCAGCGAAATCGCTACGCGAGAGAGGAATACCAGCACACCCGCCAGATCCTTGTCACGCAGCACCGCAGCGCCATCCTTGCTGGCCGCGATCTGGCTGCGCAGTCTGTCGATCTGCGCCTTGATCTTCTCCTGAATGGAGGCGGCGAACGGGTTGGACAGTTTGGCTTCGTAGACCAGCCCGCTATCGGCCGTCTTGAGCGACTGCACGAGCGAATCGATGGCTTCCCGCACGTCGACGTCGGTCGCGCCCGGAGTGGTCATCGCCGCCACGCCCACGCACATCATGACGAAACGCATAAGCATGTCGTTGCGGTTCATAAACTCATCGGTAATGTGCACTTCCGGGTGCGGCACGGCCGATTGAGGAACCTCGATCAGCTTCTCATGCTTACGCGCCTCGATCAGATACTCGCAAGTCAGCGGACATTCAAGCGTTTCCTCGCGTTTCTCGGCGCAGCACTGCGGGCAGATTTCGCCCTGCGCGGCCGGACAGCTTCGGCGAGGCTTGCGGGAGTTGCAAAGTATACAAGTCATAGGTCGTCAGGAAAACTGATCGGCGCGTCGATACGCCTCGAAATATTTCTTGACGCCCGCCTCGCCGGGTACCGTCAGCCCATGCTCCATGCCGAGCATGCCTTTATAGTCCTTGGCGTGGATGGCCTTGAAGACGTTGGACCAGTTCACTTCGCCTGAGCCCGGCTCCTTGCGGCCCGGCACGTCGCCAACCTGGAAGTAGGCGATCCAATCCCAGTGCTTAGTCAGGTGGCCAATCAGGTTGCCTTCGGAAATCTGCTGATGATACATGTCGAACAGCATCCGAACTCTGGGGTGATTGACAGACTCGACGATCTGGCGGCCGTGGTCAGAGAAGACCACATGATAACCGGCATGATTCACGCGGATGTTGAGCGGCTCAAGCACCAGAATCATGCGGGTCTTCCCGACCAGTTCACTGGCGCGTTTGAGAGACTCGATACAATTCGCCGTCTGCTGGTCCAGCGAAATATTTTTCACACACAGGCCGGACAAAACCGTGGCGACCTCGTTGCCGACGATTTCATGGATTTCGGCGGCGCGCTTCACGTCGGCTAGGAAGCTTGCGTGGAATTTGGGGTCCACCATCGCATCGCCGTTCCAGCCGCCGGAATTGACTACGAACACGCCCATCGACATACCGAGTTGGTCCATCTTCTTGCGGATCGCAGCGAGTTCCTGATTCGAGTGGCGTGGCAGGCCGTTGTACTCGAAGGCGCGGAAGCCCCAATCGGCGAAGATCTGAAGTTGGTCGACAACCGGCATTGCAGGGAACCAGCCGATACGCGGTGCATAGCGCAAGTGATATTGCTGCGGGCCCGCCGCGGCCGATAGCAGTGCCGCGGCGAATGGAGCGCCAAAGGAGGCGCAAAGCATAGTGCGACGGTTGGAATTCATGGCTTTAAGGGACTATGGTAGCGCTTTAGTTGCCACTCGACTCTCCCGGCACGTGTGGCCGGGCATCGGAGAGTTTGGTCAGCCTACCGCGGGCGCGTGGCTGCTGGCATTTGCCCGGTCGGCCGACGCGGTTACGGCCCGCATCGCTTGGCTCTGCTTGTTCCGTGCGAAGTGAACCGCTTCGTTCACTCTTCGCGCTGCGGCCACGGGATTCCGTGATTTCCAGAACGCGTGCAGCAGCGGCCGCGTCTGTCGATTGCTTGACTTCAAAATAACAATCGCCCAGCCCCACGTCTGGATAATCTGCACCTTGATCCCGTCCTCCGGCTGGTGGACGTAGATGCAGGGCGCGCCCGCCGCCGCGGCGATGATCGGGGAATGGCATTCCAGGCTCAATACCAGTGAGGCACGCCGGTAGACCGAAGCGGACTCATCCCGCAGCCAGTAGGTCTTGCGCACGACAACGTTAGGCTTCACGTCATCCGGCGACGGGCGATAGAGCAGTGGTTCGAGGATGTCCAACTGATACGTCATCTCTGTACAGACCAAAATCCCGCCGCCGGTCGTGCGAACATACACGACTATCTCCTCGCGCAATTTCGCGTGGTCCTGCTCAGCCCATTTCTCGTTAGTATGTGTACGCCGTTGGATCTCTTCGGCCCGTGTAGTTCGTGTTGCGAATCAGATGATAGGGAGTAAGCCGCAGCCGTGGAATCACTGCGATAAACTTACCTGGTTCGAGTCCTTGTCCGCGCAAGTACCTTTCCCCCTTAGCGTCATCGCGGATGTCGAAGCTGGGGATCGAATCGGGACAGAAACCGAGTTTCGGCGCGCGGATCCCGGCCTTTTTGAGATTCCGTAGCGAGGATGTCTCGCGTGCGAAGACGAACTCGGCTCCCTTGAACAGCGCTAGTCACCGGGAATCGCCTTTGACGCCGGCCGCCTCGGCCCGTAAAGGTAAAGCCGATGCCCAGAAAGCCATAAGGCTTGCCCGTGGCCGCGTGCCGGCCTTCCATCTGTTGCGGCTCTACCACCGAAGGCCAGCTATGGTGAATGCAGAGGCTTTATTCTCCTGGCACCACCACTGTTCGTTGGTGCATTCCCATCCCGCAGGTGAAACGCATTTCTTCGCCGCCTACCGCCGCCGGCAGCTTCACTACGAACGTTTCGCCAGGACCAAGCCGCCCTTCGATCCCGAGCTTCGGGAACACCACCTTCTGCGCGCAGTTGGGCGCGGTGTCCCGCGTAAAGGCGATCTTCAGCCGCTCGCCGGCGCGAACCTCGATACGGGCCGGATCAAAACCTCCGGCGCCCACGCGCACGCGAATGGCATCGGACGGAATCGCTTGGCCTACGGGTTCCGGTCCACGTGCGACCCGCAGGGTAAACGGAATCACCACCACCTTGCCACCGCTTTGAAACTGCGCCCAGAGCTTGTAGAGGCCGGGCTCGGAAAAATTGGCCGTGATCTCCATCAACCCCGGACCGCCGCTCGGATGCGCATGCACGAAGGAGCGATGGCGCTCATCGATCAATACGACATGTCCCCACGCGCCGAGGTACGGCTCGATGTCCGCCGCCGCCGCCCCGCTGAGCGCCACCTGCATCTCCACGTCGCGCCCCGTTTCGAGCGCCCCGCGCGGCGTCACGGTGAGGAGCAGACCGTCGCGTTCGCCGCTCCATGGCGTCTGGCGCAGCGTGACGGGTGGACGTGTCTCGCCAGCCGCTGCGGCGTCCACAACGAAGCGCTCGATCCGCTGCGCCAGATCCAGATACAACCGGTACCGCCCGCGATGCCGGAACGTATATGCCACGGACCATGTCCCGCGTTCGGTCAACTCCGGGTGAACATGGTCGAACTCGGCCAGATCCTCGGAGACAATCATCAAGTGCATCGGCCGCTCATGAACGATCTCCAGTTGGCGGACCCGCGCGCCACTGGCATCCTCCAGCGCAAACTCGAGTTCGCCGCGTGAGTGTGCCAGGAGTCTCACGGCGTTGATGCCTCCGGAGATCACCGGCGCCGCCGGATCGCCCACCAGATACGGATAGGCCAGCGCGCCGGTGTCGCTGGTGGTAAGAAAATGCGCGTAGACGCCGCTCGGGTACTCGGGGGTGACGGTAACGCGCCCGTTAAATTCGTCGAGGTCTCCGCTGCCCGCCACATATTTCCTGGCGCGGTAGCTGGAGCGCATGCGCCGCAGTCCGCCGTCGCCCGTCCAGCCCCACGGTCCATACACAGGCGATCCATCGAGAGTGTAGCCCAGGATCGGCGAATGACGCGTCGCGTCGCCAATGAGATTGGCTACCAGCTCGGCCACCGGTGCGCCACCCGCCGATTCATCCAGCCGGTACATCGGCAGCCCATTGACAAAGACCCCAATCGCGCCTGCGCGAAGCTGCCGTGGCGGCCCCGCGGGGGCGAGGCGTGGAATGCGGAACTCAAATTGCCGCAGCGCCTGCTCGCCCGGCGGCCGCGATTGCAGGGCGCCGAGGTACAGCAGCGACAACCCGGCTGACCGCACCACCACCTCATCTCCACGAACCTCCACCGCATGAACTTCCGGGCGTGACGCGGCCGACCCCGCCGCGCGGATCCAAACCGAGGTAGCCGGTTCGGCTGCGCAGGCAAGGCCCGCCGCCGACACGCACGCGCAGGAGAGTGAGAACAGCCGGCGGAGCATCCGGGGTCAGAGCGATCGCAGGAAGGCCAGCAGGTCCTGGCGCTGCTCCGGGGTAAGCGCGTTGAAATTGGCGATCACCTGGCGAGCCTCAGAGCCTGCGCTATCGTGCTGCACGATCGCCTCGGTCAGATCCTTGGTCCGGCCGTCGTGGAGAAAGAAGATCCGATGGCCGACGCCCCACAACGGCGCCGTGCGCCAGTCATCGCCTCTGGCGTCGCCCTGGTTCACTCCATCGTTCAAGCGCTGCCCCATGCGATGCAACGCCA
>SXGR01481654.1_pt1 | contig 14137 bp, 13 predicted proteins | sample 3174711 | NCBI WGS metagenome assembly SXGR01 (sample SAMN11356860, study PRJNA531348) | freshwater metagenome | isolation source: freshwater sample F1-60 | place: China: Fuxian Lake, Yuxi | collected 2017-12-25
CCGGTTGGGACTCTTATTCACGCCTGATTTGGCGCTGGCGGACGCAGCGGGTGCGTTACAATATCAGTCGGGCGCCCTTGCGCCCCTGACGCAAACATGATAAAAGCAGCGCTCAAAGACGCAGGTCGGGCCAAGTAGGCCGGCGTCGCCCATCTCGTTCATGATTTCGCGGTGGAATACCTCATTGCGATTCGCCATCAACACCCGCGGCATCAGCTTCGCCTGCGCATAATCTCGCGCCGACTGCATGACCGCGCGCTCCTCGTCGGTGAGCTGCTCCTCGAACAAGAAGGGGTCTTCCCAGGTGAACGTGCCGTAAGACTCGGCCATGTGGCCTCCATTGCCCACTGGTATCGCGCGGCTGGACGGAATACCACGCAACGGTAGCGGGGGAAGAACGAATGGCGGTCGCGCGCTCGGATTCGGTCGAAGAGGGCTTTCGCGCTCATGTCAGCGCGTTGATCCAAGGGCCTCGGCGCACCGATTTCGATTCCCCGGTGCGCGAGGGCACCACCCTCACCGCCCGCAAGGCCATGGCATTGTTCGAGGCGCAGCTCGATTCTCGCGCGGCGGATCTGTTGGCGCGGGATCTGAAAACCACCAACCGTTCGTTCTACACGATCGGATCCTCCGGCCACGAAGGAAATGCGGCGGTCGCAGCGGCGCTTCGCCCCACCGATCCAGCGTTTTTGCACTACCGATCCGGAGGCTTCTTTTTGGCCCGCGCCCAGCAGGTTCCCGGCGCTCATGGCGCTTTGGACATCGTTTTGGGCGTGGTCGCCAGCGCCGATGAGCCGATCGCGGGCGGCCGCCACAAGGTGTTCGGCTCCCTTCCGTTGTGCATTCCACCCCAAACAAGCACGATTTCGTCGCATCTGCCCAAAGCGCTCGGATGTGCATTTGCGATCGAACGCCAAGCGAGATTGTTGGGACAACCCGACGATCGCATCGTGGTGTGCTCTTTTGGTGATGCCTCGGCCAACCATTCGACCGCGGTGGGGGCCATCCACGCCGCCGGCTGGACCGCCTATCAAAATGTGCCTGCACCGGTGCTTTTCGTGTGCGAGGATAACGGCATCGGCGTGTCCGTCCGCACGCCCAACGGCTGGATCGCGGCCGCCTACCAGCATCGTGCGGGATTGCACTATGTGTACGGCGATGGGTTGGACCTGGCGGATGCCTACGATGCCGCCTGCGAAGCCGCCGACTGGGTGCGAACCCACCGCAAACCCTGCTTTCTGCACCTGCGCACGGTTCGGCTCATGGGCCACGCCGGATCCGATGTCGAGCAGACCTACCGTTCGATCGAGGAGATCGAAGCGACGGAAGCGTGCGATCCGCTCCGGACCACCGCGACCTTGCTCGTCGAAGGCGGCTGGTTGACTCCGAGTGACATTCTGTCACTGTACGATGACACCCGGTCGCGGCATGCAGCCTTGGGGAAGGAAGCCCTCTCTCGGCCGCAACTCACCACCCGCGAACAGGTGATGGCGCCGCTGTTCAAGACGGATCCCGCGAAAGAACGCATCCCGCCCGCACCAAACGACCTTCGACTCGCACAAATTGGCGAACTCCCCGAAACCTCCAACCGTCCGCGCCATTTGGCGGTGCAGATCAACCGCGCCCTAGCCGATCTGCTCACCGCGATCCCGGAGATGATCCTGTTCGGCGAAGATGTCGCTCGAAAGGGCGGGGTCTACAATGTGACCACCGACCTCACCAAGCGGTTTGGCGTCGGCCGGGTGTTCAACACCCTGCTGGATGAGCAGACGATCCTCGGATTGGCGATTGGCGCTGCACAAACGGGCCTGTTGCCGTTCCCGGAAATTCAATATTTGGCGTACCTGATCCACGCCATCGATCAGCTTCGCGGAGAGGCCGGTTCACTGCAGTATTTCAGCAACGACCAGTACCAAAACGGCATGGTGGTCCGTATGGCGGGCCTCGCCTACCAAAAAGGGTTTGGCGGCCACTTTCACAACGACCACGGCATCGCCGCCATTCGCGAAAGTCCGGGGATCTTGTTCGGGATCGCCGCCCGCGGCGACGATGCTGCCCGAATGCTGCGCACCATGGCCGGCGCTGCCAAAAACAACGGTCGCGTCTGCGTCTTCCTGGAACCGATCGCCATGTACATGACCAAGGATCTGCACGCCGAGGGCGACGCCGGCTGGCTGACGCAGTACCCCGATCCAAATGAAGCGATGCCGATCGGGGAAATTGGTGTTTACGGGCCGGATGACGCCGAGCTCACCATCGCCACCTACGCCAATGGCTTGTGGATGTCGCTGCGCGTCGCCAAGCGGTTTGAGGCGGAAGGTCGCCGAATTCGAGTGATCGATCTCCGGTGGATGCTTCCCCTCCCCCTGGAGGCGCTCGCCGAGCACGTTCGCGTGTCGAAACGTCTGCTTGTCGTGGACGAATGCCGGGCTTCCAGCGGAATCGCCGCCGAGGTCGCCGCCGGGATCTCCGACCGCGTCCCGGAAGCGCGCATTCAACGCCTGACTGCCCCCGACAGCTATGTGCCGCTCGGCCCGGCCGCCAACCTTGTGTTGGTTAGCGAAGAAGAGATCGCCGCTTCCGTGCGTTCGACCTTGGAGATGCGATGACCCGCGCGCTGATCGTCTGCCCCGGACGCGGAAGTTATGGCCGGGATTCGCTCGGTTCGTTCAAGGATCTGCCCCCCGAAGCCTCGGCGATCGTCGATGCCAGCGATGCCCACCGACGCGCAAGCGGCACCCCCACCCTACGAGAATTGGACGCCCTTCCCTCCTTTTCGCCGTCCCGCCATGTCGCCGGCGAACACGCAAGCCTGCTCACCTTCGCCGCCTCCTTGGCGGATTTAGCGCGTCTCGATGTCGAGGTGGTCGCGGTCACCGGCAACAGCATGGGCTGGTACACGGCGCTCGCTGCATCCGGCGCCTTGGACCTGGAGTCTGCGATTCGGTTGGTCGATACGATGGGTTCCTGGCAGGCCGGAAACGTGATCGGCGGCCAGCTGATGTGGCCGCTCACCGGCGAAGATCGCAAGGTCGATCCCCGAAGGATCGCCGAAGTGGATGCGGCGATTGCCGACGCCCACGCTGCCGGCCACCGAGCGTGGTGGTCGATCCGGCTCGGCAGCCACGCGGTGATCGGCGCGGATGAAGGTGGTTGCTCCTTTTTAATGGCGCGCCTCCCGTCCGAACAACGGGGCCAGCGCTCGTACCCGGCGCGGTTGCCGTTGCATTCGGCGTTTCATACACCTCTGCTTCGAGAGACCTCCGAACGCGCCTTAGCGGAGCTCGCGGATCTGCCGTTCCGAGCGCCGAGGGTGCCGTTGATCGATGGTCGCGGAAAGATCTGGCGGCCACATTGGGCGGATCCCGCGGAAATGTTCGAGTACACCCTGGGTACACAGGTGGTCGACACCTACGATCTCAATGCCGCGGTCAAAAGCGCGCTCTGGCATGTAGCGCCGGACGCGGTGATCGTGCTTGGACCTGGGGATGGGCTGGTCAGGCCCGTGGAAACCATCGCTCGGGCGGCAGGATTTGGGGTACCGGTTCGCGCGCGGGCCTAGTTTGCCTTTCTCCTGCGGTTGTCGGTGTTTGCCGCTGTTTCCGTGTTCGATCGGCCCGTATTCACGTCCACGAAAACCGGCTCATCATCTACGCTCTTACACAGGACGCGTGACCATCCTACGGCGGCTTGGCGTCCAACCCGGCTGGGTGTCCATTCTCAGCCACGTGGACTCCAAATGACCTTGATTTGGTAGTCTGAACACCGAGAACGACCCGCGGGATCTGACGACTTGATGTTCCTCCTGCGACTTCGCCAACAACCCGCCCGCCCCCCCGCCACCTGCCTCGCCTGAAACATCCTTCAGCCAAAGGCATCGATCCGCCGATCCATGCGATTCTCCGACGACCAGTGCGAATGATTGATATAGTCGTCAGGTTTCAAGGAGTGCGCATGCAGGCGTCGACCATGAAGGTCTCCCAAAGCGGCGATGTGTTGCAGTTTCTGGACAATCCGGTCGCCGGTCCGCTTCGGATGAGCAAGATCGTATTCTTTGGGTCTTTGCTGGCGATGCTGCTGTCCTTTGGAGCAAATGTGGTGTATTCTCAGGGAGAGCACCCGCCAAGATTTCTGCTCTCCCTGATCTCTTTCGCGTTGCCTGCCGCGATCGTTGCGGCGGTCGTTTGGGGAACGCTGCAGCAGTACATCGCTGGCTTCCGCCTGACGCCCGGCGCCATTATGGGGCCGTTGGGCGTGGCGACGCGAGAGGAAGTCGCCGGATTTACTATTCGATCCGAGCTTCAGAGTGGAGCTCGACGCTTTCGACGAGTGGTGATCGGAGCGAAACTGACGGATGATACCGTTCGACCGGTCCTGTGGTTTTCTCGGGATGTATCCGCCACGGAGGCGGTGCGGCGCATCGCGGCCCATTGGGGCCGGCCCGAACTGGCCGAAGCGGCGGTGATCGAGACCGAGCTCAAGGCGCCATCGAATCCTTCAGACGGCGTGATTCGGTCGTCGCCCGGGGTCTACGAGTTCCAGGATCGGTTCGGGGCGTGGTTCTCCCCCTGGCTGATCCTGGCGGGGATTTTGGCCTCAAGAATAGCCTTTTCCGTATATAGAGCGCTTTTCGGAGAACTCACCCTGGAATCAGCGATCATTACGCTCGTCTGGGCCTTAGGCGTGTTCCTTTCGGCTCCAATGCGCAGAACCCTGGTAGCGCGATTCGACGGCGTCGGTCTTAAGTCCAAGTTTTTCCCTCTGTATCCCACGCCATGGAAAGAGATAGCCCGCATCGACGCCAGTTCCCATCCGACCCAATCCGTCGTGTGTTTGGTGCGAACCGACGGGAAACTGATCGAGCTCTCCCCTTTCCTTTCGGCTGGAGACGCGGCGTGGTTGGTCAAGGAGCTGCGCGAGCGGAAGCGGGTCGCAGATAGTCAAGTTACTTAACTACTGAGCCAGTACGCCATTCCGCAAGTCCCGGGCCATCCGATCCGCCGGAGACATCGGAGTTCCATCGGAATTCAACTCGTTTAGCGGGACAAATTGCGGCCCTGGCCCACCCGCCCGAACGTTGGCGGCGCGGGTGGGCGCGGTCGGGTCAAAGTTCATCGGATCATTGGGGTTGAAGTTCGCCCTTCGCGCGGCTTCGTCGCGATCGCGCTCCGTCTGGAGACGCGACATTTCCGCCTGAATTTGGCGCTCTCGCACGGTGGTACCGGCCGCCGGCGAAGACGTCGCCGCGGGGTTTCGCGCCAGTCGGCGAGCCGCCTCCTCCTGGTTGGCCACCCGATTGATCCGGTCCACACTGGCTTGTCCAGGCATTCCGGTACCTTCCACGCACACATCCCCCGAAAACCACTCCACGTCGGCGCCGATGCAGTTTTCGCGAACGCCGTCTTGATCCACGTCCGTTTGACCGAAGCGAACTCCAAACCCGGTGCCCATTCCCACCGACGCCCGAGCTCTCAAGTCGCCGCTCCCGTTCGGATTGGGTCCGGTGGAGGCGTAGGCCCCAGCGGAACCGCCGGGGGTCGGATTGAAAGAGGCCCCGTACATGTTTGTCGGCCGGCCATTACCGTCGGTCGTTGTGGTACGAGTGGCGCTTGCCCCAGGACTATTGATCGACGTCTCCAGTCCCCCACCCCCACTGGAGCCATCCGTACCGGTGCCAGCGCGTGCGGAAAGGTTGGCTCCGACCGAAAGTCCCGTCGTGGTCTGGCCTGGAGCAGATGACCACTCGCCCATGCTTCCCTCGCCAGAAATGCCGAGTTGGCTGTGCGAACCCCGCCAGGTGGCCGATCCCGCCGCCCTCGCCGAGCCCTGCGGAGTGCCTACCACTCCCTCATATTGCCCTCGTTCCCAACCATTTTGCATTTCGGGCGGTGCTGGACGTCGGATCGGCGCCGACAAACCGGGGCGGCTGGTCAACTGAGCCGGCGTCGGAGCAGGGCAAGCCACCGAGGTGGTCGCGTTCGACGGTGTAAACGTCTGCGTATGCGGCGCCAGCGTGCTCGTTTCCGTGGGTTGTACCCGGCTCATGTTGGCTGCATTCGACTGGTTGCTCACCATCGGAGCGGGTGCCGGCGTGGCGTAAGATGCGGTAGGAGCAGTACAAACCGAAGGTGCATTGCGATAACCGTGGCCCATAGGGACCTCCTGAACCACGATGCCTCAGGAGTGCCGACGACCACCATCGAAAAGATCCCGAACCCTCCAGAGTTTTCACTTGTAAACGGCCTCCGGGCGGCTCGGCCTGACGGCCGACCGCGTGCTTCAGGGGTTTCGTCGCGGACAAGCCGCGACCGCCTTCGGCGCCCTTCCGCCCGCTGCCGATCGCTTCCAACGCGAAGTGGACGGGGCAGTCTGAACGGCGGCGGCGCCTCACGTGTGCTCGTGGATCATGCTCCGAAGGCAGTCGTTCTACTTGTAGATTGCAAGTGACAAGTGTACGCGGATTCCGGGTATTTGAGGGACCCGAGTGGCAACGATCGTGTGCAGCCGGGCTGGAAGGGGCCACCGCGGAAGGCGTAGCGACTCCGGGCGCACTAGCACCCGGCGCCGACCTCGGACGGGCAAGCGATACACTTCGAAACGAGCGAACTTCGATATTGGTTTTAGTAGGCGGCGCCAAAGGAGGCGTCGATGCGTAAGGAAGTGCGGATTGGAATCGTGGTGATTGCGGGCTTCTGTTGGCTCGTTGCTTGCGTCCTTCCGGCGATTCGGGATGCAGCGAGCGCGTGCCACTCCAATGGAGGAACCTTCCTTCCGGAAGGGTTCATCCCCCGGCCCGCCACGACCTTCGAAGTTTGCGATATGCCGTTGCTGCACGAACATTCTTTTTCTGCCGACGGGTCACATCCGATCTGCCCTGCAGGCGGCAACATCTTCGTCTACGGTGACGGGGCCTCGCACGCGACCGTTGTTTTTAATTGCGTAACCAGCTTTGGCGACGCGTATTCGGTCATGCCGTTGTCGCCGAATTCTACAATTGTTCGTTTAAAAGGTGGCTATTTGTTCCCATACCAGGAGCTCCCTGGGTATAGCCTCGCCCTGTCGGGCTGGTTGGGGATCTTAGTTGGACAGTTTGCCTGGTATGCCAATTTTACTGCGGGCTTAGGGGCGCTGCTGTTTTTGCTGAGGTTCGATCGCGCGGCGATCGCCCTCGGACTTTTGTCAGGTGTTTTCGTCACCCTGGGCACGGGGGTCTTATTGTTCACAACCCAGGCCGTGGAGTCCGGCCTTTCCAACTTTAGGGAACTCGCCCTCGACATTGGGTACTATGTTTGGGCGCTGTCGATCGGGATTACGGCGTTGGCACCTTGGCTGGCGTGGATTCTAGGGTTCAAAGCGCGCGGGTCGTGACCCTTTCCAGAACCGAATCGGCCCGTTTTGGACGCGGGGATCCGGACCTCACGTTTCAAAGCGTTTCAAGGACGGGGAGCCCTCTATCGCCCCTCCCCGCCTGAAATAAGGGGGCGGCGCTCACCAGGGGTTCGTCCATGTCCGCATTAGACCACTACCAGAGTCCGTCCACGTCGGCCAAATACGCCTCAACTTCGTCCTTGACCCGCGTCCTGATCGCAAGTCTGGCGGTCTACGCCGGCTTGGAATTTTTCGCCGTCTTGATGAACGTACTGCTGTTGGCCACCAACGGCGCGATCGCCGAAACGGGTGGCCTTTTGTTGGCAACCGCTGCCGTTGGGATCGGCGGCGGTTTGATGTTGGCCAACATGGGGCTGTGGTTGTTGTGGCAAGCCCAGGCTGCACGAACTGCCTGGCAGTGGAACAACGATGCGACCCCGATGGAACACGGCCCTGTCACAGCGCTGATCTGGTGGTTCGTTCCGGTCGCGAACCTCGTGAAGCCGTTCCGTGTGGTTCGGGAGATCTGGACCACCACTGCCACCCACCTCCAAGACTCCAGCCTTCCCAAGCCTCCCCTGGCGGCGTGGTGGGGCCTGTGTTTGGCGGCGCTCGTTTCCGAAAGTTTGGCGTTGTGGATGGACGTTTTTGGCCATTTTACGGCGAGCCAGATGGTGGGGATTTTTGCGAACGCCCTTGGGGTTTCGGCGGCGGCCGCCGCCGCTTTATTGGTAAAACGTATTGACGATGCGCAGGTCCAGGTGGCCCACGAAAAAGGAGTCGCATCCTTCGACCGGCGTTGAGGGCTTACCGCTGACTCCTCCGCACTGAAGCTGGAAGGGTTTGGGCGGCGGATCTGTTAACTAGTCCGATTATGACGTTATTGCACGGACTTTCGTCGGCCTGGAGCGGCGTAGCAGGACTAACGGGTTCCAACAAGTCCGACGCAGGATCCTGCAAAAACGCGCAGATTTTGGTGACTTTTGTGCTGTAGGCTGACCCTGGGCACGGGCTCAGCGATCGAAGACGCCATGCAGCAAGCTGGGGCCGTGGTTGATCTCGTCCCCGAGGTGGCCCCAGAGCATGCCCAGCCCCAGCAGTGGGGACACTGCCGCTGCGCCCAAGCCGCGGCCCGCGGTGACCAAATCGCTCTCGCCCCGTCGCGCCGGCCTTCCGAAAACCCCCGTTGGTCCATACCCAAGGCCGTCGGCAGCGGCCTCGGCGAAGGTGCGGTTCGGATTGAGACCCAGCGAGCGATCGATCCAGCCGGCGTGTCCGCCCGAAGCATGTGGCGCGCCCGTCGGAGCCGGGGTGGCGCCGGAGCGGTGGGCCGTGGGCGCGTTCACCCGCGCCGGACCTTGCGCAGTGGGCGCTTGCGCAGTCGGCGCCACCCCCGGAGGGCAGATCAGCTGCTCGGCGGTCAGCGGCGGACAAGCGACAGTGCTGGTCGCGTTCGCCGGCGTAAACGTCTGCGTGCTCGGCGCCAGCGTGCTCGTTTCCGTAGGTTGCACGCGGTTCATATTCGCGGCGTTCGATTGGTTGCTCACGGCCGGCGCGGACACCGGCGAAGCAGAAGAGGCAGTGGGAGCAGAACAAGTCAAAGGTGCATTGCGATAACCGTAGCCCATAGGGACCTCCTGAACCACGGTGGCTCAAGTGAGGGGCCATGCACCACTCAAAAATCCCGAACCCTCCAGAGTTTTCACTTGTAAACGGCCTCCGGGCGGCTCGGCCTGACGGCCGACCGCGTGCTTCAGGGGTTTCGTCGCGGACAAGCCGCGACCGCCTTCGGCGCCCTTCCGCCCGCTGCCGCAGCCGCGTCCGCGGATCGTCAACTCGCTTTACCAGTTGGGCCGACGACGGGGGGATCCATCGAAGTGAAGGAACGGCATGTCAATGTGATGGAGCCTCACTCGGAAGGGTCAAACCGTTCATCGCCAGTGGGTTCCCGTCGTTCGGTGCCATTGAGTCGATGGCGGAGTTCGGACACCGCTTCATAAACCACCTTACGAATACGATTTACCCCTCCCAACGGCCGATGCTCGGGCAGAGCGTGCCACGGCGTGAAGGACAGCGCCTCGCCAAAGGCGTCCTGGGCGGGCGTGTTGAAAATCTGGCTTGGAATGATGATGGTCGCGACCTTAACGAACGGGGCTTCGTTTTCCAGCCATTCCACCCGAGAATCCTCCACGCTCATCCCCTCCACCCGAACCTGAATCAGGAAGTCAAAGTGCGCCTCCCCCGTGGCTAACGCAGCCTCCATTGCTTCGCGGAGGTAGTCCGGGCGGGGGTTTCGAGGGATGGTGGACACACCGACCACGGAGGGACGAATCGAGTACTTGACCGCCCGGCGCCCGGCGCCGCTGCCGTGGCTGAAAGGCACCGTGGACCAATAGCGTTCCTCCAACGGCGACGCGATCCGCTTCGAACGCATCTTTTTGGCGATCCACATTCCTTTCCACCCCAAGGCCAGCGGCGCGGTCGCGGCCACAAAGGCACTGGCGCTCGTGCCGCGCTCGATCAATGCCGCATATCGGGCCGGATCATCCGCAAAAAACGTCGGATGAGTGATCAGCACAAAGTCCTGGGTGTTGGCATGAACCTCCGAAGCAAGCAGCTTATTCCCTGGAACCCCCATCAGTTTTATTCCCACCCCGCGACCATCTCCGTCGCTGTCCGGGCGGGTGGGGTCACCATTTCCGTTGGAGAACCGAAGCCAAGCCTTGTAAGCGACTCCTGGTATGAACACCCCTTGAGCCAGGCTGAGCGGCAGGGCAGGCTCGACCACAAACTGGGCGTGCACGCAGCCGTGCGACTTGGGATGTGCATCCCGGCGGGCGGTGCCCGGTTTGGGGTACCGATCGCTGATCGAACGCTGAACCAACTCGGCAATTCGCTCGGTGAGCGCCTCCTCGTCGGACCACCGTTTTTCCCCAAGCTTTGCGTCGATCAGCAGGTAGTCGCGTGGCGGGAATGGAGCACCGGACGCGCCGCCGAGGGCGGTATCGACCAGGGCAATGGAGCCTGCGGGCGGAACACGAAAGAGCTTTTTGAACATGGACACCTCGCGCGGTGCCCTGCAGAAGTCGTGCCACCGATGGTAGACGCGCTTGACGATCTGAGCGTTGCCCCAGCGCCTGACAACATTTGCCAAATTTGCAACGTCCCACACCGGGTATGTGGCTTGGGATACCACTTCTCGGCGCCATTGGGCCGAATCAGCGAGGGGCTTCCATGCCACGACACCGGTTCCTGTGCTCTGCGATGCTTCTCCTCGCGGCCTGTGGATCCGGAGATTCCGCCGACGACACCAGCGAAGTCTCGGCGGATCGCCCGGAAGATTGTCTGACCTTTGACGGCGATGTGACCTTGGAAAATCTGCGCGACGTGTGCGCGGACGACCTCCCGGTTTGCGTGGCCGGCAATGTGTTCGAAGCGGAGGAACCGAGCCGCGTTTCGGACGCAGATCTCGCTGCGCTTGGGTGCGTGGTCGCCGTCGACGGCGACGTGAACCTGATTCAAAACGAGGATTTGGGTACCCTCGATGGTCTCGCCGGGCTGGTGACCGTGGGGGGAAGCGTGACCGTCCAGAGCAACCCCTCGCTCGAAAATCTGCTAGGCTTGTCATCGCTTCGGACGATTGGAGGCGACCTTACGCTGACCTCCAATTCGAACCTCGACGAACTTGAGCCGGGGAGCATGGCCGCTTTGGAAACGGTCGGTGGCTCAGTGCGCCTCTATCGCTCCTACGCGGATTTCCCCGCATTGACGACCATCCGCGGCGACTTGGACTACCACGAGAGCGGAACCACCCTTGGATTCAATGCCCTCACCCGGATCGAGGGAAGCCTCTTGGTGATCGGGGATTCCTATCTGCATTTTATCGAGTTGAATGCGCTGACCGAGGTGGGTGCGGACCTGGTGTTGGATTCCAACTATAGCATTTGGGAGCACGGAATGCCTGGCCTCCAGACAGTGGGTGGTCGGTTCGAACTCAGCGGCGAGCCGATGGACGGCGTCCCGGGCTTGGGGTCCCTGTCGCGGGTCGGCAGTCTATCGATCACGTATTTGGAGTGCGCCGACATCGAACTGCCGGGTCTGGAAACGGTAGATTCGGACGTCTACATCGCCTACAATCGCTTCCTCGCTCCTGAAACGGCTGAGGCGTTTGTGGACCGCCTCAGCGTCGGTGGTGACATCCTGCTCGAACACAATGGGGAGGGGTAGTTCCCGGGGATCTTCGTGGGCGCGAGACCGCCCACGTCAATGGTAAACCCGTTTACTATGTGGAACGAAACACTACGAAACAATGGCCGACTCGGCATGCAGGTATAGAGCCCACATCGCAATGACGCGATGTCGAGGTTGTCATGTTAAGCTTTCTTATTGCTTTTTCTGCGCAGGCTGCCACTTTCAACGCGGACGAATGGCTGGACCGGATGGAGACCGATCGGCAGACGGTGGTTTCTTCAGAAGGGTGTACGCTCCCGATCGGCGATCAAACGAAGAAATGCTTGATGGCGGTTACCCGTCGCACCGACATCGATCGCCTGGACGGCTACCTGATCACGGCGGAAACCTGCCGAGGAACCATCGCCGACGGCTGCCTCAAGGGCCAACGGCTGCTGGCCCAGGTCACCTTGCCGCTCACCGTCGACGGCACGGAGTCTTGGGGCAAGGCCAAGATCAAGTACCGCGATTGGCAGGTGGCTGAGGTGGGGCTCTCCGCGAAATCCCCCGGCATCCTCGTCGACAAGGGCTATGCCGCGGTCAGCCGGACCACCGGCCGCGGTTGGCTGCAAAATCCGGACGCCGAGGGCACCTGGGACGCCGACGGCAACACCCAAACCCCCATGGCCGCCGAGCCAGAGGAAGACGGCTTTTTTGACGCCGAATGGGTCCAGGAAACCACCATTACCGTGGTCTCGGCGGCGGGTGGAGTGGCGGCGACCGGTGTGGGCGCAGCGGTTGTCAAGGAAGCTGCACTGGGCACCTTTGTCGGCTGCGTCATCTCTGAAGTGCTACAGGAGCTGATCAAATATCCGATTCCGCCCTTTGTCCCTCCCGAAAACGGTCCAAAGTACTGATCAGGGTTCTTTCGCGCGCCGCGGCTGCTGCCACAAGATCTCCGGCTCTCCGAGCTCTTTCGCCGCCCAGCGCCCCAGCACGAACAGGAAGTCGGACAACCGGTTGAGGTACCGCATGCAGTCCTCACCGGTTTCCGGCTCTTCCCGCATCAACCGCACCAAACCCCGCTCCGCGCGCCGACAGACCGTGCGCGCTTGATGCAAGAAGGCGCCTACTTTTCCGCCTCCAGGCAGGATAAAGTTCACCAGCGGCTCCAAGGTTTCATTGAAGGAGTCGCACCACTCTTCCAGTCGAGAGACCTCGGCGTCGCCGATTCGATGCATTCCCGGCCAACGATCCTTCGGCGGAGTCGCCAAGTCCGCGCCGACATTGAACAGTTCATTCTGAATGGTGCCGAGCACGGCGTCGATCCGCTCCACCGTTTCCAGGGCAGCGTTCGCCTCCCGGGTGAATGATCTCACAATTCCTAAAATGGCGTTCAGTTCATCTACGGCGCCATACGCTTCGATTCGGGCATGATCCTTGCCCACGCGCTCGCCACCGACGAGTCCGGTCTGTCCTTTGTCCCCTGTTCGTGTATATACCCGCGTGATGCGCATCGGTTCCCCACCGTTCGCTCGCTTGATATCCCGAACCCCATCCCGGAGCCTCCGTGAGTCGTCGCGTCCATATCGACCAATTGCGTCAGCTTGATCCCGTAATGTTGAACATTGTGGTTCAAGATGCGGTCCGTGCACCGGTCACCCAGCTCTCCGGACCGACGATCGCCGACATGGTCGCTTTTGCCGATGCCGAGTTCTTACCAAAGGCATTGCGGGGTCAGTTTCAGGATTTTGCAAATCGGATGCCGCGGGAGTTGTCCGACCTGCTCCACGGCGTTCAGATCGAAGAGATCATCGCCGAATTTGAAAAGGTGGAGCCTGCGATGGCCCCGGCCGCCCTCCGGGCCGCCGTTGCCAAACAAGCCGAAGTGCGCGCCAACTACCGCGCAAAACTCTCGGCGATCGTCGAGCGTTGGGCCACCGAGGAGCCCGCCGCAGTCACCGCCATGGAGCAACAGATGGTGGTGCACCGCGTGCACAAGACGGCTTCTCCGGAAGAGCCAAAGCGGACCAAAGCTGCGGCATCTCCGCGCGTTCCCGGCGAGCGCGCTCCCGCCGCGCCCAAACTTCCTCGCCAGGCACCTGTGAAATTCGTCGATCAAGATCGCCACAAGTGGCTTTCTGAGCAGGTGTTGGAGCGCTTGTCCGAGTATCTCGATCAAGGGCTGCGCGAAGACGTGTTGGTCACCGGCCTTCGCCACCGCGCCCGCGCCCAATACCCGGATTTGACGCCGCTTGAAATTGTCGGCGTTCTAAAAGAGCTCGCGGTGAGCGGCCGTGTTCGTGTGTCCGCGGGCCGTTGGCGCCGGGTGATCGGCAGCTGGTAGTCCGTTAAGGGTGGCAGGTGCGCGAGGCTCGTCCGCACGCCAGGACTCCCGATGCGCGACTTTCAAGGCCGTAGCGGCACTCTCGCCCGGTTGAGTACCGGCGCTAAGGCGCTGTACCTGTCGTTCAATCTGTTGACCGTGCTCGGGTTTGCCACCGCACTGCTTTTGTATTGGGATTCGCTGGGATTGAAATTCGCTTCGGTGTCCGCGTATTATTTGGGCAATGACGATCCGGACGCGATGGTGATCGCG
>SXGR01188426.1_pt1 | contig 14136 bp, 15 predicted proteins | sample 3174711 | NCBI WGS metagenome assembly SXGR01 (sample SAMN11356860, study PRJNA531348) | freshwater metagenome | isolation source: freshwater sample F1-60 | place: China: Fuxian Lake, Yuxi | collected 2017-12-25
AAGTCTTTCCGTTTCAGAAGGTCGATGGCCGATGCCGCTGGACTGGGAAGACACTCTGGAAGCGGTCACGGACACGTCAGGAAAGTATAGGGTTTTGGTGGGGCAGGTGCCCTCGGATCTCTTGGAGCGCGCGGTTCTGCGGGCACAGGTGGAGGTGACCGAGGAGGCCGGGGAAACCTCCAGTGCCGTCACAAACCTGGTTCTTTCGCAGTATCCCATCAAGGTCGATGCGGTCACGGAATTGGGCGACGGACTGGTGGGCGGATTCAACAATCGCGCGTACTTGCGGGTGACCCGGCCGGATGGCACGGCACTGCCAGGAGCGGACGTATCCGTCTCGAATTGGTGGGATCCAGACGCCAAAATTCAGACCGCGAAGGCGGATGAAGACGCGGTGGCAGCGCTGCAGATCGATCCGGGTGACCCAGTGACGGTGATCGTCGAAGCTCCGCCTTATCGGCCGCGTCCGCAGGTGCCGTCGCTGCCGACGATCACCGGAGCGCGCGAGCTTTCCTCGGGCGATTTTGGACTCGCGGAAAGGCGGGCGTTAGACGATGTAATTCCCGCGTTGGGGGGGTGTTCCGATGTCCAAATCGGGTCGTCCACGATCACCGCGGGCGTTCGCGTGGCGCGCTCGGGCTCAGTGACTCGGGTGATCGCGGGTTCTTCTCCGTCCGAGCAGTGTGTGGAGGGGGTCCTGCGCCGGGTCCGGCTGCCGGCAGGGGATGAGCGTACCTACCAGTGGACGATTTCGCTTCCCGACGCGCTACGGCCGTCCCTGACGACGACGGTGGAGACGGCGGGTGGCGCGTTGGGAACTGTCGATACCGCGCTCACAGAGGCCAGCCTGCGCGCGCGCCGCTGCCTTCCGAGGGAATCTGGGGTGAACGGTGGAGCGGTGGTCGAGGCACACTGGGCGACGGATGCCGGAAGTTCTGCGATTGAACTCTCTTTTGGAGACGCGAGCGGTTCTGGTTTGTCGGCCGCAGCGATCGGCTGTGTTCGGGAGGAGTTGCAGCGTGCAAAGCTCTCAAAGCCAGCAGAAGCGTCAGGGATGGGCCTGGCGCAGTTCACGCTCAGCGTCCCCCAAACCGGGGAGTCGATTCCGCAAGATCAGGCGATCACCGCCTACCAATTGCGGGTCGCTGCCGTGGTCGATGGCGCTAAGGTGGGGGAAGCACCGCTGGTACTGATGCCCGGGCAAGTGCCCGACTTGCGCATTCGAGCGACCCCTTCGCTCGCTAAGGTCGGCGAAACGGTGGAGTTTGAGTTTATCCGCGGTCCGAATTTTTACGGCGAACTTCCGAAGAAATTGTGGGTGACGGAAGGAAGCTTGTCGTTGGCGGAGATGGCGATCGATCCGGACACTCGGAAAGGGACGTTTGTTATTCCAGAAAAGGCAGAGGGATTCTTGACCGTGGAATGGTCCGGGCAGCGCGGAGTGGTGTTCGTTCGCTCCGAACACGAGTTGAAGGTCTCCTTAGAAACCGACAAAAAGGAATATCGGCCGGGTGAGATGGCGTCGTTGACCGTGCACACCGAGTCCGGGGGAGCGCCGACACCCGCAGGTGTCGGGTTGATCGGCGTCGATGTGGCTTTGGAGCAGCTGGCACCGCTGCTGGGGCCCCAAGAATACGGTCGCATCACCGTTCGCGCGACCTCCGACCGGCCGGCGTTCGGCGCTTTTGATCCGAAAGCCTTGTTGCTCGGGCAAGTCAAGGGCGAAAATGCGGCGAAAGCCGCCGTATTGAGGGTTTCCCAGCTGCCAACGGATCCAGCGGGCGATGATGCGCTGTACGCGAGCGTGACCTCCCTCCATGACGACGCGGACGTTCTGCAGCGCAACTTTTACCGGGCGTTGGAGGCTGTATCTTCGGACGTGGCCGCGTGGGAGTCTTCAGCGGCTGCTGCGGACCGGATGACCCCCGAACGGATGGTGTCGATGTGGGGTGCGGCTTTGGACAGGTTGTCAAACGCGGGAGATCCTGCGGTGGACGCCTTTGGTCGCGAGCTCACCCTGGCGGTATTGCCGTCGGAACTTTTGACGCAGGTGGACCCGCGGGAGGTCGTGATCGACAAGACTCGGCTTCCAGAGGACGTCATGGACTGGCAACGCTATATCGAAACGGAGGTGCGGTGATGGCTCGCTTACATGGGTTTTCCGTGCTTCTTCTTTCGTTAACGGCGTGCGGCGGCGGATCGCAACCGGGCAGCAGCGACAAATACACCGAGATGTCCACCGCGCCGTTGGCGCAAGAGGAGCCTTCCGCCGAGATGGACGCAGTCCCCATCGCGGACGAGGCGGGCCCGGCCAAGCCCAAGTCGGCTGCCCCGCGGGGACGTGAAGCCAAGCTGGACGTCGACGACGTGGCGGACGGAAAACCGCCCCCGCCTCCGGTCGACGACCACGAACAGGAAGAGACCTTGCGACAATGGTTTCCCGAGGCGTTCTTGTGGGCGCCCTTGGTGGAGACCAATGCGCAGGGCACCGCAAAAGTGGAGTTTCGTGTTCCGGATACGCTGACGACCTGGCGCATCTTAGCCCTAGGGCACACCCGCGATGGGGCGCAGGCCGGCTCGATCACAACGTTTGATAGCCGACTTCCCGTCTACATCGAGCCAGTGGTGCCCGGCTGGTTGTTTGCGGGGGATGAATTGGCTTTGCCGATCCAGATCGTCAACACCAGTTCAGAAGCGATTTCTACGCGGATGACGGTCGATGCGACCGGCCCCCTGGGCGGATCCGCACAGGCGGTGATCGTTCTTCCGCCGGGAGCGAGCGACCTTCGCCGGTTTTCGCTCAGCGCCGAGGGTGCCGGAGCTGCTAACGTGCGCGCGGTTTTGGTGGGCGGCGATGCCGTTGAGCGGGAGATCCCCGTGTTTCCGCAAGGCCGGCCGGTGGGGACGGTGCGCGGTGGAACGTTGAGCTCGGAGCGCTCGTTTGAGCTGTCCGGGCCGTCGGATGCGGATTCTCGAACCCAAGAGCTGTCGTTGTTAGTGTTTCCAGGACCATTATCGGTCCTTCAGTCGGAGATTGAACGCGGCGCCTCGGGAACCTCCGCTTGGGATGCTGCCTATACCTTTGCGGTGGCGGCGGAATACCGCCGACTCTCGGAAACGATGAAGTTGGAGGTGGATGACAAACTGATCCGCAGGCAGCAACTCGTCGCTTGGCAACGGATCTCTCGCCACTCGCTGGCCCCTGACGCTGGCACGGCGACCGATCTGTTGGCGGCGCTTCGAAATGTTCATGGCCACGAATTGGCCGAAGGACTCGCCGCGCGATTGGCGAGAGACATAGCAGGCTCTCAGCGAGCCGACGGAACCTGGCTTCGAGGCGCCAACAGCACGCGGCAGGGCGTTATCGTTCAAACCGCATTTGCGGCGCGGACGCTTCCAGAAACGATGGAAGGGCCTCGCTTGAAGGCCGCTGGAGCCCTGGAGCGGATTGCGGCGGTGAAGGACGTGAAAGACCCGTACACGGCGGCGGTGGTGTTGGCTTCCGGACTGGTGGACGGCGATTCGGCCAAGGTGTTGCGAGAGAAAGTGCTGGAAGGAATTGTGGAAGTCGAAGGCGTTCGGACAGTGCAGGTCCCGGGCGATGTGATCAATCCTTGGGGTTGGACGCCTACTCAGGCGGAGATGTTGGCTTGGACGAGCCTAGCGCTGGCGGATCAGGCGGATCTGGAGTGGCGCGGCGATCTGGTCGCCGAGTTGATGTCCGGGTACGATGCCCGCAATGGCTTTGGCGCGGGACCGGCGAACGTGATCGCTCTGGAAGCGGTGGTGAAAGCGCTGCCGGGCCTGGACAAAGAGGTGGAGGTGCAACTGTTTGTCGATGGCGTCAAACAGTCATCGGCCAAGTTGGACCCCTCGCAGCCCAAGGTTCCAGCGTTGCTCAGCGCCAACCATGGTGGGAAGGTATCGGTGAAAGTGTCGCCGCAAACCCCGGGTCTGGCGTTTGTCGCCACGCTTCACAGTTGGGTTCCTTGGTCGGGCGCCGAAAAGTTGGCGGGCGTGGATGTGGAGGTCGATGCTGATCGGTTCACGGTGGGAGACGCGGGAGAAGTTAAGTTAACCTTGGCGGCGCCTTCTGGCGTATCGTTGGTATTGGAGCAGGGCCTGCCAGCTGGGGCATCCGTGGATGACGAACAGTTGGCTCGCTTAGCGGATCGGTTGGTGGAATGGGAGGTAGAGACCGATCGCGTGCGCCTGGTCACCCGTCCCTTTCAGGCCGGCGAGGTGATGGAGATCCCACTTCACGTCACCCCTGCGTTTGCCGGCACTTTTTCTACGACGCCGCTTTCGGTCGAGCCGAGAGGGGAGCCGTGGAAGAAGGCCGAGATCAAGCCCGTCACCTGGGTGGTTGGCCAATAACGCTTGAGGAACCTACTGAAGGGAGACCTGGAGGCCTGTGGCTCCAGGCGCCACGCCGTCGACGGTGGCGGCAGGAAGCCCCTCTTTAGTAAAGGCGTTTCCATCGGCATCCAACCGGATACCGAGTTGCACCTCCGCGGGAAGCGGCCGATCGCCGCCCATGGGCAGCCGATCCGCGGTGGTGATCCGGAACTTCATCGGGAACGGGCCGGGTGGGAGTTTGACCGCGGCCAACGGCGGCCCACCGCCGGGGGTTCGAACGTTGACGAACAGCACCGTACCCGCCCCAATTTGCGCACCTTCGGCCAAAGTGACCTCGCCCTCGGCAATCAGTGAGGCTTCCGACGGAACGTCCGACGGAGTTTCTGATGGAGCGCCGCCTTTGAGCGCCATGCGGGCGCGGTCCAGCTGCTTTTGGATGAATGGGTCCGGTTGAACCTCCATCGCTCGCTCCAGAGCCGGTACCGCGATCTCAGGTTTTCCCGCTCGCATCGCGATCATTCCCTTGTAGAACAGGGTGATGCCGTGATCCGGATGGTTGACCAGCACTTCGTCCAGCAGCATCAGAGCGTCGTCGGTCATCCCGAGCATCGCCCGGATCGCGGCGCGTTGGGTGCGTGCATCGGGATCTTTAGGGTCAACGCCGAGCGCCATTTCGTTCCACTGCATCGCCGCCGATGGATCCTGCTGGGCCAGCGCCAAAATGGTCAAGCGGTTTATCGATTCGAGATCTTTTGGATTTTCCTTGATTTTTGCGAGCAGTGCTTGTTGCTCTTCGCCCGCGGTCTCGTCGCGCGGAATGGAGGTGCCGCCGGTCATCGGCGCTCCTTCCGTCCGATCGGTGGCATCGCCGGCCGCGTACCAGACCAATAGGCCGATGGCTGCCGCCACCGCTGTGGCCCAAGCAGCGCCGATCCACGCTGGCGAGACTGGAGTGTTTTGTACTTCAGACGCCTTTAAATGTTCCAGCAACAGGGGTCGAAAACGGTCGCCGAGGCGCGTCTGCTCCTCGCGAAGGGAAGCCTGAAAGGCATCAGAGAGCTCGACTTTGGGGCTCTGAGCATCAAGTGCGCGCAGTGCCTCGGCACCGCTTCGAATCAGGCTTTCGCGTTGCTGTTGGTAAGCTTCTTCGGACAATTTATCGCGATCGAGCTCGAGCGTTTTGAGGGCTTCGACCGCGCGCTCCCTCTGGGCCAAAAGATCGAGCTTACGCCCTTCTTCTTGGGCTTTCTGTTTGTCTGCCGCGCTTCGGCCTTGGGTGGAGATCGCCAGTGCCGCAACGGCCCCGCCCACGGCGAGCACCGCCAAAGATGGCCCCCAAACGGTGAGATCGAAGCTCATTCGTCCACCTCAGCCAGCAATTGGCGTTCGTAGTCGTCGGAGGGTTTTGGTGCGACGGGCGCCCCGGCCGGATTGCTCTTTTTTCGACTTCCAACCACCAGACTTCCGATCCAGGCGATCCCCAGGCCACCCACCAGCAAGGGGGCCAACCAGACGATCCAGTGGCTGGATTCGGGTGCGAGAAGCACCCATTCGCCGTAACGGGACACAAAAAACGCATTGATCTGTTCTTTGGAATACCCGGCAGCGACCAGTTCTCTCACCGTAAGATGCATTTCAATGGAGGTTTTGGACGAGCTGTCCGCAACGGACAACCCCTGGCATACGGGGCAACGCAATCCGGAAGCCACCTCCCGGGTGTTGGCGTCCACTTGATCTGCTGGGGGTGGAGGGCCTGGTTCAACCCCGGGAATGCCGACGGGTTCGGCGGCGAGTGCGGCGGTCGCCATCCAAAGCGGAATCATTCTTTTGCCCCTTCCAAAAGTTGGTTCAAGGTGGCTTCATCTAAGGGACCAACGATCTTTTTGACGATGGTTCCGTCCGGCCCGATAAAAAACGTTTCCGGAACTCCGCCGACCCCATAATCGATCGCCATCCGGCCATCGGGATCGGCGAGGTGAGGGTACGCAGAACCATTCTTTCGAAGGTAGGCGTCCACCTTCGGAATTTCGTCGCTGAATACGACACCGAGGAACTGGACGTCGGGGTATTCGGATGCTGCGGAAAGCAAGAGAGGATGCTCACTCTTGCAGGGCAGACACCAGGTAGACCAGAAGTTGATGACGACCCAGCGGCCTTTGAGCGCACTGAGCCGCCATTCATTTCCGTCGAGATCGGACTTGATGAATTCTGGGGCGGGTTTTTGCTCGAGTACCGAAGGGAGCGCTTTGGGGTCTCGCCCAAAGCCGGAGGCCAAAACCGCCACCAGCGCGCCGGTGAGCACCAGTCCGCCGACCAATACCGCAATGTTTGGCTTTGTAGGCTCGCTCACGCGGCAACCTCTGGGCTGACGGGGGCGGCCACACGTTCCGCAGTTCGCGGGGGCCAAATCGCGACGATCGTGCCAAAAGCGATGATCGCCGCGGCGATCCACAACCAGATCACCATCGGCATCACCATCGCGCGCACGGAGACGCTCTTGCCCTCCTCGCCAATTTGTATCTACGAAAGGTAGAAATCGCCGGTGAGCGTTTCATAAACGGCGGGGGTACCGATGGGTTCGGGCATGCGTTGGTATTGATTGAGCTTAGGCTCCAAAAGTCCGAGATCTTTGTCGTTTTTTCTGACGTGAAATTTGGCGACGCGGCTCTGGCGGTGGGGTTCTTCCCGCACCTCGGCTCCCTCGAAAGTGGCGGACCAAGCGCCAACCGTGACCACCTCTCCGATTTGCAGCATCGCGTCCGACTCGGCCCGATACCCCTTGGACATGGCGATCGCGATCACCGCGGAAATCACGCCATAGTGTGCGATGTGCCCTCCGAAGCGTCGGCGGGCGCGGGTGGTGACTTGAACCACCGCTCGCGGGATGCCCTCTTTTCGGGCGCGAACGCGGACCCACACCGGCTCAATAAACTCGTTCAAATTGGCAACGAACGCAAATGTGCAGACCGCGATCGACAGCAGCACATAGGGGTGCTGCGGGGGCAGAAATTCGATCCTTAGCCACGCCCATGCGGATTCGGCCGAAGCCCACCCCCACAGGTTCTCCCCCGACGTCCAAGCCCACACCGCCGTGGCGACTGCCGCAGCGACGACGGGGATTGCAAACTTCTTTAGTAGAAGGTCGCGTTTCGTGGTTCCCCAGGGGAGTGCCGGCCCCACGCCCATCAACGACACGATCGCTAGCCCGATCGGGAGCGCGAACCGATCGAAGTAAGGTTCTCCCACTGAGACCTTGCGTTCGAAGAGCGACTCAGCGATCAACGGGTACAAAACGCCGAGGAGTACGGTGAAGGTGAACAGCGAAAACAGTAGATTTTGCAAGAGAATCGCGATTTCGCGTCCTGAGCCGGTTACGATTTTGCCGATCAAGGCGAAGACAGAGAGTTTTTCGCCGGTGTCGCCCAGGGATTCGTCCCACGCAGGGTTGTCGCTGCCGTGCAATTTGTGATCGCGGAGCCCCAGCAAAAGCACAGAGCACACGAAGCATATCGCGATGAACCACAGGAAAACCGGCCCGATTTCCGATTGTGTGAAGCTGTGCACCGAATTGAAGACGCCGGACCGCGTCATGAACGTGCCCAGCATCGTGAGGAGGAAGGTGGACATTCCCAGGATTAGGGTCCAGGTTTTTAGGGCGCCGCGGCGTTCCACCACCATTGCAGAGTGCAGGAAGGCGGTCCCGGTAAGCCATGGAAGAAAGGATGCATTCTCGACGGGGTCCCAGGCCCAATAGCCGCCCCATCCCAGGACCTCATAGCTCCACCAGCCGCCCATGGTGATGCCGAGGGTCAGGAAGACCCAAGGGATCAACAGCCATCGGCGAAGTTGAGCGATCCACCCGGCTTCCAAGCGACCCGCCAGCAGGGCTGCGCAACACATGGCGAAAGGAACCGCCATGCCAACGTATCCCAGATAGAGCGTCGGTGGATGGTAGGCCATCAACCAATGGTTTTGAAGAAGGGGGTTGGGCCCAGGGCCGTCCGGAAGGGGCTCCACGGCGGCGAACGGATTCGCGACGGACGAGACCAACAACGAAAAGAATACCGACACCGCGAGCAGAACACCGAGGGTGTACGGCATGTATTCGCGGTGGGTGCGGGCGTGGGCGGTCGTTAACGCGATGACGTACACGCCGAGAATGGCGCCCCAAAATAGGATCGAGCCATTTAGCGAGGACCAAAGCGAGATCACGGTGTAGTACGTGGGCGTCGATCGGGAGCCCACCTCGGCCACGTAGGCGACCGAAAAATCGTGGGTCACCAGTGCATACACCATCAGCAGATTCGCAAGGATCATCGAGGCAGCAAAGCCGAGAGCGGCAAACTGTGTCTGCGTCCATCCGGTGGCGCTTCCGGTCATGCCGCTGCGAAAACCCAGGAGTGAACCGATGGTTGCGCAGAGTAGTGCCACCAGCACCAAGCCGCTGCCTAGGGTAGAAATCACGTCATTCCTCGGTCAGCGTGGACGCCATGTCGGGTTTTTCGCCGTCTTTGGGAGCTCGGTATTCATTGCTGTGTTTCACCATGATTCGCTCGGTGTGAAACACATCGCCTTGAAGCTCGCCTTCAACGACCACTCCGATGCCCTCGCGGAACATCTGTGGTGGAAGGCCGGTGCTGCTAACGGCCACCCGGTTGGTACCGTCGGTAACGATAAACTGGCATCCGGGGTTGCATTTCTCGAGGTCGAAGGAGCCCGCTTCCACCAACCCGCCGAGGCGAACCGTCTGGCCTTGCGCCGATGCGGATTTCTGAACGAGCTCGGTGGGTGACCAGTAGTAAACGAGGTTATCTCCGAGGCTGCCGTAAATGGTCCAGGCCAAGCCGCCAACGAAAGAGGTCAGCGCGAGGACGACGACCACCACCACGGCGATGGTCACCTGCCGATTGGATGTCTGTTGGCTCATGTTGAACCTCCCTTCGAGGGTGTATTTTCCACCTTGATAAGTAGCCAAGCGGCGTACGACAAAAGGACAAGTAGGTTGACGGCATAGGCGGCGATCACGTAGGGCCATCCCCCGGAGATCACTCCTGCCGGTTGCGCTGCAAAGACCGCGATCATGGGAGCACCAAGGGGGGAGCGCTGTTCTGTTCGGCTCTTCGTAACGCGACTCTGGCGCGCGTGGCGACCATCCAGATCGCTAGAAACAGCAGCGCTACAGCATTCCATCGTAGCGCGAGCACCATTTCCGGCGACATCGTTGAAGGCGAGGATTGCACCTGGTGAATGGAGCGCCACCAGCGGACCGAGAAATACACCAAGGGGAGCGTGGCCCAGGCTAGAACGACCGCCGCACCGGAGGTAAGAGCACGTTGATCGCTATCTTCAATGAGGGAGCGTAGAATGATCACGCCGAGGAACATCAGCCACATCACCAACGACAGGGTGAGGCGCGGATCCCAATCCCACCACACGCCGAAGGTGGGGCGCGCGAAAATGGAGCCCAACATCAGCAAAAGAGCGTTGAGGACGGCGCCCACTTCCACCGCCGCCTCGAGCACGGCGTCGGTCTTTTTTCGGCGTTCGCTGTTCGAGGTCTTGCGGCCAAACAGACCCGAGAAGAGAGTTCCAAGTCCGGCAAAAAGCGCGACCGTGTACATCAGCATCGAGATCCACGCGGCGGGCACATGCACGTACAGGATGCGGGAAACATCGCCCATGTGCTGATCGGGGGGAGCCCAGGATAATCCCAGATATTGCCCGGAGATGAAGAGCAATAGCCCAAGGATGCCGAACACTCCCCAAGGAAAACGCGTCATCGCTCCTCCAACAGGCGCATGAAAATCAAACCGGACAAGCCCCAATGAATGAGGTTGAACGCGGTGAGCAGGCCGAGCCAGCTGGTCGCCTGATTCATGGCGTCTCCTTCGATCACGAGGGAGGTGCCTCTCCCTGCGGCGATCACGGCCGGAACCAACAACGGGAATAACAGGACCGGCAGGAGGGCGCTGGAGCCGCGGACCTGGGCGGTGATGAGGGCCAGCAGGGTACCCGGGGCGGCAACGGCAGTGCACCCCAATACGATGAAGGCCGCATAGAGAGGGACGCTTCCCTGAATCGGCGCATCGTAGATGGCGATCGCCAGAGGGGTGATGCATACGGCCACGGACAGCAGAATCGCCGCATTGGCAAGGGCTTTTCCGTAGTAGATCGCCAACGCATGGACGGGCCACAGCACCATGCCCTCGAGAGCGCCTTGCTCCAGTTCGACCGAAAACGAGCGATCGAGGGACCGAGTGGAGGCGAGGATCAACGCGATCCAGAGCGTGCCCCCCATCTGTTTTCGGAGGGAGTCTCCGCCAGGTCCCGCCGCGAACGCCGCCAACAGCAACAGGGCCAGCGCAAACACAAACAGTCCCGACCACCGTGCAAACGATCGCCATTCGACCAGCAGGTCCTTTCGAAACACGGCGAAAATCTGGCGGGGAAGGCTCATTCCTCGGGCTCCACCGCGGGCGAATCGGCGGGCGATCCCCTCCACACCACCCGACCATTTTCGAGGTGAATGGCGTGATCACAGAGGGAAGCAGCCACTTTCGGAAGGTGGGTCGCGATCACCAGGGTGGAGCCCGCGGCCTTTGCTCGATCGAGTCGGCCCTTGATCAGCGTTCGACCTTGTGGATCGAGTGCCGAGAAGGGTTCGTCGAGGAGCAGCAAGGGGCGCGGTAAGAGCAGTCCCACTGCAAACGCAAGCCGGCGGCGCATCCCCGCAGAGAAGGTACGGACGGGGTTTTCGGCGACGGCGGGGAGGCCTACATCGTCAAGCAGCTTGTCTACTTCCACCACGACGCCGGCAAGCGAAGCCCAGGTGCGCAGATTGTCGCGCGGACCGAGATCTTCGTAGAGTCGGGTGGCGTGGGAGATCAGGCTGATGTGCTGGCGGGCTTCGTGAGGAGCGGAGGTGGGATCAATGCCGAAAATCCGGAGTTCGCCATGGTGAGCGCTGAGCGCGGTGGCGATGCAGCGCAAAAGAGTGGTTTTCCCGGATCCATTAGCCCCTGTGAGCATACAGGCGCTTCCAGCGGGGATCTCCAGGTCAATGCCGGCAAGGGCCCAACGCGAACCAAAGCGCCGCGCCAACTGCCGCGTCTGCACTGCGATCGGGGTGGATCGACCGGAATCCATCCTCGCTCCTTGACCCCAGCATCTAACGGGTCGATGGCGGGGGGGCTCGCTACAAAGGGGTGCAGGGGGCTTGGATGCGGGCCTCGCATCCGGATACCGTCTGGCGGTGAGGTGAGCGTGCGCATCATTTTTATCGGGCCCCCCGGAGCCGGAAAAGGCACTCAGGCGGCGCGCATTGTTGAAACCTTAGGCGTTCCGCACATTTCAACCGGGGATATGTTTCGTGCCGCGGTGAAATCGGGCACGCCGTTGGGTCAGGAAGCCGATCGGTACATGAAAGCTGGGCAATTGGTTCCGGACTCCGTCACCATCGGCATGCTTCGGGAGCGGATTCGCGAAGCGGACGCTTCAAAGGGGTTTCTACTCGATGGATTTCCGCGTACCGTGCCGCAGGCCGATGCGCTGAAGCAAGCGCTGGCGGAGGATGGAGTAGGCATCGATCATGTGCTTTTGCTGCAGGTTCCGGACGAGTTGATCGTGCGCCGAATCGTCGGCCGGCGCACCGATCCCGACAATGGGCGGATCTACCATCTGGAGTTTGATCCTCCTTCTCCCGAGGTGGCTCCCCGTTTGGTGCAGCGCAAGGACGACACCGAGGAAGCCTGCCGCGCACGTCTGCAGGCGTACCATGCGCAGACCTCCCCGTTGATCCCTTTCTATGATGGCCTGGGCCTGCTGCGTCGCGTGGACGGCGTGGGCGAGCAGGCGGACGTAACTGCGCGAGTTCTCGGCGCTTTGGGGCGTTAGCCGCAGCTTTCGGGAGGAGTGATGCCCGAGCTTCCGGAGGTGGAGGCCTGTCGACGCTGTTTTGAGGCGTGGCTGGCCGATCGTACGGTGGTGTTTGCGGATGCGCCGGATCCCTGCGCCATTCGACCGACGCTCTCGACCCGACCTTCCGAAGCTTTGCCAGGAGGGACCGAGCTTTGGGCGAAAACGCGGGGACCTCTGGTGCGAACGCACCGGATCGCCAAACGACTGGGGTTGGTGATCGGCGATCGGGCTTGGAAACTTCATTTAGGGATGACGGGCCGGTGGGTCCGGCGAACGAACGAGACCCCCGGATCCCATGTGCGGCTGCGCCTGCAGCTCGATGATCGATCCTGGCTTTGGTTCGAGGATTCCCGTCGGTTTGGCTGTGTTGCCCCTGTCGAGACGGGCCGTCTCGATGAAGACTTGGGGGAGGGGCTGGGACCCGATGCCTGGAATACGCCCTTGACGGCGGTCCAATGGCGCGAACGCCTACGGGGCCGGCGGCCGATCAAAGTGGCGTTGCTGGATCAGGCGGTGGTGGGTGGGCTGGGCAACATCCACGCGGCGGAAGCGTTGTGGCGTGCGGGGATCCATCCGGAGCAACCTTGTGATTCGGTGACCATGGACCAGTTGTCGCGGTTGGCCCTCGCCGTGCACCAACATTTGGCCGCGGCGATCGGCGAGATCGACGTAGAGGAGTACGTCTACGTCAATCAGGGTGGTGAAAATACCTTTTCAGTCTATGACCGGGAAGGGGAACCCTGCGGACGTTGTGGCTCACCGATCGAACAAATCCGCTTGGGTGGCCGAAGCACGGCGTGGTGCCCCACCTGCCAACCGATGGTAAAGTAGTTGACTACTTGCGATCCCAACGCACGGTGAAGTTGTTGGCCGGCATCGGGACGCGTTCAGTCTCGACAAATCCGTGCGCAGCGGCAATTTGGTTGACGTCGCCGAGATCGCGCACCCCATAGGCCGGATCTTTTCCTTTGAGCCATGCGTCGAAAGCTTCGTTAGACGGTGCAGTATGCTCGCCGTTGATCCGGAAGGGTCCGTAGAGAATGAGCATCCCACCGATCGGTAGAATGCGGGCTGCCCCCGAAAACAGGGCTTCACAACAGGACCAGGGCGCGATGTGGATCTTGTTGATGCAGAGGACCGGATCCGCTTCGCGGACCGGCCACGGCGCTTGAACGTCGAGGCGGATAGGAGGGCAAAGGTTCGGTGCATCTGTCTCTTCGCGCCAGGCGGCGATGCTCGCGAGCTCGTCGTCCCCGCGATCGGAGGGCTGCCAACGCACCCCGGGGAATTTGGGTGCGAAGAACGCCGCGTGTTCGCCGGTTCCGCTCGCGATTTCCAATAGGCTCGCCCGGTCTTTCAGCCAGGGTGCAAGCACCGCAAAGAGCGGCTCGCGGTTGCGCTCAGTGGCCGGTGCGAAGCGTTTCATGTGGGCTCCGGGAGTTGCACCCTCTAACGGCCGGGATGAGGCTCCGGGAGAGTTCCTTGAAAGTCGTTCGCCCGCACCACGGCGGATCCGATCGTAAACCTCTTGACCATCTCACCGAAATCCTCGCCGCTTCCGTGGCGCCCCCCGCTCGCCCGCGATAGATACCGGGGCCCACCGCTCGCTCCGACTCTGCTTCGGGGCGCGTTTAGCCCATAGCGGAGTTACTATGCCACGGAAGAAGAGCTCGCCGTTGAATCCCGGCGAGATGGTCGACTACAAAGACGTTCGCAAACTTCAGCGCTTCCTGACCGAGCGCGGAAAGGTGCTTCCTCGCCGCGCTACCGGCCTCACCGCCAAGCAGCAGCGCCAGGTGGCCCGTGCGATCAAGCGCGCTCGACAGATCGCTTTGTTGCCGTACGTCAAAGCCGACTGAA
>SXGR01465612.1_pt1 | contig 14136 bp, 8 predicted proteins | sample 3174711 | NCBI WGS metagenome assembly SXGR01 (sample SAMN11356860, study PRJNA531348) | freshwater metagenome | isolation source: freshwater sample F1-60 | place: China: Fuxian Lake, Yuxi | collected 2017-12-25
CGGCAGCAAGTCGGTAATAAATTCCCATTCCTCCTCGAGCAAGTTCGTCACGGCTTTCATGCCGGCTTGATACTGCTCTCATGACTGTGACGGCAATCATTAAGTTAGCGCCTATGGGGCTCGACCCCTACCTGTCCAATCCGCTCGACTACTTTAATCGCCCGCACGTCTACACGCACTGGTGGCTCCGGCTCCACGATTTCGGGCTCACGCGGGCGAGCAATTTATGGGTCGGGCTGACTGTGGTGGTGGTTTTTTTTCTGGGCTGCGATGATGGGCCTGCGACCGTGCGGCTGGCGCGAGTTGATTTGGTATGGTTTGGTTTTGGGGGCTCCGCCTATGCTGCTGGCGGTCAATCGGGCCAACAACGATCTCGTGATTTTCGTGCTGCTCGCTCCGGTGGTGCCGTGCCTGCTCGATGGGCGGCGGCTCGTGCGGATGGCGGCGGTGGGGTTGGTCGCGATCGCCGCCGGGCTGAAATTTTTTCCGGCGAGCGCGGGCCTGGTCTTGCTGACCGGAGCGGGCGTGGCGGTGCGGGAAGTGCGCGAGCGTCTGGTGCTAGCGGTGGCGGCGTTGGGGTTGGTCGGGTACGATCTCGCGGGTGATCTTGCTGGAATCGGCAAGCTGGCGCCCAAGGCCTTTGGGCTGATGACGTTTGCGGCGACCAATTTGCCGGCGGTGGGGGTGCCGCGCGTCTATTGCGGAGCCGTTTGTTTGATGATGGCGGCGATTATCGCAGTCGGATTCTGGCGGTCGCGGTGTTTTTCCGGTTGGGCGGTTGGCGCGGGCGATACCGGCGCGTGGCTGAGTTTTGTGCGCGGGGCGGTGCTGTTGAAGGGGTGCTTTTTGGCGGGGACAAATTTTTCCTACCGTTGGGTGTTTGCGATCTGGTTGGCGCCGTTTCTGTGGAAACTTTGCCGCGATGCAGCGGCGCCGTCGTCGGTGCGTCGCTTGGGCCGGTGGACTGCGGGTTTGCTGGTCGTCGCCCTGTGGGCCGATGGAGTGGTGAGCGCGGCGCTTGGCGGTCTGCAACGGGTGATCAATCCAGAGCAGGCGGTGAAAATCGCCGGCGCTTTCTTCACGCTGGAACAGCCCGTCACCTGGATGTTTTTCGCCTGCTTGCTTGGATTCCTCACTCACTTCACGTGCGCGGGATTGCGTGACCTGCTGAGCCGTCCGGCGGAGACGCGGGTGGAATAGTAACGCGCGGTGGCGGGATTGAAAACGCGCAGTGAGGCGCGCGTAGCGATCGCAAGGCCGACTCAGGCTAGGGCGGCGCGGCAGAACTCAACGCACTTTTTGACTTCGGCCACAGCGTTGGAGCCCTCGGGGATTTTGTATTCGAGCTCGATGTCGGCGGGAAATTTCCAGCGCTCCTTGCGCATGAGCTGGAGCACTTCTTTGATGGGTGTCTGCCCCTGACCCCAAACGACGTTGCCGCCGTCGGCGGTGCGGTCTTTGAGGTGCAGGCTGAGAATGCGGCTGTGATATTTTTCGAGCACGGGGATCGGCGAAAGGCCCTTGGTGCCGGCGACATAGTGGCCGATGTCGAGGTTGAAGCCGATGTAGGGGCTGAGCTCCAAAATCGGGTCGGGTTTATCCATGGCCGGCAGGTTTCCGGCGTGATTGTGGAAGGCGACCCAGACTTTGTGTTTCGTGGCAAAAGGGGCGAGCTTCTGGGCCATGGCGTCGGATCGCTCCGTGGTGATGCCAAGGCAACCGAGCGCCTTGGCGACCTCGAAGTTGAAATCGATCTCTTCTTCGGTGGAGCCGAAGGCAATCTTGTGGAGGTGAATGTTTACGCCGGCGTCGTTGTAGAGTTGGCGGAGCTCGCGGCACTTCGCGAGTTGAGCGGCGCGGGTGGCTTCGGTGGGTTTTGCCGCCGGCGGCACGGGGGCGGATTTTTTCTTGGCGCTGGCGGGCGCGACGCTGATGCCGGCGAACTGCTGGATCGGGCCGCCCATGAGTTCGATTTCGCTGAGACCGCATTGGAGGATGCCGCCGAGCGTTTCTTCGGCGGACGTGAACATGCTGCGGTAGCTGTAAGTGATGGCCCCGATGCGCACGCCGTTGAAGACAGAGTTGGGCTTGACGGCGGTGCTCGCAGCCACGGCGTGGCGAGGCAGGAGCGAGGTGGCGAAGAGGGTGGCAGCGGTGCCGAGGAAGGCGCGGCGGGTGGGGAAGGTGGACATGGGGGAGTTCGGTTTATGGGAGTGGTTCGAGGGTGATATTCCGGAAGGAGATTTCGGCGGAGCAGTTGCCGTGGATTTGGAGGGCGATGAGGCCGGTGGGGGCGACGGAGGGGTCGGTCTCGGTGTAGGTGACGGTTGGCTCGCCGTTGAGGGTGATCATGGTCTCCGGGCCTTCGCAGCGGATTTCGTAGCGGTTCCAATCGCCGGGTTTTTCGAGGTGTTTGATCTGTTCGTCAGTGGCGCGGGCCATAAATTTCTTGCGGCGGGATTCGTCGTAGAGGCAACCGGAGTGGCCGGCGCCGATGTCGGCTTGGTAGCCGGACATTTCGTTGGGCGGCTTCGGGATGCGGACGCTGCGGAATTGCACGCCACCGTTGACGAAGCCCTTGGTTCCGATGAGGCGGTATTCGAGGCGGAGGACGAAGTTTTGGTAGGACTTTTTGGTGGCGAGGAATTCGTTGCGGGGGTTGCCGTCGAGGGAGCCGCCGACGATCGCGCCGTCGCGCACGCGCCAGACGGCGGGGTCGCCGTCCCAGTTGGCGAGGTCGGTGCCGTTGAAAAGGGCGGGCGTGGCGGGGGCGGGTGAGGTGGGGCCGCCTTTCTTGATGGGGGCGGCGCGAGCGGTGATTTGTTTCGCGGCGAGGGCGGCCTCTTCGCGGACGTCGGCGTCGGTGAGGTAGGGCGCGAGGAGCGCGGTAGCGGCGGGGTTTTTCCATTGGCCAAGGCTGGCGACGAGGAGGAGTTTTTCGGCTTTGGTGTGGGTGAGGCGGGCGGCGGCGGTGAAGGCGGCGGCGATGTTGAGCGGGGAGCGTTCGCGGCCGGCGGCGACGGTGGCGGCCATGCGGGTGGCGCCGCGGAGGGCAGTCTCGCGGGCGGCTTCCGGGGTGGCGGGGCGCGCGGCAAATTCGAGGAGGGCGGTGGTGGGAGTGGCGTCGGGCCAATCGGCGAGGGTTTGGAGCGCGGCTGCGCGGACGGGGTCGGCGGAATCGGTGAGGGCGGTGCGAACGGCGAAGAACACGTCGTGGGAGCCACCCATGGAACGGACGATGGCGCCGAGGGGGCGGAGGAGGGCGGCGCGGGTGGCGGGATCGGTGGCGGCGCGGAAGGCGGCGAGGGCGGTATCGGCGCGGCGGGTGGGCTCGAGGATTTTCAGCGAGGTGGTGACGATGGCGCGGTCGGCGAGGGTTTTTACGGAGTCGTCGGTGGTGGCGACGGCGAGGGCGATGAGGGCGGGAAGATCGGCGGGGGCGGCGACAAGACCGAGGGCGCGGAGGGCGGCGCGGGCGATTTCGAGATCGGGATCGCGGGCGAGGCGGAGGAGATCGGGGAGGGTGGCGGTGGCTTTGCGTTCGCCCAGGAGGGCGAGGAGGCGGACGCGGAGGGGCGTCTCCATGGTCGACTGGATTTTGAGAATCGCGGCGTCGGTCTCGGGCACGGTGAGGCGCGCGAGGCTGGCGAGGGTGGCGTCGACGAGGGCGGGTGGCGCGGGTGGGCGGAGGGCTTGGAAGAGGAGCTGGAGCGATGTGGCGCGTCCGATGCGGCCGAGGGCGATGATCGCGGCGAGGCGGACTTCGTCGGGCGAGTTTTGCGCGCGGCTTTCGAGCGCGGCGAGGATACCGGGGCCGTCGCGATCGGCGAGGGCGGTGAGAATTTGGGCGTGGAGCGGCGGGGCGAAGCGATCGAGTTCGGCGAGCAGGGCGGGGGTGACCTTGGAGCCGCGGAGTTCGCGCAGGCTCAGGAGACCGAGGTCGCGGGCGTCGACGTCGGAGGAGCGGAGTTGTTCGAGGAGGAGGGCGAGGCCGCCGGAGTCGTCGGCGAAAATGGCGCCGCGGGTAGCGGTGAGCCGGAGCGGGGCGGGGATGTCGGCGTAGCGGACGGTGTGGACGAGGGCGAGGGCAGCGGGACGTTGGTCAGCGGCGACGAGTGAATCGGCGGCGAGCAGCAGGGCTTCGGCGGCGGCGGCGCGGACGGCGGGAGCGCTGCGCGTGAGGGCGCGCTCGAGGTAGCGGATCGCATCCGAAGTGCCGATACGGCCGAGGGCGAGGAGGGCGGGTGCGGTGGTGGGCGAGTTATCGGAAATCGTGAGGACATTGAGCGGTTCGATTGCGAGCGGGTCGCGACGGACGCCGAGGGAGTTGATCACGCCGATCTGCGCGGAGCCGTTGAGGCGGGGGAGGGCGGCGCGGAGAGCGGCGCTGGCGTCGACGTGGGGCATTTGCTCGAGGACGTCGCGGGCGTAGTGGCCGAGTTTTTCGTCGGCGAGGAGCGGGGTGAGCGACGGGATGGCTCCGGGGGTGGCGACGAGGGCGAGTTGTTGGAGGGCGCGGGCGCGGTCGGCGAGCGGAGCGGCGGCGGAGGTGGCGGTGGTGAGAAGGGTGCGTTGCGCGGGGGTCGGGTCGGGGGTGGCGGCGGGGGCGAGGGCGGAAAGGAATAGGAAGAGGGAGAGACAGAGAGACGTGGAGAGGGGGAGGCGGGGGCTCATGGCGACGGGGGAGGCGAAGGGGGCGTATGGGGTGGGCGTCTTGCCGCTCACGAGGCGGGCTAGGGGAGGAGGATCACTCACTCGCTCACGCTCGCGGCGACCGGGGAGGACTCAGATGTGCCAGGGTTCGCGGAGGGCGCGGGTGCGCATGCGGTTGGCTTCGTCGTCGCCGGTGAAGGATTCGGTGGCGGGGTCGAAGGTGAGTTTGCGGCCGAGTTGCCAAGCGATTGCGGCCGCGTGGCAGGCGATGTGCGAGTGGCGCATCACGTTGGAATTCGCGGCGGGGAGGGCGCGGGATTTCACGCAGTTGAAAAAATCGCGCGTGTGGCCGGCGGGGTCGGTGCCGCGCATCGTGAAGGCGCGCCACTCGCTGCGGAGCGAGGCGGGGTGGAGTTCGATCGAGCCGTTGTCGCCGGTCTCGACCCAGCCGGCGTCGCCTTCGAAGCGGACGGGGCAGGTGCCGGTGGAGCCGACAGCGAAATTGGCGGCGTTGGGCGCGGCGGCGGGCTGGCCGATCCAGCCGTCGGGGCGCATGACGAGTTTTACGCCGTTGGCGTAGCGGGCGTGGATGGTGCCGCCGTCAGGCTCGTAGGAAACGGGCACGGTGTCGTCGGCGTTGAGGGCCATTTGGCAGATGTCGACGGTGTGGGCGCCCCAGTCGAGGAGCTTGGCGCCGGAATCGAAATCATAGTAACCACGCCAGCGGCGATCGACGACGTAGGACTTGTTGTAGGGCCGCCATGGAGACGGGCCGAGCCAGAGGTCCCAGTCGATGACGTCGCGCGGCGGCTCGGGTTCGGCGGGGAGCCACGAGGTGTTGCACTCCAGTTTGTAAATGGAGGCGTGGACGGTGTGGATGCGGCCGAGTTTGCCGGAGCGGGCGAGGTGGGCGGCGAACTGGAAGTTGGGGACGTTGCGGCGTTGGGTGCCGGCTTGGAAAACGCGGCCGGTGCGGCGCATGGTGTCGGCGAGCGACTGGCACTGGCCGATGGTGAGGCCGCAGGGTTTTTCGGAGTAGACGTCTTTACCGGCTTTGGCGGCGAGAATGGAGGCGAGGGCGTGCCACCGGTCGCCGGTGGCGATGAGGACGGCGTCGATGTCGGGGCGCGCGAGGAGTTCGCGGAAATCGCGGTAGGCGGTGCAGTCGGTATTGCCGTAGTGGGTGTCGGCCATGGCCTTCACGGAGTCGCGCAGGCGGGCCTGCACGTCGCACGTGGCGAGGTAGTGGACGTCCTTTTCGGCGATCATTGACGCGAGGACTTGGTTGCCGCGCGGGCCGATGCCGATGCCGCCGAGGGTGATGCGGTTGCTCGGAGCGACGCCGCCGCCGCGACCGAGGACGTGCGCGGGGACGATCAATGGGAAGAGCGCGGCGCCGGTGGCGGCGAAGGACTTTTTGAGGAAGGCGCGGCGGGTGGGCGCGGCGGCCGGGGCGAGAGTAGAGCGGCGGGGTGTGGTGCGCATAGGGTGGGCGGACCGCGCCGTAACCGGCGCGGCTACAGGTCGAAGGTGAGGCTCAGGCGAGGGCGAGGGGGCCGGCGGTGCAGAGATCGCGTTTGCCGAAGGTTTCTATCCGGTGGCCGGCGCCATGGGCGAGGGCGAGGTGGAGACGGTTGTGCGGGACTTTGTCGAATTTCAGGGCGCGGCCCATGTCGAAACCGAAGCCGCCGCCTAGGAGGACGAAGGGAATATTGTCGAGGGTGTGGCTGTTGCCTTTGCCGAGCTCGTTGGTCCAGACGATCATCGTGTGGTCGAGCATGGAGCCGTCGCCGCCGGGCTCGGGGGTCGCGGCGAGTTTGTCGGCGAGGTAGCGGACTTCGCCGGCGAACCAGGTGTTGATCTTGATGAGTTTTTTCCGCGCGGCCTCGTCGGTATCGGGTTCGTGCGAGAGGCCGTGGTGGCCGTCGGTGATATCGAGCCAGTTCATGCGCGCGCCGCCGACAGACTTGGTGTATTGGAGTGTGGCGACGCGCGCCATCTCGTTGACGAAGGAATTTACGAGCAGGTCGATCTGCATGCGCGAGAGACGCGGGACGTTGTCATTTTGATCGGCAATGCCGCGTTCGAGGTCGGGCGGGGTGACGCGGAGGGTTTGACTGGAGCTTTGGGTGATTTCGCGTTCGAGCTGGCGGACGAGGGATTCGTGTTCTTCGAGCACGCGGCGGTCTTCCGCGCTGATCATCGTGCGGACTTTGGCGAGTTCGGCCTTCAGCGGATCGAGCACGCTGCGCAGGTTCTCGCGGTCCTTGATCTGCCCGTAGAGTTTTTCGTGCATCTGGTACGGATCAGAGATGGGCGCGACGGGCTGGCCGCTGCCGGCGTAGGACATGCGCGTCCACGGATCGGCACGGTCCTGCACGCCGACGCCGAATTCGAGGGAGCCAAAGCGTGTGCGCGTGAGCTCACGGCTCTGGAAATAGTTTTTGATCTCCTGGTCAATCGAGATGCCGCTGGCCCAGCCGGCGGGCACGCCCGAACCGCCCATAATGTTACCGGGAAGGAGTTCGATGCCGGTGAGCAGGCAGCTCATGCCGCGCATGTGGCCGTCGCCATCGCCGCGGACTTTGTTGGAGAGACCGTGCAGGGTCAGCATTCGGTCGCGGTAGGGTGCGAGCGGTGAGAGGATTTCCTTCAGCTGAAAATCGCGGCCGACCTCGTCGGGCCAGAATGCGGGTGGGATGGTGCCGTTGGGAGAGAAGACGACGACGAGCCGCTGACGCGGACGGGCAGGAGCGGCGAGCGCAAGGCTGGGCAGGCCGGTGATGAAAGGCAGAATCGCGGCGGAGAAGCCGGTTTGGCGGATGAAGGCTCGGCGGTGCATCGTAGTCATGGGTGAGGAGGGGTAGGGGTGGCGGCGACGGTGGCGGTCCCGACGGCAGGGAGCGCGGCGAGGGTGGCGATTTCCGCTATGAGTTTTCGGAGATTATAGCCGGAGGCGATGAAAGAATCGCGCAGACGGGTGACGGTGGCGGTGCCGTAGGCGCGGGGAGTTTGCTTCACGAGGTGGTGGAAAAGCTGCTCGATGAACGCCTGATTGGCGTGGGCGTTGGTGATCGCGAATTCCGCGACGTCGCGCGGGCCCGCGAAGCGCACGGAGGCTTGGCCGTCGTCGGTGTAGTCGCTCGCGGCATCGATCGGGCGACCATTCTCTGTGGTGCGGTAGCGGCCGACAGCGTCATACCACTCGAGGCTGAAACCGAGGGGATTAATCACGGCGTGGCAGCCCTGGCAATTTTCCGAACGGGTGAGCTTCACGACCTTTTCGCGCATCGTCATGCTGTGGTCGAACGAGGTCTCGTCGAAGGTTTGCGCCTGCGGTGGTGGCTTGAGGGCGCGGCCGACGATACTGCGCGTGAGAAACACGCCGCGATGGATCGGCGAGCTCGTGGATTTGTAGGAAAGTGCGGCGAGCAAATACGGGTGCGTGAGCACACCGGAACGTTGGCCGGCGGGTGCGGTCACGCGTGCGAACTCGCCGGATGTCGCCAAGCCGGCAGGTGCGGGCAGGCCGTAGAATGTGGCTAGGCGATCGTTGGCGAAAAGATAGTCGGCGCGAAGCAAGTCGCGAAAATCGGAGTGCTCGCTCCACACGACGACGTCAACAAACGCGCCGAGTGACGCGCGCAGATCGTCGATGATGTCGGGCGTGAAATCAGGGAAGAGTTTCGCATCCTTGCCGAGATCTTCGAGGTAACGGAGTTGGAGCCAGTGCTGGAAGAACTCGCGCACTTTGGCGCGCGCGCGGGGATCCGCGAGGAGGCGCGAGGCCTGGGCGGCGACTTCCTCGGGCGTGCGGAGCCGCCCCTCTTTGGCGGCGCGGGCGAGCTCGACGTCGGGCGCGGAATCCCAAAGGGAAAAGGCTAGGCGGGTGGCGGTGCGAGTGGTGTCCGACTCGTGCGCGGGCACCTCCGTGTAAAGGAAGTGAGGCGATTTCAGCGCGAGCAGGACGACGCGGCGCACGCCGTTCTCCACGTCGGGCGCCGTGCGCAGGAGCGCGGTGACGTTGCGCTGCGTTTCTTCGGGCGTGAGCGGGCGGCGAAACGCGGCGCCGACGAAATTTTCCGCGAAGGCCGCGAGTTTTTGGGCGCGTGCCGGATCTTCGGGGCGCGTACCAGCAAGGCGGTCGAGGTGTTTGATGACGTGGTTCGCGACTTCGAAGGCGGCGTTGGTCGTCGCTTCGTCCCACGCCTTGGAAACCGAAATGCTGCGCTCGTAGCCTTGGCTACTATCGTCGGCGGGGAAGCGCGTCGCGACGACAAAGGTGGGTGCGGCTTTCCCGCTCGAAAGATTGCGCGCGGGGATCGGGCGCTCGCTGCCGTGCGGCGGTTTCCAGCGGAGCGAGATAGCGGGCACAACGGGAGAACCGGTTTTTTCGGGCAAGGCCCACCAGTCGATCGCGATGGGGTAGGCGCGGCCGCCGAGCAGACGGAGCGTGACGCGGTGGTCGGGGTCCATCGGCGTGGAGACGTTGACGTCGAGCGTGGGCTCGTTGCCTGAGCGCGGGTCGGGCTCGGCGTTGATCCAAACGCGGATGCTGTTGGGAGTGCGGATGACGAACTCGTGATCACCGGTCTCCTCGGCGATGACCGTGCCACGCCACTGTGCGGAGAAGCCGGCGGGCTCTCGCGAATTCGGCGTGGCGGGTCGGTCGAGGGGTGGGAGCGCGAGGCGTGCGCGGAGTTCGCCGTTTTCGGGGAAGACAAAATCGACGGCGGCGTCGGTGCCGCGGTGGGCGATTTTCGCAGCGTCGAAACGGCCGCGTTGGGCGACGGAAAAATACGTGGCCGCGAGGCCGTGCGTTGCGTCGGATGACATGGGCTCCGCAGCGGTGGGCGGGGCGACCGCGCGGATAAGATCAGCGATCGTCACGGCGTATTGGCGGTTCGTGAGATGGGCGAGCTCGATGCGCGCCGGATTCAATCGGGCTTGCGCGGCGGGTGAGTAAAATGACTCGAAGACGTAGGCGGCGACGGCCTCGGACTCACGGGGCGCAAGCGTGCCCGGATGATCGTCAGGCATGTTCTTCTCGATGTAACGGGCGAGGCGGGGCAGCGACCAGTCGCCGACGAGTGCCCCCTGGTATTTGTTGTCGACGCCTTCGCCGCGTGCGCCATGACAGTCTGCGCATTTTTGCCCGTAGATCTGTTTGCCCGAGGCAATGGTCACGGGCGGTGCGACCGTGCAGGAAACGACTGCGGCGGCCGCCGCCATCGTGACGAGCGCCGCGGCGGTTCCGAAAGATAGTGGCGAGGGCCGAGTCATGGGGTGTGGGGTTGAGGCGAAACTTTTTTCCGCTGCAACGCAAAGGCTGGGTGCGCGCATTGCACGGTCTCGCGAACTAGCACTCCTCGGGATGAGTGAACGGGTGCCGTGGGCCGCGCCCCGGAAGGCAAATCCAATCTAAAAGGTTCCCTTGAGCCCCAACGTCCACAGGGAAGCATTGTCCTGTCGGGATCGGAATTGCGCATGAGGAGGCGTGCTGGGTCCGGCGACTTCCGCGTCCTGCGGGGCGGTGCCGAGGTTGCGGAGGTTCGCGAATAGGCCGACCTGTTTCCAAAAATAATATTCGGCGGTAAGGTCGATGTAGAGAGCCTTGGAGCCCCAGTTGTAGGTGCCGGGCTCAATGCTGCGGCCGGTGGCGACGATGCCGCGCCGCTGGCGGCCGCGGTAGTTCCAATTCATGCGCACATTGTATTTCGGCCGGGTGAGGCTCACCCCCCAACTCGCGGTGCGCGGAACATATCCGGCGAAGTTGCTGGCGCCTTCGCCCGTGGCACGGAGCGCACTGGCGTTGGCGAACACCTGCACGCCACGCGCCCACGGGGGCAGAAACGTGAGCGCCTGCTTGTAGTCGAATTCCAGGCCGGTCATGCGCACGGTGCTCTGGAGATTGTGTTTCGTGACGACGTCGTAGGGATCGTAGGTATTTGGGTCCAAGCCGTAGAGCGCGAGGAACGCGGGTGTGGCGTTGAACACGGTGCTGCCGAAGAAGTTTTCGAAATCGCGTTGGAAGGCACCGATCGAAATCTGGCCGACGCGCTCGAAATAATACTCGAACCGCACCTTGGTGGATTTCGCGCTCCAGGCCTTGAGTCCGACGTTGTTGACGGTGATTCGGTTGTTTCCACTCGGGAGGTTTTCGGTGTCCGGCAGGGTGAGGCCGCTGGAGTATTCGGCGAAATCAGGACGGCCGATTGAGTGGTAGTAGCCTGCTCGGGCGATCAGGTTTTCGCGGACGTTGAAACTCACATTGAGGCTGGGGAAGAACCGGAGGTATTCCTTCTGGGCGTGCAGGCCGCGATCGACTCGGGTGAGCTGGGCGATGCGCACGGGGTCGGTCGTGATCGGCGCGCCGGTGCGCGTGCCGGGGAGGAGAATGACGTTCCCGGCGGCGTCGCGCTGGAAATTGCGTGTGGGGTCCGTGAGCGGGCCCTCGCCCTGTACGTTGGTCTGCTCGGCGCGGAGGCCGACCACCCATTTCAGCCGCCGCTGGAAAAAGGCGGCGTCGGTGCGAACGTAGGCGGATGAGATCACCTCCTCGATGTGTTTCGAGAGATTGACGGCCCCCGTGTGCGCCGTGGCCTCGTTGACGGTGAAGTATTCGGGATGCTGCTGGTGGACATCCCAGTAGCGCTCGTTGCTCACCCATTGGACGCCGGGGAATCCGAACGGCGAACCGCGACCGGCGGTGTAGGTGTCGAAGGCGGCGCGCGCACCGTCGTCGCTGCCGAGGGGATCCGTGGGCGTGACGGTGGCGCGGCTATCCGCGCCGACGTAATTGTAGGTGGTGTTGGCGCCGCGGATATCGCGCAGGTTGTGCTTCACGTCGAGGCCGCCTTTGACGATGACAGGGACGTTGAAGAGGTTGAGATCGCGACGGGCGTTGGCGTAGGCGCTGCGCCGCACGTCGACGGCGTGATTGGGGGCGGAGGTCGCCGCCGTGAGTACGTAGCTGTCGATATTGAACGGATCGACGGGCTGGCCCGTGCGGGGCTCGGTGACGGTGATGGTCTCGGGCCGGAGGTAGGAAATGTTATCGAAGGTCACGGTGACGTTATTCCGGCGTGCCGTGGAGTTTTGGAACAGGCCCTTGCCGATATCGACGTAGTGGTTGCTCGCGTAGGAGTGCCCGGTGCCGGCTTCCACTTTCCAAACCGCACCATCGTGGCGCCACACGAAAGTCGGCATGTAACTCGTGCCGGATTTTTTGCGCGTCTGACTGACGAGCTGGAGCGCACCACCGGTGGCGTTGCTGCGGGTGTACCTAGTTGAGAACTGGCCGAGGGACGTGTTACTGACGAGGAAGGTAAGCGTGCGATTGTTGAACGGTGCGTCGAGGTAGGCGTATTGAAAAGAAAGTGACAGGCGATCGCGCTCGGTGAGTTTGTAGTCGAGCGTCGTGCCGATGGAGGAGCGGGTGGTGGTCTTCATGCCGTCGAGCACCGCGTAGTCGCTGAGGTAGGGCTGGCCGATCGGGGTGTCGGGGAAGGCGGCGCCGTTGGTGGCCGAGGTGGTACCGCGCCAGACGGTCGACATCATATCGTTAGGTGCGTATTGCATGGAGGTGTTGCCGGAAAGCGTGAAACCGAAACGCCGGTTGACGGGGACGATCCAAGAAAAATCAAACCCCGGCTGGGTTTTGCGGGTGGGTTCGCGGAAGAGGCCCGGAGTCTTGGCGAGCGTGCGCTCGTTGTCGCGGAACATGGCGAACGCGCTCACGTTGAGGACCGGTCGCACGCGTTCGAAAGCACCGCGCGGCACCATGTTGACGGAGCCGGCGAGGGCCGAGCCGGGCGATTCGGGTGTGGGCGAATAAGAAACCTCGATACGCGAGATGTTGTTGATCGAGATGAGCTCTAGTTCAATCGTGCGCGCGGTGCCGCCGGAAGCGCCGCTCGCGAGATCGAAACCGCCGACGGTGATCGGCACGTTGTTTCCCGGCACGCCGTTCATGGAGATGCTGCGCGCATCACCGCCGGCGTAGTCGATGGTAATCCCTGGAAGATGTTTTAGAAACTGGCCCACGTTGCCCTCAGCGGTGGCGCCGAATTCGTCGGTGGAAACGACGTTGAGGATGTTGGAGGCGAAGCGCTGTTCGTTGATCGCGAGCGCAGCGCCGTCCATCTCGCGCGAGGTGGCGACGACGAAATGGTCGAGTTTGACGGGGGCGCCGTCGGCACTGGCCCGGGAAGTGCCCGCGGTGAGGGCCACATCAAGCAACGAAGTCTGGCCCGTGGTAACGATGACCGTGGCGGTGTGCGCGGTGAGGCCGGTGAAGGAGGCGCGAATCCGGACCGCGCCCGCCGGGACCGAGGTGAAACGGTAGCGCCCGTCGGCATCGGTGAAGGTTTCGAAAGCTGTGCCCTCAATCGTGAGGCGGGCTTTTTCGAGGGTGTCGCCCGTCGAGGGGTTGGAGACGCGGCCCTCGATCGTGCCGGTGGCGACGGCTTGGGCGCGGGCCGAACAGACGACCCCATCGCCCGTCAGTGAGCAAGCGCAGGCGAAAACGAGGACAGCGGCGAGGGCGGGCGAGAGGCGAGGGCGGAAGGGGTGACAAAGCATAGTGGATCAGTTGACGTGGACGCGGGGGTGGGGCCAGGTCGGTGAGGTTGTGGCGGGGCGGCTGCGGGGTTGACAATCTTTTGGCGAGCGACGCGGTGGTTCGGTCCCGGTGCGGGGGCGCAGCAAAACATCATCCGGTTGCCGCGCGCAGCGATCCGCGCGACCGCACGGGAATGCGCAGTGCCCATGCCCAGGAGAATCCTGCTTGTCAGCGACGGGATGGGCCGCGGGATGCAGCTCACGTGTTAGCGGACGTCGAAAAAGGGCCTGAGGCAGGAGCTCGCTGGAGGGCGCGGGGATGCCGGTGAAGACTTCGGTCGCGCTGAATCGTCCGCCAGCGGGCTCCTACCTTTCCCCCGTACCTTTCCTCCGATCGGCCTCACGTTTTCGGACGATATGTTATGGGAACGTTCCTCGAACTCGGCAACGACGGCGGTGCGGAGGTGACTCGCAAGTGCGTGCGTGACGGCGAGATTAGCACCGCGCAAACGCGTCCGAGCCAAGGGGAGTTTTACCGGGGGATCATCGCGCAGTAGGGGAATGCGGACTACGTTTTGTCGCGCTGCGGCTGGTCGGCAAGCCACGCGGTCCCTCGCCGCGGGCGCAAGGGTGAGTGCCGAGGGAAACGTAGACTAACGTCGCGTGATATTTGGACGATAGTCGAAACACCCCTCGCTCACGCTCGCCGCTACCCGCAGTCAAAAACTCAAATGACGTTGGTCTAAGCCGTAACGATGCAGTTGAAAAGCGCCACCGATTGGGAAGTGACTGATGGTGAATGAAACCTAATCAATCGAAGGGCGAAAACCCGCTTCACCAAACGGTGGCAGAAAAAATTCAGTTCGAAAGTGCCGGTCAGTCGATCCAAATCGAGTTCACCGACCAGCAGCTCAGCCCGCA
>SXGR01608576.1_pt1 | contig 14130 bp, 13 predicted proteins | sample 3174711 | NCBI WGS metagenome assembly SXGR01 (sample SAMN11356860, study PRJNA531348) | freshwater metagenome | isolation source: freshwater sample F1-60 | place: China: Fuxian Lake, Yuxi | collected 2017-12-25
GCGATGGCGATCGGAAGGACCTTCAAGGAGAGCCTCCAGAAGTGTCTCCGTTCCCTCGAGATCGGACGCCAGGGGCTGGGTGGCGACGGCAAGGCGTGGAGGATCAGCGGTTGGAACCCCCGGATGGAGGGTTCCGAATCCCAGCCGGAGGGCCGGATGGTGGTCGATGTCTTCGGGGACCGGGACACCTTCCCGAGGGATGTGATCTCCAGGAAGCTCAGCGTGCCGAACTCGGACCGCATCTTCTTCATCCGCCATGCCTTCCGGGCCGGCTTCTCGGTCGAGGAGATCTTCCAGCTCTCCAAGGTCGACCGCTGGTTCCTCACCCAGATTCGGGAGATCGTGGAGATGGAAGAGGAGTTGGCCGCCTCAGCCTGCTGAGGCCTCCCCGCCCGGGAGGTGCCCGAGGCAGCAAGCATCCGAGGGGGCGTGGCGGGTTGGACGTGCCAACCGCGGCCGACTTGCAGTCTTTCCGAATGCAGTCAACCTGACCCAACGTCTGCCCTGCCATGAGAATCCCCCAAGTCCTACACCTCCTCCTGCTGGCCACCGGCGTTCTCGCGTCAACCATTTCGCTGCTCGCCCAGACGGCGGCCCGAACCGCACAGCCGGCACCGACCGCCACCCGTCCCATGAACCCCTTCCAGAAACCCCAGGAGACCGATCTCAAGAAGAAGCTCACCACGGAGCAGTACAAGGTCACCCAGCAGTGCGGCACCGAGCCCCCGTTCCGGAATGCGTACTGGGACAACAAGAAGCCGGGCATCTATGTCGACATCGTCTCCGGCGAACCCCTGTTCAGTTCGCTGGACAAGTACGACTCCGGGTCCGGATGGCCGAGCTTCACCCAACCCATCGAGGGATCGGATATTGTGGAGAAGAAGGACCTGACCCATGGAATGGTGCGGTCCGAGGTCCGTTCCAAGGTGGCTGATTCACACCTGGGCCATGTCTTTGATGACGGCCCCGGTCCCACCGGCCAGCGGTACTGCATCAATTCGGCCTCCCTTCGGTTCGTTCCGGTCGAGCGCATGGCGGAGGAGGGGTTTGGGGCCTACCTTGGGCCGTTTGTGAAGGCGGGTCTGATCCCCTTGGCAACCGCCACAACCGCCACAACCGCCGCCGCGAAGCTGGCTCAGGGGAACCGGGAGACTGCGGTCTTCGCCGGGGGCTGCTTCTGGGGCATGGAGGAAATCCTGCGCAGGGTCCCAGGCGTCCTCCAGACTACCGTCGGCTACACCGGCGGCACGACACCGAACCCCACCTACAAGCAGGTCTGTACAGGCCAGACCGGCCACGCTGAGGCGATCGAGATCGTCTTCGACCCCGCGAAGATCAGCTACGAGAAGCTGGTCGGGGTGTTTTTCCGGATGCACGACCCGACCACCCTGAACCGGCAGCACAACGATGCCGGAACCCAGTATCGCTCGGCGGTCTTCTACCTCGACGACCGCCAGCGCGAGACAGCCGAAGCGGTGAAGGCGAAGGTCGACAAATCCGGTCGCTGGAAACGCCCGATCGTCACCGAGATCACCGCAGTCTCCACCTTCTTCCCGGCAGAGGCCTACCACCAGAACTACCTGATCAAGAATCCGGGCGGCTACAACTGCCACATCCTCCTGCCCGAGTGATGCGCTGAGTCCAGGGTCAGCCTCCACCAAACGCCGCCCGGATGGGCGGCGTTTGTGTTTCCAGAGGCATTGGGGAGGGTCCTAAACAATCGCCAGCCGGGATTTCGATTCGACTTGGCCCGATTCCATGGCATCGAAAGGTGTGCACTTCCGCCGGATCCCCAGTCCCCTCTTCCTCGCCGCCATCCTGTCCACGTGCGGCGCGACAAACGCCGCCCAACCCACGCCGCCCCGATTCAGCGTGTCCTTGATGGACACCAACACCAGTCCCAGGGTGGACTTCGCTAAATACGCGTTCGGAAAATGGCTCCAGGACAACCCGATCCCGTCGGACAAGTCCCGCTGGGGCGGCTTTGACGAACTGGCGCAGTTCAACTGGGCGGCTCTCAAGGACATCCTCGAGACCACGGCCGCCGGATCGAATCCACCCGGATCGGTGGACCAGAAGGTCGGGGACTTCTTCGCCTCCGCCATGGATCAGGCCGCGATCGACGCTGCGGGACTCAAGCCCATCGAGGCTCGGCTGAAGCAGATCGATGGCCTTCGCTCCGTCGCAGACCTGGCGGGCGTCCTGGCGACGCTGCACGATGAGGGGGTCGGCGCCGGTTTCGGGGTGGGGGTTTCGGCCGACCAGAAGAAGAGCGACATCAACGCCCTCTACGCCAGCCAGGGCGGACTCAGCCTGCCGAGCCGAGACTACTACTTCGGAGACGCGTTCGCGAAGCAGCGGTCGGAGTTCGTGGCGCATGTCGGCCGGATGCTCACCCTCGCCGGGGACACTCCGGAAGCCGCAGCCCAGGCTGCCACAAACGTCTTCGAGCTGGAGAAGGCCCTGGCCACGAATGCCAAGACCCCGGTCGAACTCCGCGATCGCGTGGCCAACTACAACAAGATGGCCACCTCGGCACTCGCCGCGATGGTTCCCGCCCTTCCCTTCGAGCAGTACCTCCGAGACCGCGGGATTACAGGGCCCGCCGCGTCGGAGATCATCGTCGGACAGCCCCGGTTCTTCGAGGGACTCCAGCAGGCACTGACAAACCGGCCGCTGTCGGACTGGAAGACCTACCTCCGGTACAAGACCCTGAACGATGCCGCGCCCGCGCTGGCCTCCCCGTTCGAGGAGGAGAACTTCCGGTTCTATGGGACCGTGCTGCGAGGGACGCCCAAGATGGAACCCCGCTGGCAACGCGCGGCCCGGATGGTCGACGGTGGGATCGGAGAGGCGCTCGGGAAGCTGTACGTCGACCGCTACTATCCCCCCGAGGCCAAGGCGCGGATGGACGAGATGATCTCGAACATCAAGACCGTCATGCGGGAGCGCCTGCAGAAGCTGGACTGGATGACCGAACCGACTCGTCAGAAGGCCCTCGCGAAGTTTGACCGGTTCGTGGCGCGGATCGGACATCCGGACCGGTTCCGGGACTACTCCGCTGTTCAGGTCCGCCGGAATGACCTCTTCGGCAACCTTCGGGCGGCCACGGAATTCGAGGTGAAGCGCAACCTCACCAAGTTGGGCAAGCCCGTCGACAAGTCCGAGTGGGGCATGACGCCCCCCACGGTGAACGCCTACTTCCAGCCCACCGCCAACCAGATCGTCTTCCCGGCCGGCATCCTCCAGCCGCCGTTCTTCGACTTCACCCTGGATGACGCCGTCAACTATGGCGCGATAGGGGGTGTCATCGGTCACGAGATCACACACGGCTTCGACGACCAGGGACGACGGTACGATGCCGACGGCAACCTGGCCGACTGGTGGACGCCCGCCGACGCCGAACAGTTCACCGGCAGGGCCACCGCCCTCATCCAGCAATACAACGCCTACAACGCGCTTCCAGGCCTGAACGTCAACGGGGCCCTGTCCCTGGGCGAGAACATTGCCGACCTTGGGGGCACCTCCATCGCCTTCGAAGCCCTCCAACGCTCTCTCAAGGGGAAGAAGGTCGTCTTGATCGATGGAATGACCCCGGAGCAGCGGTTCTTCCTCTCGTGGGCGCAGCAGTGGCGGACGAGCTTCCGTGAGGATGCCCTGCGCCGTCAGGTCGCGGTCGGACCCCATTCTCCGGGCATGTTCCGGGCGATCGGACCGATCGGCAACATGCCCGAGTTCTTTGAGGCCTTCGGGATCCGCGAGGGCGACCCCATGTGGCGGAAGCCTGAGGCCAGGGTGAAGATCTGGTGACCGGAGGCCTCCGCCATTGCGGAGGGGTCGAACTACGCAAAAGCCCTAGGTGCGCATGGGGGTGTCCCCTGTATCCCACACACCATGGGTTGTGTAGACAGAGGGAAGGGAGAGGTAGAACCCGTGGTGGGCACTCTCGCTCTCCCATCAAGGAGTCATACCATATGAAGTGTTTCTCGCTCCTGCTGGCAGCGATGGCTGGGACGGTGCATGCCATGGCGGCAGTGGTCCTACCGATCGAGGTGTTGGGAGAACCTGGGCACGTCGAATCTGTGGAGGTCAATCTTCCCCCGGGCTTTCCCGAAGTCACCGCGATGAGCCTCAGGGTCCACGCGCTGAACACCCAGAACAAGATGAGCATCAGGCTCAACGACAGCCCGGACTGGATCACCCTCACAGGGGCAACGTCTCCTTTCCATTTCCGGACGGGAAACTCTACGGGATGTTCGGTGCCCAGGCAACGATCCGCATGATCGTGCCGCTGAAACCCGGCCTCGTCCGTCCGGGGCCCAATGTCGTCCGCTTCCGTTTCAACGATCAGGACGGCGTCTCGATCGGATATCGGGTTCTGGCCTTCAATTTCATGGTGACTCCGGAGTCCCAGCCGCTGCTTCCGTCAGGCGAGTTCGTGCAGGAGGATCCATCTTCATGGCGCCCCCCTCTCGATTCCCCCGATGCCATCGCCGAGGGCAAGAAGCTCTGGTATTCGGCTCCCTTGTGGGACGGCGGAAGACCCATCCGGGTAACCTGTACCGACTGCCACGCCCACGACGGTCGGGACCTCAAGTATTTCAACTATTCGAGTAAGTCGATTATTGAGCGTTCGATCTACCACAAGCTGACCCGGGATCAGGGAACCCGGATCGCAAGCTACATCCGATCCCTACCTGTTCCCTACGAGGAGAATGGACGTCCGTGGAATCCCCCCTACCAACCCGGCCCCGGCATCGACTCAAAACCGGTTCGGAGCTGGGCGGCTGGTGCGGGTCTCGAGTGGGTGCTCGACCGGGATTACGACACACTGAAATACATTTTCCCGGATGAAGCATCGATCGACTCGTACACTTTCACCAAGACGACCAATCCACACGAAATACCCCTCTACATCCAGCTTCCAGACTGGAACCACTGGTTGACCGCTCGCCACCCGATCGATCTCGCCGCGGACATCGGGAAGCCTCCTGGGTGGATTCCTCCGGTGGCAGACGGCTACAAGAATGTGCGTGAGGCGACCCAGAAGGAGATGGCCTCCCGCGGGCGATTCGCGGCCCTCAAAACATTCAATTACTGCATAAGCGAAATCTGGAATCGCACGCTGCAAGCCGGCCCCGAAGGCATCAGTGTGGCCCGCTGGAGGATCACCAAGATCTGGGAAATGATGCAGGAGTTCCAATTCGAGGATCTGGGGAAGGAATATTTCGGAACCCAGGCCCACTCGAGATCCTGGTACTCCGGTGAGGTCTTCCGGACCGCCCCGCACATCATCAAAATGCCAATCACCGAAACCTGGGAGTTCGAATCCATGCTCTGGTACCAGCTCCAGGTGGTACTGAACGACAGCAACCGGAGAGCGAGGGACACCTCGCCGATCCCCTTCGAATACCTCAATCCATTTTCCCACAACTGGAATCGTCCGGAGCTCCCGCCGTCCTTCAGCATCATGGTCCTCGATAAGATGAAAACTGGTGAGGCAAGCGCTGATTACAACGTGCTGATAGGCTCCGAGATCGGCTGGTATCCCCACCTCAGCCTCCCGGACACTCTATTTAATCGAGGCCCGGTCTCCTCCGAGATCGATCGGATCAACCCGGCTCTCAAGAAACGGATCGCGATCGCCTTGGCGACCACATGGCTCGAGCGCAGCGAACGGTTCTCCTCCGAGGACTACCAAAAATCAAACCTGACCGACGCCTACTTCCAAGCAAATGGCATGACACCATTCGGTACACTGGTGCGCCAACTCGAAGAGGCTGGTGCCGATCCAGCCCTCGTGCAGCGGGCGCGGGCCTTTGTGGTTCGGATCAATCCCAAACTCGCCAAAAAACCAGGACCGCCTTCCAATCTCAGGGCGAACCCATAGTCGTCTTCGCCTGTCCTCCCACTCGACGGAGTCCCGCGTCACAGAGGCAAGAACCCTGTCGACTCGCCCCACGGGGCCACGCCAACCTCCGCACTTATGACCACGCTCGGGATCGAGATCGGGGGCACCAAACTCCAGCTGGTCGCTGGAACACAAGACGGACGTCTCCTCGAACGGCGCCGACTCCAGGTGGATCGAACCTCGGGCGGTGAAGGCATTCGTGCTGAACTGACCCACCACCTCCCTGCCCTCCTCCAAACCCACAACCCCATTGGGATCGGAGTCGGCTTTGGCGGTCCCGTCGACCATCGGACCGGACGGATCGCGTGCTCACACCAGATCCAAGGCTGGCATCAGTTCGAACTCGGCCAGTGGCTTCATGGACTGACCCGTCTTCCCATCGCGATCGACAACGACGCGAACGTGGCCGCCCTCGGTGAAGCCCGTCATGGGGCCGGCACCCACCACGATCCGGTCCTCTGGATCAACATGGGCAGCGGGGTCGGAGGTGGACTCGTCGTCGGCCGTCACATCTACCACGGCGCCATCCCAGGAGAGGCCGAACTCGGACACCTCCGCCTGGACAAGTCCGGCACCATCGTCGAGGAGCGCTGTTCCGGTTGGGCCGTGGATCGACGGATTCGCGACGCCGTGCTCCTCCATCCCGAAGGTCCACTGGCCCGATACGTGGGGGATGCCAAGCGGGGTGAAGCCCGATTCCTGGGTCCAGCCCTGGCCGACCACGACCCGATCGCCCAGGCCATCCTGAGCGAGCTGGCCGACAACCTGGCCTTCGCCCTCTCCCATGCGGTGCATCTCTTTCATCCGGAGATCATCGTCGTAGGCGGCGGTCTCTCCCTGATCGGGACGCCGCTGCGGGACGCCATCGCCGCTGGTCTCCCGCGGTATGTGATGGACTCGTTCCACCCGGTCCCGGAGATCGCGCTCGCCGGACTCGGCGAGGATTCCGTGCCGGTGGGGGCCCTTGCACTCGCCTTCGACGCAGCCGGCTCGGGCCAGGCCTGAGACGCCATCCAAAGCACGCCCGATTTTCTCCTTGGAGCCCTTGCCCCTGTGCCAGGAGCATTGGTCCATGATCGATTGGATCTCGTCCTACCTCGCCGAACAGCAACGCCTCCTCGGCACACTTGACCCAAAGCAGCTTGCGTCGCTGATTGCGACCCTCCAGGACGCCCACCGGCGTGACGCGCAGGTGTTCGTCATCGGCAACGGCGGCAGCGCCGCCAACGCGAGCCACTTCACGGTCGACCTCGGCAAGGGCGCCTCCGATGTCCTGCCCCGCCGCTTCCGTGTCCTGTCCCTGACCGACAACGTCGCCTGGATCACCGCCCTCGGGAACGACTACAGCTACGAGGACGTCTTTGTGCGCCAGCTGGAGAACTACGCCCGACCCGGCGACGTCTTGATCGGGATCAGCGTCAGCGGCAATTCACCCAACTGCGTGAAGGCCTTCGAGTGGGCCAAGGCCAAGGACCTCAGGCGGATCGCCCTGGTCGGCGCCAAGCGCGGCAAGATGGCGGAGCTGGCAGACCAACCGGTGGTGATTCCCGACACCCATTACGGCCGGGTCGAGGACGCCCAGATGACCATCCTGCACCTCCTCGCGTACGCCTTCTGGGAGAATCCCAAGTGGGCCCAGTGATGCGGCCCTCCGTCGGACGGCAACCGATTCCGGACATTCCATAGTGCCGATCAGCGATCACATCCGGAACAAGCTGTCCCAGATCCCGCATCGTCCGGGGGTCTACCTGCACAAGGACCGCTTCGGAACGGTGATCTACGTCGGGAAGGCCCGGGACCTTCGCAAGAGGGTCTCGCAGTATTTCCACCCGTCCCGGCGCATGGGATGGGACCTCAAGTTCAACGCCCTCGTGGAGGCCATCCACGATCTCGACTGGCACGTCGTCAAATCCGAGCCCGAGTCGCTGCTGCTCGAAAGCAAGCTCATCAAGGAGTTCCAGCCCCGGTTCAACATCGACCTGAAGGACGACAAACGGTTTCTGATGTTGAAGGTGAACCTCAACGACCCCATCCCAAGGTTCACCCTGACACGGCTTCGGAAGGATGACGGCTGCATCTACTTTGGTCCGTTCGCCCACTCCGGAAGTGTCCGCCGCGCACTAACGCTCATGCGCCGAAAGTTCCATCTCCGCGGCTGTCGTCCGCTCACCCCCAGTGAGGCCGACTACAAACACTGCCTCTACGGCAATCTCAAGCACTGCACTGCTCCCTGCATCGGCAACGTAAGCCGTGATCAGTACCTCGCCCAGGTTCGGGCCGGGATCGAGTTCCTCCAGGGACAGACCGACGAATTGCGCTCCGAACTCGAGAAGGAGATGCAGAAGGCCGCAGCCGATCTGGACTTCGAGAAGGCCGCCCAGCTGCGGGATGCCCTCGAGGACCTCAAGCGCACCACCCAGAAGACCGAGAAGTTCGAGCGCATCCCCTACACCCTCCCCGTGGCGGTAAACCCCGAGGCCGATCTCCGGGAACTGTCCCGCGTACTGGAACTGCCCGAGCCTCCGGCGCGGATCGAGGGGTTCGACATCTCCAACATCAGCGGGACCTTCGTCGTCGCCTCGATGGTGAGCTTCTGGCACGCCCGACCCGACCGTAGCCACTATCGACGTTTCCGCATGAAGTCGGTCGTCCAGCAGGATGATTTCGCCAGCATGGCCGAGACCATCCGTCGCCGGTACTCGCGCCTCCTGCGCGAGGTTCGACAAGGGGGCCTCGACCCCAGCGATGCAGAGTCCGGCGAAGCCAGCGTACCGGACCTCCAGCAGGCCATCGACGACACCGCCGCCGCCCATCGCGGACGTCCGGCCCGTTCCGACACCGCCGCCACCGTTGTCCCGTGGAGCCCGGCTCCGCCCGCAAAGGCTCGGCTTCCCGACCTCATCCTGATCGACGGCGGTCGCGGTCAGCTCAACGCCGCACGCGCCGAACTCGCAAAACTCGGTCTGGAATCCATCCCCATCCTCGGTCTCGCCAAGGAGAACGAGGAGATCTACCTGCCCTACCGGGACGAACCCCTCCGCCTCGGACTCGACAGCCCTGCAGTGAAGCTCCTGCAGCGGGTCCGGGACGAGGCCCACCGGTTCGCCAACACCTACAATGCGCAGCTCCGGCTGAAGAAGATCTCCGAGAGCATCCTCGACGAGTTCCCGGGCATCGGAGAAGGGCGCAAACAGGCCCTGCTCCGCCGCTTTGGCTCGGTCCAGCGACTCCGTACGGCAACGGTCGACCAGATCGCGGAGACCCCTGGCTTCGGCGGGGTGATGGCCTCGGATCTCAAGCGGTTCCTGGAGGCACGCCAGGGCTGACTCCGGCGCCCCTCCAGCTCAGGAACCGTGCGCCACCGGACCGGTTGATCTCTCCGGCCTGGCATGGACACCCCTCAGGATCCGATCCAGCTTCTTGCAATCCCGCTTGAGGGATTCGGTGGCGGACGAGAATGGCACCTGCTGGGAGAGGCTTCTGAGGCGGAGCAGCGCCATTAACGCCGCCAAAATATAGAGCCCTGCAACGCCCAGCAGGACGCCCACTGGCGACACAGACCAAAGGGCCACCACCACGGCCGCAGTCAGGCTCAGCAATCCCAGCAACACCAGCGACAGCATCGCCACCACCAACCCCACCATCTGCAGCAACCGGAGCCGCTCCTGTCGGAGGGCGGCAGCCCACAGATCGACCCGATCCGTGAGAATGACCCCCACCAGCGAGACCCACGAGGCCAGATGCGACCGGAGCCGCAGGAGCCCCAGGAGGGAGGTCATGCGGACCGGCGACGGGTGGCCCAGACACCGGCGACGAGGCCCACGACGAAGGCCACCCCCACCGATTCCCAGGGATGGGATCGGACGGAGGCATCGGCTGCCGCCATGCCCCGCTTCGCCGTGTCGGAGGCGCGGCAGCCCAGATCGCCACAGGCTTCGCTGGTCTGGGAGAGAATCCGGGACAGGCGACCGCGAAGGTCCGCGATCCGGGGTTCCCGGGAGGAGTTGCGATCCTGAAGCATCGCCTCGAGGTCGGAAGCCAAGGTGTGAAGGTCCGAGACGACTCTCTCGGAACGGAGTGTGTTTTGAGTCATGGAAGTAATGGGTTCTGATTCGACCGTGGACCTGTAGTCCTGACCCCCGCACGCCTGCAAATCTTCCTCGGCCCGTCGCCATCCGTCCTTCGCCCAGCTCTTCCCTTGAATCGTTTTGACCGCGGACACGTCCTTCGACAGCGTTCCGAACACAATCGCTACACAATGAAGATTCTCTCCGTTCTCTCGCTCGCCGTTGCCCTCAGTTCGGTGGCCATTGCCGCCGATGTGGACCTCAGCAAACTGCCTCCGGCCGCCACCACCAAGGGTCTGACCTTCGACAAGGACATCAAGCCCCTCTTCGAGAAGTCCTGCTTCAAGTGCCATGGGGCCGAGAAGCAGAAGGGCAAGCTGCGTGTCGACTCCCTTGAGGCCACCCTGAAGGGCGGCGAGAACGGCGCGTCGGTCGTGAAGGGCGACAGCCTCAAGAGCTCCCTCATCGTCTCCATCTCCGGACTCGACCCCGACACCGTCATGCCGCCCGAGGGCAAGGGCGAGCCGCTCACCAAGGAGCAGGTGGGAAGTGTGCGGGCTTGGATCGACCAGGGCGCCAAGTAGGGCTTCCCGACGCAGGAATTCCCTTCCCTGCCCTTCAACCCACGGCAGCCGCATCCGCCCGCCGGGCGAGTTCGAAGTCCTTGGCCGTCAGACCGCCCTCATCGTGGGTCGTGAGCGCCAGGGTTACCTTGTTCCACCGGATATCGATGTCCGGATGGTGCTGAGCGTCCTCGGCTCGCCGAGCCACGGCGTTGACGAAGGCCATGGCGGCGACGAAATCGGGGAACTCGTAGGTTCGGAGGATCAGGCGATCCTGCAGGGACCACGACGGGATCGTCCGCATCTGATCGCGGAGCGCTGGGGCTTCGAGGAGTGGCATCTCAGGTGACCCTCGGCCGTTTCGGAATTCCGGCAAGATCGCCCAGACAAATTCATGGGCGCCATGCGTCTTCTCAGGAACGCATGACCCCAGCCGAACTGAAACGCCTCTACGACACCCACGCCCAGGCGGTGTTTGCGTTCCTGCTCAATGTCACCCGGAACGAGGCCGACACCCGGGAGGCGCTCCAGGATCTCTTCCTCAAGCTCGGCTGCCGGGGCCCCGACTCCGACGCGCTCCGGGACGAACGGGCCTATCTTCTGCGTCTGGCCCACCATCAGGCGATCGATGCCATCCGGAGGCGGGAAACGCGGCTTCGGATCGAGACCGCCTCGGCCCTGGAACCCGTGGAGGTGTTCGCCCGCACCCCGGATCCCGATACCGCCACATTCCGTACCGAGCTCTCGAAGGCCCTCGAGACGCTCCCCTCGGAGCAGCGCAGTGTGGTGCACCTCAAGCTCTGGGAGGGACGCTCGTTCGTGGACATCGCGTCGATCCTCCAGATTCCCGCCAACACGGCCGCGAGCCGGTACCGGTACGGACTCGAGAAGCTGCGCGGCCACCTCCAACCCCTCTACGACGAACTCCATCCCTGAACCCCGCCATGGATTCCCACCCCTCCTCCTCCGCCCCGGAAACCCACGCCTTCGAGGCACTGCTCCGCGCCCAGCCCCTGCGCGCAGTCCCCCACAAACTTCGGGAGTCGATCCTGTCCCGGCACACGTTGAACCTTCGACCCGATGAGGGTCACCCTAGTCCCAGTGTCTGGGAGATGTGGTGGAGTCGGGGTGCGTCACCGCTGACCGGTTTGGCTGGGATCTGGATCCTGGCATGGCTGGCCTTCCAGCTCGATCCGTGGGTCCTCGGGTCCCCAACCCCATCCGTTGCCGCACCCTCCGCTCGCGCCGTCCGGGAGGCCCGAGAAGAACGGCTGGCCCTGCTCCGCTCCCTGGAACAACCCGGTCTCCAAGCAGAACCCGAACCCCAGACGCCGGCCCATCTCAGACCCCGAAGCCACCTGCAACGACGCCATCGTCCCCATCCAGTGCAGGGACTCCCATGCCTGCAATTCGCCCTGAATCCGGCAGGCGAGACCCCCTTCACCCGTGAGGTTGAGGCCGGTAGTCCGGTCCATCGAACGGACCCACTTCCAACGTCCGCCTTCGATCCTATTTCCAGAACCCCAGTGTTCCACCTCAACGCCTGAGACCAACTGATCCATTCGATCCGACTCCATGACTCCTGAAACCTTTTTCTGCTGGTGGGAGGAAAGCCCCACCAAGGGCTTCCGATTCCTTCGACGATTCCGCTCCCCGACGCCCCGGCCCGAGGAGCCTCTGCCGTGGTCCCGTCTGCTCCGGAGCGTTTTCGTCGCAACGATTCTCCTGGCGATAGCCGCGATCGTTCGACAGGAATCACCCGTTTTGGGACTGGTGGCACTGGTCCTCGGTGCGTTCATCGCAACCTCCGTCGTCTGCCACTCACTGTTCACGGTGCTGTCGTGGAACCGACGCGCCGCCCGGATCCGCAGCGGCATTCCACCCGCAGTCCCATCCCGCTCCCTCTGGACCGCGATGCTGATCCTCGTCTATGCCGTGATCTTCGACATCGCGACCCCGTACGTGCTGCTGACCAGTCTGGAGAGGGCGCATGGGACCCTCCGATGGAAGGCCACCCGGGACACCCTGATCGCGAAGGGGGAGCGGCTGGGGTTTCGGGAGCTCGCCAGATGGGAGGTGCCGGAGGATCAGAACGCGGCAGCCATCCCTCTGTTCCGGGAACTGATGCGGACCAATTCGGCGGAGGTGATGAAGACGAATGGGGGAATCCGGATTCCCACGGCGGGACAGGAAAGGATGAAGGTCTTCAGCCGACCCGAGGAACAACTGCCGGACAAGTCCCGGAGGAGCTGGCATCCCACGACCCTTGAGGATTGGGCGACCGCGTTCCGAGCCGTCCAAGAGTTCCGGGACGGGAAAACGAATGCGGTCTCGAAGCCGGACCCCACCTCCCGGCGGCGGGTTCCGCCCCGCCCGGATCTCCCGGAGTATCCCGCCGCACCGGCTGGAGCGTCTGCCGCGACCGTGGTGCTGACTGCGCTCCAGGTGGCGGAGCCCGAACTCGACCCGATCCGCGAAGCGAGCGGGCGTCCGTTCTGCCGGTTCGACTACGCGTGGGAGGAAGGATTCCAGATGCTACTGCCGAACCTTGCGGCCCTCAAACGGATCCAGCAACACCTCGACCTCCGCATCTGGGCCCTCATCGCCGATGGCCAGACGAACGCCGCCTTCGACGAGACCCTGGTGGCGCTGCGAGTCTCGGACTGGCTCCGGGACGATCCGCTGCTGATCTCCCAGCTCGTCCACATCGCGCAAGCGCAGATCGCCACCGAATCCATCTGGCACGGCATCGCCTCCCACTGCTGGACCGATGCCCAGCTGCTGGAATTCCAGAAGCAACTGGCCCAGCGCGACTATCTGGCCGGAATGGCCCTGGCCCTCGAAGGAGAACGCAACGGGGGCATCCAAACGATGGACCGGTGGGTCAAAGATCCGAAGGAGATCCTCGAGATGCTGGACCCGTGGGCCGGCGTTCCCCACTCCCTGGAACAGACGCTCTTTGCCACGCTCCTGCCACGGGGATGGATCCGACAGAACCAATCGACTCTGGCTCTCGAAACCCAGCGGCACATCGAGACCGCGCGCCGGCTCCGCGGGGGAACACCGACCGCCGAATGGCGGGACCTTATCAAGGAGGCCGAAGCCTGGGATTCCGAGGCCCAGGCCCGGTACCGCGACAACCCATCCCCCTACACCGCATTCGCACGGCAACTGGGAGACAGCCTGGGGCGGTCCATCGCCAAGGCGGTCCGCGGCCAGGTGATGAACCGATGCGCGATCACCGGCTGCGCCCTAGAGCGGTACCGACTCCGGAACGGCACCTATCCCCAGACCCTCGAGGCCCTGGTCCCGGATTTCCTCGCGGCGGTGCCGATCGACCCGATGGATGGCCAGCCGATCCGCTACGCCCGGGACGACAATGGCCTCTTCCGTCTCTGGTCCGTCGGTGACGACCGCAAGGACCAGAACGGCCGTCGCAGCAAGGAAGGTTCGCATCAGGACTGGACCTGGCCGGCCGCCTACACCGACTAGGATGGGCGTCCCGACGGGGGACCCACACGGCGACGCGGAGACACGGCGAACGACAAAGGAAGAGACATCGGAAGCACAGGCTTCAAACCCCTGGGAA
>SXGR01489886.1_pt1 | contig 14129 bp, 11 predicted proteins | sample 3174711 | NCBI WGS metagenome assembly SXGR01 (sample SAMN11356860, study PRJNA531348) | freshwater metagenome | isolation source: freshwater sample F1-60 | place: China: Fuxian Lake, Yuxi | collected 2017-12-25
AGTCTCTCGCCAATCAGGATCAAACGCCTTGAAACAGAATCTGTAAAGAGGATTTGTAGTCCCGACTTTTGCAGCCTGATTTAACTTTTTCCCGGGAAAAACACGGTTTTCATGGTCCCAACTGCGTAACTTGGGTTAAACCTCACTACGACACCGAAACAGGGCCATTGGACGATTTTCTTTTATTCCCCAATTAACCCATCAGTGCGAGGCGATGACAAAACAATGGTGCCTTCCAACACCGAGTTCCCTAACCCTAGATTGGCCTAACTACAAACGGGCAAACAGCCCTGGGGTTCCGCCAAAACAATCGGCCAGATTACCCCAAATACCATAACATCCCCTTCGAGGGATTTCCATTACATTCTGTTCGGGCATGTGGAGGTTTCCACCCATTACTACCCCCAATCCCCACGATAATAGCCCGCATACTACTGTGGTTCCCGCCACCGACCAGGCGTGGACGGTTGCCCAGAATCATTCCGGGGCACCATGGAACAGCCCCTCGCAAAAATCAACCATTGAGGCAAAAGATGCGGCCTTTCCCGGGATACCCGGTTTTATTATTCATGCCGAGCTTGGCCGCGGTGGCATGGGTATCGTCTATGAGGCAACCCAAATCAATCTGGGCCGACGGGTTGCCCTCAAGGTCATGCTGATCGAATCCCCGGACCTGGTCAAACGATTTCAACTCGAAGCAACGGCCCTCGGTCGCATTCAACACGAGGGAATCCTTGAAATCTATGATGTAGGCATCCTGGATGGACGACCGTTTTTGGTAACGGAGCTCATGAAAGGGGGAACCCTTGCCAAAGCAACCGCTGGCCTCCAGGTTCAATCCCACGAAGCCGCTTTGCTTGTCCTTCAGATGGCCAATTCCCTTGCCGCCACCCATGCCGCTGGCATACTGCACCGAGACCTGAAACCGGGCAATGTGCTGCTGGCAAAACCACCGCTTCCACCCGATGGCAATGGAAATATCCGCCTAAGTGGCGTGCAAGTGAAACTGGGTGACTTTGGCCTGGCCAAGGACATCGAGGCCGACTCGCAGCACTTGACCCAGACAGGGGTGGTAATGGGAACCCCAGGCTACATGGCGCCCGAACAGGCCCTGGGCAAACAAAAAAACCTCGGGCCGGCCACAGATACCTTTGCCCTGGGTGCCATCCTTTATGAGCTGCTTTCCGGGCGCCCCCCTTTTCGTGGCGAAACCCCGCTGGAAACGCTTCGCATGACGGCGGAGCGGGACCCGGTGGCCCTGAGCAAGTTGCGGGCGGGTATCCCGGTCGATTTGGAAACCATCTGCCTCAAAAGCTTGCAAAAAAATCCCACCCATCGTTACACCACCGCCACAGACCTTGCCCATGACCTCGAGGCTTTCCTTTCCAACAGACCCATCAAAGCCCGAAGGGCAGGATGGATGGAGCGTTCCCTGAAGTGGTGCGTTCGGAACCCAACCGCCGCCGCAAGTATTGGGATCATCGCTACAAGCCTCATGATTCTCCTGCTCCTTGCCTACCTCACCGCCTCTGCAAGGATTCAAAGGGACGGTCATAACCTTGCAAGCCTGCAAAAAAATCTGGGTTTCGAACGACTCGGAGACAATGACATTTCCCGTGCGGCCATCTGGTTTGCGGCGGCATTGGCTCAGGAAACCCGGCCCGAAAACCAAGCCATAGATCGACTGCGGATGGGAGCTCTGATAGACGGGTTCCATTGGATCCGGTCCTATATCGTTCATGACCGGACGGTCCGGGGGGCGGAATGGTCCCCTTCGGGGAGGCTTTTTCTTTGCTATGGAGATGATCGCTCCATCCGGATTCAGGACCCGACCCAATTCCCCCCCACCCTTGCCAATACTCTCCTCCCCCAGTCCGATGGCGATCGTGGCAGTCGCCTTCTTTCGGTCCATTTCCTCGAGGATTCCAGGGTGTTGGCACTCGACAAGGGTGGAAACCTTTTTGATTGGCTTTGGAAGGAAGGTGGGGAGGCCAAACGGATTGGCAATGGTTTCACCGCCCTGTCTGTGGATGCCACCCATACCTTTATCGCTCTCGCACGAAATGACACCGTTTACATGGACCGAAGCGGCAAAAAAAACCTGGACGAGTGGGCGACTTTCAAACCCATCCCTACAGGCGTCCGTGAAATCAACGAGTTGCTTTTCATGGCAGACTCCCTGGGAGTGGTCGGTCGTTCAAGCACGCAAATTGTCCTTATTGGACCGACCGGGGAGGCCAGGCCCATGACTGGACTCGACGGGCCGATTACCACAATGGCCAAAGACCTCTCGGGAAAGATCCTGGCAGCGGGCAACGAAGCGGGTGACATCCGCATCTGGAAAGGCGGACAAGCCAAACCGGAAAATTTGGTACTAGGCCATCCTGAGAAAATCCTCTGCCTGGGTTTTAGCCACGACGGCAAATTCCTTGCCAGTGGTTCAACGGACCATCGGGTTTCGGTGCATGACATTGCTTCCGGATCGTTAAAATATCAAATCTCCCATGATGGAGAGGTTACCTGCCTTGCCTTTGCCACCCATCCCGACTGGCTCTACACCGGCTCCGAAGACAATACCGTAAAAATCTGGCACAAAATCTCCGGAAGGGAAGCCTCCAGCGATCTGGTTTACAATGGAACTATTCGTACCATCGTCCCCCATCCCACGGCCCATCTGCTCCTTGCCGGAGGGGATGACACCTGTTGCTGCCTTTGGGACACCACCCCCAAAAACCGCGTTCAATTCTCTCTCGACGGACCCCTCGACCAAATGGAGGGGAGGGCAGAGGACACCTATTTTGCTTTGCGGCAAGGCGAAACAGTTCTTATCGGTTCAAAGGACCCTATTGCGATTGCCATTGCGGCTTCTACCAGTCTGAGGCGGGTGTTTCCTTTTGACCCGGTTGAATATACAAAATCGTTGAAAACATTGCCGGTAAAAGCCAAACAGGTCACCATGTTGGGAGGTGACAGGGTCCTTGTCCTGGAAACCAATGGTGCTGTTTCCCTTTGGAACATGAAAGATCTGATGGCCACCTGCCTGCTCCCGGCCCAGGAAGCCCGGGCTTTGGCGACCGCTATTGTTGGCGATCCCTCGGGAGCCTACTTTGTTTTGGAAACCGAAACCAGAAACGGGAAAGAAATCAAACTCTTCAGCGCGGAAGGAGGCCCGATTCCCCTGGACGAGGCCCAGCTGATTCAGTCCTGGACCTTTGGACAGGATCCTGGGGTGTTGGCATGGGGGGACATCCATGGGTACCTTTGGGTGGCTCACATTCACGAGGGCAAGGCAAAAATCCTTGGTCCGGTGAAAGCCCACAATGGCGGGGTCGGTGCCATCGCTTTATCCCGAGGCAGGGTAGCAACCGGCGGCGAGGATATGCGTGTCCGGGTCTGGAATGCAAACCAACCCGACAAGCCGGCCTTTCCCGATCCTGTGGAACCTCAGCACGCATCAAAGGTTACCAACCTGGCCTTTATTAAGACAGGGGAACAGTTTCTTTCGGGATCCGAGGACAATACCCTCCGGTTATGGGATAGTAATACCGGAAAGCCAGTTAGTGAACCCATGCAGCATAAAAGCTCGATTTTGAGGATCTTGCCAATGCCCCCGGGGAGGTCCAAATGGAACATTGCCGCCACGATTAGTGGTAATGCTTCCGCCTACTTTTGGGACCTTGACCTTGGTCAGGTGGTCGCCCCCATGGTCGTTCCCCCAGGATTCATTCTCAAAGGGGTTGTTCTCAGGGAAAGTATCGATGGGTGGCCCGTTTTGGTTATGGGTGGCTCGCATGGAACCATCCTGATCCAAAAACTGGTGGAAGCCCCGGACTTTGCCACAAATTATGACCTGTTGACCTTTGCCGAATACCATCCCGCTTTTGCCATCAATCAGGATGCCACCGAACTTGTACCCATTCCCGGCTCGGAAATCCTCCCCAGAATGACCGCTTTCTGGGCAAAATTTGGCCCTATGTTTCCCCCTCTTCCCGCACCTTTCCATTCCCCCGAAACCCCAAAGGAAAATCTACCATGAAACCGACCAGCCACCGCCGCGATTGGCTTGCAGGCGCTTTGCAAATGGCCTCAGCGACCAGTGCGGCCATTGCTTTGGGCCTTCCCACAACCCGGGCCGCTGCCCCATCCGAAACGATTCGCCTCGCTGTTCTCGGTTCGGGTGGCCGGGCCAGGCACCTGATGCGTTCCCTTGTCAACATACCCGGACTGAAAATCGTCGCCCTTGCCGATGTCCGTGACGATGCCTTGGCCACCACCAAAACCCACCTCGAAAGTCTTGCTCCCAAGTCCACACGGGACCTGGTTATTGTCAAAGATTTTCGCAAACTGCTCGACCAAGGCGACATCGATGCCGTTCTCATTGGAGCAGCCGACCATTGGCATGCCCCCATGACCATCGCTGCCTGCCAAGCGGGCAAGGATGTCTATGTGGAAAAACCGCTCACCCATGATCCCCGTGAGGCCAAGGCGTTGTTGGACGCCGGGGCCGCCTCCAAGTCGATTGTCCAGGTGGGAATGCAACAGCGCTCGATGCCCCACATCCTGAAGGCCGGCGAGTTGATTCGCGAAGGTCGCATCGGCAAAGTTCACAAGGTCCACCTGAGCTGGAACCGTAACCAACCCCGATTTACCAAGGACATCCCCAAAATCCCCCTGGCCTCCGTCGATTGGAAAGCCTTTCTCGGCTCGGCTCCCGGGCAGGAGTACGATCCCTATAAAATGGTTCACTGGCGTTGGTTTTGGGACTTCGGAGGAGGTATTTTCACCGACCTTATGGTCCATTGGATCGATGTTGCCCACGGCCTTTTGGACCTCACGGAACCATTGTCCGCCGCCTCCCAGGGAAACTTTGTCAAAGCGGAGGGGATCTGGGAAACCCCGGATAGCGTGCAGACAATCCTCGAATATCCAGGTGGGGTGACCGCTCATTTCGAGGGAACATTCTCCAACGCCCGCTTGGGCGCAATGATCACCTTCATGGGAACCGAGGGTTCGATTTATTGCGACAGGGGGGCCATGCAGGTGATCCCTGATCCGGGAAAAACCATCAAGGCCGAGGAACTCATCCTGGGCAAAGGTCGTCGGGGGGCAGATTTCTATGACCAACCGGATGGCGAGTTGATCCACATCCTCAATTGGATCAAAGCTCTTCGTGATCGCAAACAACCCTCCGCTCCCCTTCAGGCGGGCATTGACGCTGCCTTTGCCGCCCACCTTGCCAACCGGAGTTTGCGAGAAAAGCGATTGGTCACGAACAACCCAAGGAAACCGGGGTGACTCCCGTGACCGAACTGGGTTGGCTCCATGCCTCAGGGCCCGAATTGCCCTGGGTTAGGCCCGGGCAAAAGGATAGTCACCCGGGGTCAGCGATGGCCCCTGTATTTGAACCAGGTAACGATTGAAATATCCCACCGCCATCTATCTGGATCACGCTGCGAGTTCCACGCTGAGGGAATCCGCTTCCAAAGCCATGGTGGAAGCGTGGCAAAAAGGCCCCGGAAATCCCGCCAGTACCCATCATGCAGGGCGAGCCCAACGACGCATCCTCGAAGATGCCCGGGACAAAGTGGCCTCCCTTTTGGGAGCTTTTCCGGATGAGGTTGTGTTTACCTCAGGGGCCACAGAGGCCAATAACCTGGCCCTTTTGGGACATGCCGCTGCCGCCGGGCCCAATTCCCCACTGATCGGTTCGCCCGTCGAACACAAAAGTGTTTTGCAGGTCTTGTGCGAGTTGGCCAAAGCGGGCCATCCCCTGACGCTTGTATCCCCAAACCCCGAAGGCATTGTTCCCGATTTGACCTGTGCCCTTCCAACCGGAGCCAATCCAGGCACAGTCACTCTTCAGTTGGCCAACCAGGAAACCGGGGCATTGCAGCCGGTTGGAAAACTGGGAAAGCAATTGGCGAGCACCCACCCTGCCTGGCGCTTGCATACCGATGCCACCCAAGCCGTTGGAAAAATCCGGGTCGATTTTCACAGCCTTTTCGTCCACACGCTCTCCTTGAGTGGCCACAAATGGGGCGGGCCCATCGGGGCAGGGGCCCTTTTGGTAAGGCGAGGCTGGCCGCTTCGGGCACTTTGTCATGGCGGTGAACAACAAGACGGAAGGCGCCCCGGTACAGAATCTTCCATGTTGGCCGCAGCCCTTGCCGTGGCCTTAAGCGAAGCGGTTGCCGACCTGGACGCATTTCAAACCCGTGCCTCTGCTTTCAGACAAACTATTTTAAACACCTTGAAGCAAAACGCGGTTCCCTATGAAATCAACGGTTCTCCAGAGGGGTTGCCCCACATTCTCAATCTCTCCTTTGGCGGTATCCGGGCTGATTTATTGGTGATGGCACTTGATCTTGAACAGGTTGCCATTTCCGCTGGGTCTGCCTGTACCTCCGGAAGCATCCTTCCCTCTTCGGTGTTGACATCCATGGGTTTATCCAAGGATCGGATCCTTAGCTCCATCCGGATCAGCCTGGGACATGACACCACCCCTGAGATCGTTGATGAGGCCCTTGTGCGCCTGATTCGGGTGGTAAGGCGATTGGGCGGGGGAGGATTGTCTTGAAATTGCCCTGGATTGCGGTGGAAGAAAACCGGACCGCTCGCCGTGGCATCCTCCGCCACATTCAGGCCATCAGGAAAGGAACCTCGGTCCCGCTATTGGTGATCCGGGGAAAGGCGGGGTCGGGAAAGTCGCGCCTTGCGGAGGAGGGACTGAGCCGCCTCATGAAAACAGTTCCAGGGGCCATTTGGCGAATGCTCGGGCCCAAAGATCTTTTGGGTGCCCTAAAATCTCCCCATTCCGAACATTATGAGGGACGAGAACTACTTGCCGTCGATTGGCTCATCCTTGATGATTTTGCTCCCATGGAAGAAACCATGGAAGAACGCCTTTGTCGAATCCTGGACCATCGCCAGGTTCATTCGCGTCCAACCCTGATTCTTTCTGCCCAACCTTCGTTAAAACTTGCCCGAACGATCCGTTTGTTGGGCCGTCTCCGGGGGGGGATTCGGGTCGAACTCGGCCCCTGGCGGGAAAAAAGTCGCCTCAATTGGCTAAAGAGGTTGGTGCTTGAGGATCAAATGACTCTCAGCCGGACGGAATTGACTGTTTTGGCGAAAAAATTGCCATCCTTACCAGGGGCAATGGTGTCCCTTTGTCAAACCATGGGGCGACTTCCCAAACCGGTTCCCCAAGCAACTTATACCACCGCCCTCTTGCCAGAAACGGTCCTCGACGCAGTCGTCCAGGAATTTGGCGTTTCGCTAAGGCAGATCAGGGGCAAATCAAGAACCAAAAAAATCAATGAGGCCCGCCAGGCGGCGATGTATCTTTTACGCCACCTTTTAAACCTTTCCCTCGAGGTAATCGGGATTACCCTGGGAGGCCGCGACCACAAAACCATCCACAGTGGTTTAGCCCGTGTAAAACTCAGAAAGCGGACCGACAAGGATTACTCAAACCTACTCAAGTCGACCCAAAATCTTATTTTATAATAACTTACAGATACCATTGGGGAAAAAATGTTGACAACCTGTCGATGGCAGGTTAACAGCCAAATCAGCTGTTTTGGCTTGCCTTTAGCTATCGACCGCTGTGAACCGCTCTCGACACCTTGTCAACCGATTATCAACCCGTTTTCCCCAGGATTCTTTATTTCCCAAACTCTCTTTGATAAAAGACATACGCCTACTTTGGCCCGATTCTTAGGAACCTTGGCATCGCTCTATTACCACCACCAATTTTCCATAAAAAAGGTGGTAAGCAAGTCACGGCCAGAAATCATCCTTGGGGAGGAACGAATCCATGAAAATCATCTGCCATCGGGAGGCGTTTCTCTCAGCCTGTCAACTGACTGCATCTGCAGTTCCCTCGAAGGATGTAAAAGCGGTTTTACGAAACATAAAAGCTCACGCCGATGAGATGAGTTGTTCCCTTTTTGCCACCGATCTTGAGCTGGGTCTACGGTTGCAGGTAGGAGGCGTCGAAGTAATCAAGCCAGGCAAGGCCCTTCTTCCCGCCCAGAAAATCATTTCCATCCTTCGGGAAACGCGCGAGGATCAGCTTCACCTGGACGCTTCCCCCAAGGGAGTGGTCGTTAAAGGAAAAAAAGTCGAGTTTTTTCTGCCGTATGAAGATCCGGAACAGTTCCCTGATGTTCCCGAGTTTGGGGAGGAGGCTTGGCATGAAATCCGGGCAGGAGATTTGCGCGAGTTGATCAGGCGTACGGTGTTTTCCTGTGCTACTGAAAGTGCCAGGTACACCATGACGGGTGTACTTTTTGAACTGGATCGTGAGGATGCCCGCATGATTGCCACCGATGGCCGTCGGTTGGCGTTGGCTCAATGCGGTGCCAAGTCGCTTGGGGAACACACAACCGGAACCAATCCCCCCGTGGTCCCCGCGAAAACATTGGGTGTCCTTGATCGTAACCTCATTGACGATGAAGAGGTCGTCAGGATCCGGGTTGGTGTAAACGAAATTTTCTTTCGTACCGACTGTTCGGTCCTTTACAGCCGACTCATCGAAGGTCGCTATCCGGATTACCGGGCAATCCTTCCCAAATCCGCTTCCATCAAGGTGATCGTTTCGGCAGGTGGCCTCCTGGCAGGGGTCAGGCAAGCGTCGATCATGAGTGATGATGAAACCAAACGCCTCAATTTTCACTTGGAAAAGGGTCAGATAACATTCGAGGCGGAAACGGCTTTGGGGGGCAAATCCAAGGTGGAAATGGCGATTGACTATGACGGTGATGAAATCAGCACCAGCTTCAACCCGCAATTTTTGATTGATATGTTAAAGGCCATGCCCGGTGAAATGGAAATCCAAATGGAACTTTCCACCTCAGGCAAGCCGGTCTTGTTCCGAAGCGGCTCATCGTATAGCTATTTGGTCATGCCGATGAGTTGATTGAACCAAAAGCAAGCAAGGATTTTTTGGGAGGCAATTGGCGATGGCCCCGCGCTTTGAAAAGCCGGACCTCGGCCCGCAAAAATTGGGGGACCTTTTGGCTCATATTTTCATCTCCCGTGGGTGGGGTGAAAAAACCAAACGGGTTGCCCTGGAAGAGGCATGGACCAAAGCCGCAGGTGAGATTGCTGGACCCTTGGCGGCAAAATCAACCAGGCCCGGGGCCCTGAGGAAAGGGGTCCTCGAGATTCATGCCAAAGACACAATACTTGTGCATGAGCTAACCCAGTTCCACAAGCGTCCGTTGTTGGCCAGGCTCAGGGAGCTTTTGCCCCAGGAAAAAATTGGCGAACTCAGGATCCGTTTGGCAGCAGGAGAGTTTAAACCCGGAACAACGCCCAACCAGGGTAAAAAATCCGTCCCCTGAAAAGGATGAAGAATTGAGACAATGAACCAGACAATTACGATCCATAACAAGGAATAGAGACGACTATGACCGATCCCGTAAATCCCGCTAATTCTATTGATACGACTGAACCAGTAAGCGATTCCCTGATAAACACCGCCAGTGATTATGACAGTGGCAATGTCCAGATCCTAAGGGACGCCGACCATATTCGTCGTCGTCCAGGTGTCTACATTGGCGATATCAACACTACGGGCCTTCACCACCTCGTTTATGAGCTTGTCTACAATGCGGTCGATGAGGCCCTTGCCGGTTTCTGCAAACACATTCATGTCAAGATCGATGTGGATGGTTCCTGCTCGGTTCGGGATGATGGGCGTGGCATTCCCGTGGATATGCACCCCCAGGCGAACAAGCCGACCCTTGAAGTGGTCATGACAACGGTTGGGGCTGGGGGCAAGTTTGACCATGGTGCCTACAAGGTTTCCGCAGGTCTTCATGGCATGGGAGCCAAGGCGGTGACTGCACTATCTGTTTGGACCGAAGCGGAGGTTCGCCGCAACGGTCGTGTTTATACCCAACAATACGAGCGGGGACGGGCCGTTTCTGAAGTACGGGACATTGGGCCCGGCCAAGGTACCGGTACCAAGGTCACCTTTATGCCCGATTCCGAGATCTTTGGAACCAGGTTGGCGTTTGATTTTGACACTCTTGAAAGCCGGCTTCGAGAATTGGCCTTTCTCAACAAGGGCCTTCACTTCCACCTTTCTGATGCCCGTGTTGGCAAAACCGAAGAGTACCATTACGAAGGCGGGGTCGCCGAGTATGTGGCCTGGATGAACCGGAACGAAGACACCATCCACCCACCTATTCCCGTTGACAAGGATATGGACCATATCAAGGTCGATGTGGCCCTTCAATACACATCCGGCGAAGAAGAGCGGGTCCGTTGCTATGCCAACAATGCCTACAACCCTGTGGGCGGCACCCACCTGACCGGCTTCCGGGTTGCCCTCACCAGGTCGTTGGGTGCTTATGGGGAAAAAGGGGGATTCTTCACCAAAATCAAACCCGAAGGCCAGGACTACCGGACAGGCGTGACCGCCATTGTTTCGGTACAACATCCCGAGCCCCAATTCGAATCGCAAAACAAGATCCGCCTTTTGAACGCCGATGTCGAACCCGCCGTTGCCGCAGCGGTAGCAGAAGCCCTGGGCAAATATCTTGAGGAAAACCCCAAACACGCCAAAGCGATCATTGGAGCTGTCATTCGTTCCGCCGAGGCCCGCGAGGCGGCCTCCAAGGCCCGCAAGGCAATCAGGGATCGCAAATCCCTGTTGGGAGGAGGCAGTCTTCCCGGAAAACTTTTCGACTGCACGACCCGCAAACGCGATGAGTCGGAACTCTTCCTTGTCGAGGGTGATTCGGCCGGCGGGTCTGCCGAGTCGGGCAGAAATCGCATGATTCAGGCTATCCTTCCCCTTCGTGGAAAGCCACTCAATGTGGAAAAAGCCCGGATGGAAAACCTGCTTGCCAACAACGAAATCACCTCGCTCATCTCTGCGATCGGAGTGGATATTGGCAACGAATTGCCTTACGAAAAATTGAGGGAGACGCTTCGGTACAACCGGATCATCATCATGACCGATGCCGATGTGGACGGTCAACACATCCGAACCCTGCTTTTAACCTTTTTCTATCGACAAATGCGCATATTGGTTGAGATGGGACACATTTATGTCGCCCGTCCACCCCTTTACAAAGTCGTCCAGCGCAAACAAACACGCTTTGTCAATACCGGTGATGAAATGGTCAAGGAATTACTTGACCGTGGTCTTCTTGATTCGTCGCTGTTGGTCTACCCCAAACAGGCGGCCAACGCCGGACCAGCCACCTCCCTTCCCGAGCCGAACCGGATTGATGGGCAAAGCCTTCGTGAACTGATTCACCAACTAGGCAAGCTGGAGGATGCTATTGGTACTCTGGAACGCCGGGGTATACCCTTGCCCAATCTGGTTGCCCGGCTCGATTCCACCAATTCCGTCGGTCCTTTACCCAGCCACCGGGTTATTGGCGCTGGCATTGAGAATTGGTTTTTTACCCGTGCCGAGGTCGAGGCCCATCGCCTGTTATTATCCGAAAAACTGGCTAGCCAAGGGAAACAGCTTGTCGTCGTGGATGAGGCTGTTGGCCAGCAAGCAGAAGGGGAATCCTTCCATACCCAGGAACTCCATGAGGTTCGCGAAATCAACAAAGGCATTGCCGCCCTGGATGCCTTTGGCCTTGATGCCAACGATTTGGTTCCCCAGATCCGGGTGGCCGGTCGCGAGCCAGCCATTCGTTTGGCCCTTGGCAAACACGAGGACTCGACCCGCTTGTCGGACCTTCGCAAGTTGGCAGGTGACATTCGCAAGATGGGTGAAAAAGGGATGACCATCACCCGGTTCAAGGGATTGGGCGAAATGGATCCCGAGGAACTTTGGGAGACAACACTTGATCCCGATAAACGAACCCTTATGCAAATCAAGCTGGATGATGCGGTAAAAGCAGACGAGCTTTTCCGGACCCTCATGGGCGAAAAGGTTGAGCCCAGGCGGGACTTCATCAACAAACACGCCTTGCAAGTTCGCGAAATCGACTGGCACGGGACCTAAAGGGGGTCTGTTTGTTCAGGCCACCCCAAGTCGGGGGTGGCGCATCGTGCAAAGGAGATCCTGGCATGCCTTCAATGAACCCAAAAACTCCGGAAACCACCACCCTTGGCTGGATGGGCACAGGCGTCATGGGCCGCTGGATGTGCGAACACCTTGTCAAGAAAGGGTTCAAAACGATTGTCTATACCCGAACCCAGGCCAAGGCTTCGCCCCTTTTGGATCAGGGTGCGGCTTGGGCAAAAAACCCCCTCGAACTTGCCTCCCGATGCGACATTGTTTTTGGCATCGTTGGCTATCCATCGGATGTCCGGGAAGTCTTTCTGGGAGGCCAGGGTGCTTTGGCCGGGGCGCGTCCGGGAACGATCCTGGTGGACATGACCACCAGTCAGCCGAGTTTGGCGAGGGAGATCGCCCTCGCCGCAAAGGCCAAGGGTTGTTATGCCCTTGATGCCCCCGTTTCCGGGGGCGACATTGGTGCCCGAAATGCCGCCCTTTCGATCATGGTGGGTGGCGAAAAGGAAATCTTTGATGCCGTGATGCCCTGTTTTGAGGCGATGGGTAAAACCATCGTTCATCAAGGTCCCTCGGGTGCGGGCCAACACACCAAAATGGTAAACCAGGTTCTCATTGCCGGAAACATGGTGGGTGTGTGCGAGGCCCTTTTATATGGCCACAAAGCGGGGCTGAACCTGGATACGGTGCTTCAATCGGTTGGGGGGGGTGCAGCGGCGAGCTGGTCTCTCAACAATTTGGGCCCTCGCATCCTCAAGGGGGATTTCGAGCCTGGTTTCTTTGTGGAGCATTTTCTCAAGGACCTAATGATCGTGATGGAAGAAACCCGGGCAATGAACCTTGCCTTGCCAGGGTTGGCCCTTGCCGAACAACTGTATCGGACGGTAAAGGCCCACGGTTGGGGCAGGAAAGGCACCCAGGCACTTTACCTGGCTCTTTGCCAAATATCGAAGGTGGAGTAACCAATGATTGACCCAAATCTGCTTGCCCTTTTGAAAAGCCAATAGGAAGCTTTTCTTTGACATGAATGTGGATTCCTTTGACAGTTCCCTGTGGGTAGTGTCGATAACAGTTTGTTCACCATTATTCAATTGTTGCCTTGTCCAGCACTGCCCGTTTGAACCACATTGGGATTGAACCGGACTTCAGTTCCAGAATTTTTCCATCCGTAATTTCCGCCAACCAGGTATGGTCGGTTGGTTGTCCGGAGTTGTCGAACACATATGCCCGGTTGGAATGGCGGATTGCATCCCTAAGCAAATCGAGTGACCGATAGTACCGTTTGACGATCAGGTCTTCAGGAACCGAATGACCTCCGAGTTTCACGCGGTTTTGGACCCTGGAAATATTGATTGCAGGGTCGTCGGTCGCAATGTAATAAAGGTAAGTGCGAAATCCTCGCTTTTGTGCCTGATACAACTGCTCCACTTTACTTGGATGGGACATTACCGTTTCAATGGTAAACGAGGTCTGGTTTTGTAGGAGAATCTGTCGAATGCAATCTGCCGCAACGGAGGCAAAATACGAATTCACCCGACTTTATGGAAACACAACCGATTATCCTGAAAAGTCAGCTTTTGAACCAAGCCGACAAGATTCGCCGTTTTTAGGAGGGTCGACGAAAGGAAAAACGGAAGCACATCGTCGGATGCAACTGCGATTCCGTAGGGGGACAAATCCAGGTATCCGAGTCTGCGAAGTTCCTTTTCGATGTCATCCGGGTTCAGATAAACACCCAACAACTTTTTCGAAAGATAACCCTTAAATGTGCTTTTTCCGGATCCGTTTGGCCCGGCAAACATTCTGAAACGAAGAATCGAATCCGTCACGGCAAAAGGACCTTGCTTCCGATTGGCACCACAATCGGAGGGTCGACAAACTTCACGAGGTGACGGCTGCCATCCGGAAATACCTCAAAAATGGAACCGCCCACGGACTGAAGAACGCTTTGCCCGGATGCGAGTACCTGCAAGCGGGCTGCGGCAAAAACCACGCCCTAGTGCCCTGCCACTCAAAGGGATTAGGATAGTATTCAGCTGCAAGGCACATAGTATAAGTACCAACCAAGGAGGGTTGGTACCATGCGGAAAATTTACATAGTCCGGTTGAGTGGTGAGGAGCGGGGGTTGCTTGA
>SXGR01238925.1_pt1 | contig 14127 bp, 15 predicted proteins | sample 3174711 | NCBI WGS metagenome assembly SXGR01 (sample SAMN11356860, study PRJNA531348) | freshwater metagenome | isolation source: freshwater sample F1-60 | place: China: Fuxian Lake, Yuxi | collected 2017-12-25
ACCGACTTCGAGAAGGGGTTCGTGAAGGCCGAAGTGGTCTCCTACGCGGACCTGGTGAAGAACGGCTCGGTAGCCGCCGCCCGCGACGCCGGCCGCTATCGCCTCGAGGGAAAGTCCTATTTGTTCAAGGACGGCGACGTGGCCCTGTTCCGCTTCACGGACTAAGGGCTTGGCCCTAATACCCTCAAAAAAGGACGCACAAATGCGTCCTTTCTTTTTGCCATGGCCCATCGTCCGAGCAACCATTCGGACCCGTCCCTGTCCTACTCCATGATGCCCCGCGTCCTCCCTTTGCTGACCCTGCTTCTGACCGCCGTCCTCGGCGCGGCCGAAAGCCGTCCCAACATCGTGATCGTGATCGGCGAAGACATGGGCCCCGATACCGGCGCCTACGGATGCAAGGACGCGATCACGCCGAACATGGACCGTCTCGCCAAGGAGGGCGCCCTGTTCACCCGCGCCTTCACCCACACTGGCGTCTGCGCCCCCTCGCGCAGCGGGATGGTCACCGGCCAGTACCCGCTGAAATACGGCGCGCAGAACATGCGTTCGGTCGTCATCGACCCGCCCCGCCCCTTCACCGAGAAACTCCAGGCCGCCGGCTACCACGTGATGTGGCCCGGCAAGACCGACTTCCAGGGCGTGTCGGAAAAGAACCTCGCGAACGATCGCAAGAACTGGGTCAACCCGGCCAACCGTCCGGCGGGCGAACTGACCGCCAAGCCGAAAGAACCGTTCTTCGCCTACTTCAACGATACGGTCAGCCACGAGAGCCAGGTCCGCGCCGATGACCAGGCCCACGCCAAGAACACCGCCGCGCTCAAGCCTTCCGACCGCCGCGACCCCGCCAAGGTCGAACTGCCGCCCTTCTATCCGGACACCCCGGCCGTGCGGCGCGAGGTCGCTCACTACCATGAACTGGTCACCGCCGTGGATTATTCGCTCGGGCGCGTGCTCGACTGGCTGAAAGCCCATGACCTGGAAAAGAACACCATCGTCATCCTCACCGGCGACCACGGCCGCGGGATGCCTCGCTTCAAGCGTTCGCCCAAGGATACCGGCACGCGCGTGCCGCTGATCGTGCGCTGGCCCGGCCAGATCGCCCCCGGCACGGTCCGCGAAGACTTCGCCAGCTGGATCGATTTCGCGCCGACCGCGCTGACGCTCGCCGGCGTCCCGGTCCCCGCCGAGTACGACGGCCATTGTTTCCTGCCGACGGCTGCCCAGCCGCCGAAATACGCCTATTCCTTCCGTGACTTCATGGACGAGAGCTACGACAAGGTCCGCTCGGTCCGCGACGCGCGGTTCCGCTACGTCCGCAACCAGGCGCCCGGCGTCGACGAGGCGGGCAAGGTGGCCTACCAGGAAGTCGGCCAGACGATGCACGAGCTCCGCCGCGTCCAGGCCGAAGGCCAGCTGACGCCCGTGCAGGCCCTGTACTTCAACCCCAACCGCCCGGCCGAGGAACTCTTCGACACCCAGAGCGACCCGTGGGAAGTGAAGAACCTCGCCGGCGACCCCGCCCATGCGGAGAAGCTCGCCGAACTCCGCGCCGCCTGCGACGCCTGGCTCGCCCGCTGCGGCCCGCTCGCCGACCTCCACGCGGACGAACTCGTGAAACGCGGCGTCATCAAGCCCCGCGACGAGAAATACGAAGAACGCCGCAAGACCGGCTCGACCGCCGGCGACGCCGCCGTCGCCGCGAAGAAAAAAGGCAAGAAGCCCGCCAACAAATAATCTCCTTATCATCATGCGCCTCCCCCTCCTCCTCTCCGCCTCGTTGCTGGCCTTCGGCTGCAAGCCTGCTCCGCAGGTCGCCCGCTATGAAGTGAAGTCCGACGCGGCTCCGGCCGCCGCCGCGCAACCCGCCCCTGTCGCCGCGCAACCCGCGCCTTCCCCGGCGGCCGCCGCCCCGATGGTCGCGCCCGCTTCGATGAAAGCCGAAGCCGCGTCCTTCGACGCCCCCAAGTGGGGCAAGCTGCCCGCCGGCTGGTCCGTCGGACCGGAAAACGGCATGCGCAAGGCCACCTGGATCGTGGCCGGCCCCGACGGTTCCAAGGCCGAGATCGCCGTGACGGTCTTTCCCGGCAACGTCGGCGGACTCACCGCCAACGTGAACCGCTGGCGCGGCCAGATCGGCCTGCCGCCCGCGAGCGGCGAAGAGATCGCCGCCTCCGCCAAGCCCGCCAAGGTCGGCGGCATCGACAGCCAGCGCTTCGTCATGACCTCCGATGACGGCAAGAAGGGCCTCGACGCGGTCATGACCCCGCACAAGGGCGCCACGTGGTTCTTCAAGATGAGCGGTGACGCCGCCGCCGTCGCCGCCCACGGCGCGGCCCTCGTCGCCTTCCTCGCCGAATCCCAGCTTCCGTGAACCAACAGGAATTCGAGAAGCGGGCCGACACCGGCCGACGGCTGATTGACACGCTGGCCTCGCTCAAACTGACCGTCGGACTGCTGGTCCTGTCCATGATCCTCATCGTCCTGGGGACGCTCGAGCAGGTCCATTGGGGCATCTGGCACGTCCAGAAGGTCTACTTCGGAGGCTGGCTCTGCTTCTACCCCATGGACCCGACGGCCGCTGTCCGCATCCCGCTTCCCGCCGGCTTCACGCTCGGTGCGCTGCTCATCGTCAACCTGGCCTTCGCCCACGTCCGTCACTTCAAGGCGACCGCCGCCAAGGTGGGCAACCTCATGATCCACGCCGGGCTCCTGCTCCTGCTCGGCGGCGGCTTCGTCACGGCGATCTACCAGGAGGAATCCGCCATGATCATCCCCGAAGGCGAGCGGCGCAACTACTCCGAAGCCTTCCGTGATTTCGAAATCTCGCTGGTCGAGAAATCCGGCGAGACCGACAAGGTCGTCGTCGTGCCCGATACGATCCTGAGAAACATCTCGGACGGGCGGCTGCCCCCGCTCGTCGAACTCCCCGGCACGCCCTTCTCCCTCCTCATCCGGGCCTATCACCCCAATGCGATGATCCGGGCCAAGTCCCAGATGCCGGACGGGATCGAAACCGAGGCCACCCAAGGCATCGGCGCCCGCACGAAACTCACCTACAAGCCGCTGCCTGAAAGCTTCGACGACAACAAGCCGAACGCTCCGACCGCCATCGTGGAGCTCAAGACCAAGGACCGGTCGCTCGGCGTCTGGGTCCTCAACCTCAACCTCACGGAGTCATTCGACGCGCAGACGTTCACGGAGGCCGGGAAGACCTACGAGGTGTCCCTCCGCCGCGTCCGTCATTACGTGCCGTTCACCGTCCGGCTCGATAAGTTCACGCACGAGAAATACCCCGGAACCGAGACCCCCCGCCGCTTCGCGAGCGACGTGACGCTCGTGGAAGGCGCCAGCTCCTTCGCGTTCAACATCTCCATGAACCAGCCGCTGCGCCATGCCGGCCTGACCTTCTTCCAGTCGAGCTTCGGCAGCACCAAGGAGGGCAAAGACCAGACCGTCCTCCAGGTCGTCCGGAATCCGGGCTGGCTCGTCCCCTATGTGTCCGTCGCGCTGATGTCCTTGGGCCTCGTCTGGCACTTCGGCCTGGCCTTGCTGCGCTTCCTCCGCGGCCGCGCCGCCAAGGCCGCCGCCGGGATCGCGCTCGGTCTCCTCTCGGCCACGAGCCAGGCCGCCGATGCCGGCTGGAACACCCGTGAGTTCGGCGAGATCCCCGTGCAGAGCGGCGGACGCATCGTGCCGATCGAGACCCTCGCCACGGGCTCGCTGCTGCAGATGCGCGCGCGCACCTCCGTCGCGCTCTCCAAGCTCGAACGCGTGGCCTTCGGCCAGCGTCCCTCGACCTGGACTACGGAAGACCGCGCCGCGATCGCCAAGGAAATCCCGGCCCTCGACACGAACCTGCAGGCGATGCTCGAGAAGCGCCCGGTCCGTCTGTCCGGCGGCTCGATTTCCGCGATCGACTGGCTGATCGAAGTCTCCTTCCGCGCCCCGATCGCCCGCCATCTTCCCACCTTCCGCGTCGAACACCCCAACGTGCTCAGGCGCGTCGGCGGCGACCCCGAAAGGAGCCTCTATGTCAGCTGGGACGGGATCCTGAAGAACAGCGCCGAACTCAGCAAGGCGGCGGAGCAGGCGCGGAGCCGGGCTTCCGCCGACCACGACGCCGAGGACCGCGCCCTCCTCCAGCTCGAGAAAGCCGCCCGCCAGTATGCGTTGCTGAGCATGACGTTCATCCCGGGAGACCTGCCCGCCGACGTCACCCCGCGCCGCGAATACGGCGCTTGGATCAGCGCGCTCAACCGCGCCTTGACCGAGATGAACGAGAGCCGCGCCAACGGCGGCTCCGGCCAGGCCTTCGACCCGGAACTGCAGAAGACGGTCCGCACGTTCGTCGAACGCTACCAGGAATTCGAACAACAGGGGGCCATCGGCCTCATGCCGCCGAAGGACCTCGCCTCGGTCGAACGCTGGGACAACCTCGGCGGATCCCTCCTGGGCATCATCAAGGACCAGAAGACCCACCGCGCCGGCCTCGCCGAGGACGGCCTGATCACCCGCTACGCCGACTTCTCCATGGCGTGGCGCGAAGGCAAGGACGACGAGTGCGCCCGCCTCAGTTCGGCCATCGCGGCCTCGCTGAAGGGGCCCTGGTCCGCGCGCGCGGAATCCGAGGCGGGCTTCGGCCGGCTGCAGCCCTTCTACTGGCTGCTCATCGCCTATGCCGTGACGGTGCTCATGGTCTTCGTCTCCTGGGTGACCGGCTCCGAAGCCCTCCGCGTCTGGGGCTACCGGTTGCTGGTGCTCTCCTTCTTGCTGCACACCGCCGCCCTCGGCTATCGCATGTGGCTGCACGCACGTCCGCCGGTGACCAACCTGTATTCGACGGGCATCTTCGTGGCGTGGGGCGCCGTCGGCCTCGGCATCCTGCTCGAACGCGTCTGGAAGAACGGCATCGGCGCCGTCGCGACGGGCGTCATCGGCTTCGTCTCGCTGATCGTGGCCCACAACCTCGGTCTCTCCGGCGAGGACAACCTCGAGAGCGTCCGGGCGGTGCTCGACACCAACTTCTGGCTGGCGACGCACGTGACGATCGTGACGCTCGGCTACTCGGCGACCTTCGTCGCCGGCCTGCTGGGCGCCCTCCACCTCGCCCTGCGCGCCTTCAAGTCCGACTACCATTGGGGCGACAGCGTGGCCCGCGCGGCCTACGGCATCCTCGCCTTCGCCGTGCTCGCCAGTTTCATCGGGACGATGCTCGGCGGCATCTGGGCCGACCAGAGCTGGGGACGTTTCTGGGGCTGGGACCCCAAGGAGAACGGCGCCATCCTCATCGTGCTCTGGTGCGCCCTCTGCCTCCACGCCCGCTGGGGCGGACTCGTCCGCCGCGAAGGGCTCATGCAGCTCCTCGTCTTCGGCAACATCGTGACGGCCTGGTCCTGGTTCGGCACCAACCTCCTCGGCGTCGGCCTCCACAGCTACGGCTTCACGGAACAGGGAGCCTTCTGGCTCTACGGCGTGTTCGTGCCCTCCCAGCTCGCGCTCATCGCGCTCGGCTGGCTCCCGGACCGCTCGAAATCCGGGACCAAGAGCGCATGACCGAAGCCGCCGGCACGACCTGGTTCTGCGTCAAGACCAAGCCTCGTCAGGAGGCGGTGGCGGTGCAGAACCTGCGGGCCATCGGCGTCGCGGAACTGGTCTTCCCCCGCCTCCGGCGCACCCGGCGTGGTCATGAGCAGAACAAGGTCGTCATCGAACCCCTCTTCCCGGGGTACGTGTTCGCGCGCTTCGACCCGATGGAGTTCCAGTCCATGATCCGCAGCACACGCGGCGTGCTCCATCTGGTCAGCCGCGACGGCCGGCCGGTCGACGTCGAGCAGGCGGTGGTCGACGAGCTCAACGCGCTCGGACCCGAGGCCGTCCTGTCGATGCTCGACGATGAGCTGAAGGTCGGCGCGAAAGCCCGCGTGATCCGCGGCATCTTCACCGGTTCCGAAGGAGAGATTATCCGGCTCGAGTCGCCGCAGAAACGCATCGCCCTCCTGCTCTCGATCCTCGGCTCGGACCAGCCGGTGGAACTGCCGCTCGACGACGTCGAAGGCCTCCCCGACGAAGCCTAAATACCTTGGTCCTACCCCTACCCCCACCCCTACCCCTTTAGTATGATCCTCGACCAGCTCTCCGCCTCCGCCGCTTACGAGTCGCTCCACCCGCTCTTCCCCCGGGCGTTCGCGTACCTGCGCTCCTTTGACCTCGCCACGGCCGATGGCAAACATGAGCTCCAAGGCCAGGACCTCGTCGCGATCGTGCAGCGCTACCAGACGGCCCCGTCGGCCGACAAGTCCTGGGAGGCCCATCGGGTCTACGGCGATATCCAGGTCGTCTACCAAGGCCTGGAATCCTGCGGGCACGCGGACCAGCGGACCTTGGTCGTGACCAAGCCCTACGTCGCCGAGAAGGACGTCGAGAAATACGCCGCCCCCACGGGCCCTTCCGCGCTCCTGACGCTCGGCCGAGGCAACTTCGCGGTCTTCCATCCGCAGGACGGGCATCAGCCGGGCGTGCAGATCGGCGCCCCGGCCGAGATCCTCAAGGTGGTCATCAAGTTCCGCCTCGCCGCCTGAGCGGCTTGCAACTTCGGCGGATGGGCGGTGTCCTATCATCAACCCCATGCGCACCACCTTCCGTTCCCTGCTGGCCTTGGCCGCCGGCGTCATCCTGAGCTTCGCCCAGGAAGTCACCCGCGTCTCCGACGTCATCTACGCCAAGCATGACGGCGTGGCGCTGACGATGGACGTCTTCACGCCGGCCAAGCCCAACGGCGCGGCGGTTATCAAGATCGTGAGCGGAGGCTGGAACTCGAACCATAACGGCATCAGCGACGGAGGATGGCCGCTGCATGGTTTCACGACCTTCGTCGTCGTCCACGGCACGCAGCCTCGCTTCCATGTCCACGAGATCGTCGCCGACCTGCAGCGCTCCGTCCGCTTCGTCCGCGCCAACGCCGCCAAGTTCGGTATCGATCCGGACAAGATCGGCGTCACCGGAAGCAGCGCCGGCGGTCATCTCAGCCTCATGCTCGGCACGCGCGTGCTTCCCGCCAACCCGAAGTCGAAGGACCCGGTCGAGCGCGTGAGCTCGGCGGTCAACGCCGTCGCCTGCTATTACCCGCCGGTCGACTTCCTCAGCTGGGCCAAGGATGGCGACAGCAAGGAAGGCATCGGGCCGCTCACCACCCGCGCCCCCGCCTTCGGCCCGGTCGTGACTTCTGCCGAAGGCCGCGAACGCGCCGGCCGCGAACTCTCGCCCCTCTACTGGATCAGCGCCCAGACGCCGCCGACCTTCATCGTCCAGGGCGACGCCGATCCGCTCGTGCCGGATTCGCAGGCCCGGCGTTACCATGCCCGGGCCCGGGAAGTCGGCGCCAAGTCCGAGGTCCTCATCCGCCTCGGCGCCGCGCATGGCGGCTGGGTCGAGATGGCCGACGACAATGTCCGCATGGCGGAATGGTTCAGCCTCCACCTGCTCGGCCGGCAGCCCGCGAAGCCCTTCACGTTCGACGTGCATACCCTGCCGAGCACGCCTGCGCCCAAGAAGGCCAAGAAGTAAGCCCGGCGGAGATTTACGCTGGCGGGAAGTCCGGGCCGTTTCCATAAACAAGGCATGGCCGCGCCTTGCCGACTCATCCTCGCCCTCGACGTAGAGACCAAGGAGGAGGCCTTGGCGCTCGCGCGCCCGCTCGCCGGCAACCTCGCCTGGGTGAAGCTCGGCCTCCAGCTCTTCACGCGGCACGGACCAGGCATCGTCGACGAATTCCACGCGCTCGGCTTCAAGGTCTTTCTTGACCTGAAGTTCCATGACATCCCCAACACGGTGTCATCCGCGATCAAGAGCCTCAAAGGGCGCCCTTGCTCCCTGCTGACGATCCACGCCTGCGGCGGCCCCGAGATGATCGCCCGCGCCGCCGACGCCGCCAAGTCCGCCCTGCCCGACTGCACGGTCCTCGGCGTGACGGTGCTCACGTCCATGGATCAGGCCCAGCTCGCCGCCACGGGTGTCGGCCGTACGCCGGAGGAACAGGTCCGCCTCCTCGGCCGCATGGCCATCGGCGCCGGCATCGGCGGGCTCGTCTGCTCGCCGCTCGAACTGCCCGTCCTCCGCGCCGACCTCGGCGCCGGCCCGACGCTCGTCACGCCCGGCATCCGCTATCCTGACGCCGCCGGCGACGACCAGAACCGCGTGATGACGCCCGCCCAGGCCGCGGCCGCGGGCGCCAGCTTCATCGTGGTGGGCCGTCCCATCCTGAAGGCCAAGGATCCCGCGGCCGAGACGCTCCGCATCCGCCGCGACATCGGCGAGACCGCATGAGCGCCGGCGGTGACATCCTCATCCTTCTCGCCGCGGGTTCCGCCCGGCGCATGCAGTCCGTCGTCGACGACAAGATCACCGCCCCCCTCGCCGGCAAGCCGGTCTTCATCCACTCGCTCCAGTCCTTCCTGAGCACGGGCCTGATCGGCCGCGTGGTCATCACCTATCGCGACGAGGCGCAGCGCGCCAAGCTGCAAGCCCAGCTGGCCGCGCACCTTCCCGCCTTGACTGATGCGGAATTCGTCGCCGGCGGCGAATCCCGCCAGGACTCCGTCCTCGCAGCCCTGAACACCTGCGAAGGACACGTCGGGCTCACGCACATCCATGACGGCGCCCGCCCGCTGGTCTCGCCCGAAGCGATCCGCAAGGTCCGCGCCAAAGCTTGCGAGACCGGCGCGGCCATCCTGGCCGGCCGGGCCGCCGACACCGTCAAGATCGCCAAGGCTGACTCGGCTTCGGTGGCGACCTCCCCGGACCGCGGCCTGGTCTGGACCGCCGAGACCCCGCAGGTGTTCCGTACGGCGACCGTGCTCAAAGCCTACCGCAAGGTCGCCGAACTCCAGCGCAAGGTGACCGACGACAGTTCCGCCGTGGAGTTCGTCGGCCAGGACGTGTCCTTGGTCGAGAACCCCTCGGTGAACCTCAAGCTGACGCGCCCGGCGGACTTCGTCCTGGCGGAAGCCATCCTGAGGACGCGCTGATCGGTCAATAACCGGCCTGGCGGAGCGCGGCGTCCAGCTTGACCTGGAAGTCGGTGATGTCCTGCGGCGTCGGGCGATAACCCGGAGTCCGCGCGGCCATGCCGGGACGGCCCTGATGGTCGATATACCAATCGGCCTTTTCGCCGTCGGAGAAAGTCACGTGACCGCTGACCATCGCATGCGGCTGGGCGATCGTGTCGACTTCGACGGTGACGACGCCGGCGCCTTGGGTGGCCGGGGCGGGGGCGGCGGCCTCGGCCGGCGCGGCTTCGGCGACCGACGGTTCCTCCGGCTTCTTCGGCTCTTCCTTCTCGATCAGGGCGAGGTTCAGGTCGTCGACGAGGAAACGGACGTCCATGTAGGTCATCGAGATCTCGAGCTGGGAGGAAAGGCGCTCCTGGATCTGCGAAAGGGTGGCGCCTTCGGCCACCCAGGCGGAGACCTTGGTGATCTGTTCGGGAGTCAGTTTGGCCATAGGAAGCCAAAGTGCGGGAACCTCCGGCGATTTTCAAGCGTCCCGTCGCTTAATCGTTTGAAAACGTCCCCCCTCCCTCCAACTTAAGCCCCATGCAGCCCGACCTCCGTTGGCAGAAGTGCGGCGAGTTCGCCGAGATCGTCTATGAGAAGGCCGACGGGATCGCGCGCGTGACGCTCAACCGCCCGCACCGCCGTAACGCGTTCACGCCGGATACCGTGGCCGAACTGCTCAAGGCCTTCGGCGACGCCCGGGACGACGCGACCATCGGGGTGGTCCTCCTGCGCGGGGCCAACCCCCAGCACGACGGCAAGTTCGCCTTCTGCGCCGGCGGCGACCAGAAGATCCGCGGCGACAGGAAAGGCGGCTACATGGGCAAGGACGGCGTTCCTCGCCTCAACGTCCTCGACCTCCAGCGCCTCATCCGCTCGATGCCCAAGGTCGTCATCGCCCTCGTGGCCGGCTTCGCCATCGGCGGCGGCCATGTGCTCCACGTGATCTGCGACCTGACCATCGCCGCCGACAACGCGGTCTTCGGACAGACCGGCCCCAAGGTCGGCAGCTTCGACGGCGGCTTCGGCGCCTCGTATCTCGCCCGCATCGTCGGCCAGAAGAAGGCCCGCGAGATCTGGTACCTCTGCCGGCAGTAAGACGCGCAGCAGGCCCTCGAGATGGGCCTCGTCAACACGGTCGTCCCTTACGCGCAACTCGACGCCGAAGGCGTGAAGTGGGCGCAGGAGATCCTCACCAAGAGCCCGCTCGCCATCCGCTGCCTGAAGTCGGCCTTCAACGCCGAACTCGACGGCCAGGCCGGCATCCAGGAACTCTCCGGCAACGCCACCCTGCTCTATTATCTTTCGGAAGAGGGCGACGAAGGTCGCGCCGCTTGGAACGAAAAGCGCGCTCCTGACTTCCGGAAATTCCCGTGGCTCCCGTAAACCCGGTTCGCGTCACCGAACGCGCCCAGAAGCTCGCCACGGACATCCTCCGGCCGGGTGACATCGCCGTGGACGGCACCGCCGGCAAAGGCCGAGACACGGCCTGTCTGGCCCAAGCGGTCGGCTCCTCGGGCCACGTCCACGCCTTCGACATCCAAGCGGAAGCCGTCGCCTCGACCCGCAACCTCCTCGAGGTGGCCGGCCTGCTGGACCGCGTCTCCGTCCACCTGCGCAGCCACGCCGAACTCGCTGAGGTGCTCACGCCCGCGCAGCAAGGAAAGGTCGGCGTGGCGCTTTTCAACCTTGGCTACCTGCCCGGAGGCAATCCCGACATCATCACCCGGCCCGACTCCACGCAGGCGGCGCTCGAAGCGGCCTTCGACGCGCTTCGCCCCGGCGGAAGGCTGATCTGCGTGGCCTACACGGGCCACCCCGGCGGCTCCGAAGAGTCGGATGTCGTGCTGAAGTTCGCCGAAGCCCATGCCGCCGCCGGCCGGCACGTCGAGAAGATCGGCTATTACCCGACCCCCGGCAAGCCGTGGATCCTCGTGGTCGATAAGCCCACGGCTTGAGTCCGCAGGATTTCCGGCCAGCCTTGACGCGATGACCTCCCGCCGCCGCATCATCCTGACCGGAGCCACGGGACTGGTCGGCAAAGCCGTCGCCCGTCAGCTCACCGCCCTCGGTGATGAGGTCGTCCCCTTCCGCTCACGCCACGATGGCGCCGGCGGCATGAACCCTCTGACCGGTCATATCGACCGCGGCATGCTCGAAGGCGCCTTCGCGGTCATCCATCTGGCCGGTGAACCTATCTCGCAACGGTGGTCCGCCGCCGCCAAGGAGCGCATCCTGGCCAGCCGCCGCGACGGCACCCGCCTTCTCGCCGAAACCTTGGCCGGACTAAAAACCAAACCCGAGATCTTCCTCTCGATGTCCGGCGTCGGGCGTTACGGGATCCGTCGCGACGAGACGCTGACCGAAACCTCTCCCGTCTCGACGGAAGGATTCCTCGGCGAAGTCTCGGCCGCCTGGGAACTGGCGACCGAACCCGCCCGCGCGGCCGGCATCCGCACGACCTGCCTGCGCACCGGAGTCGTCCTCGCGGCCTCCGGCGGCGCCCTCCGCATGATGCTGCCGGCCTTCCGTCTGGGCTTCGGGGGCCCCCTCGGCCACGGACGCCAGCAGATGAGCTGGATCCGTCTGGGCGATCTGGTCCGGCTCATCCTCTGGTGCCTCGATCAGCCGAACCTCCCGCCGGCCCTCAACGCCGTCGCCCCCGCGCCCTGCTCGCAGGCTGATTTCGCCCGGGCCCTCGGCAATGTGCTCCGTCGACCCGCCATTCTGCCGGCCCCCGCCTGGGCCGTCCGCCTGCTCTTCGGGCAGATGGGCGAGGAGACCGTCCTCGGCGACCTGCGCGTGACCCCCGCCGCCGCCTTGGCCGCCGGTTTCCGCTTCGAGACACCCGACCTGCCCGCGGCCCTCGCGCGGGCGCTCGGTGAATGATTTGAGGTTGAAGGAAACGACGCCGAAGAAGATTGTGGCGGCCATGGTCCGCGCCGCTTTCGTCCTCTCTTTCCTCCTGCTCGTCGGCTGCGAAGACGGCTCCCGCGCCGATTCCCGCACCCTCGACGTCGACGACCCGGAATTCCGCCAGGGACAGACCTTCCACAAACAAGGCGAGACCCGCAAGGCGCTGGAATGCTTCCTGAAAGTCATCGACAACCGCAAGGGCGCGGCGGAGTCGCACCTGGAAGCCGGCCGAATGTACCTGGAATTGCAGGATCCGCTCCCGGCGATCTACCACTTCAACCAATACGTCCGGATGAAGCCGACCTCGGAACAGTCGAACATCGTCCGCCAGATGATCAAGACCGCCGAGAAACAGTTCATGCAGCAGCTCCCCGGACGCCCGATGGAGCCCGACGCGCTTGGCAACGCCGACCTCAACGCCCGGGTCCGCTCCCTGCAGCTGGAGAACGAGAAACTGAAGCGGGAACTGGCCGACAATAACCGCGCGCAGAAGGCCCTCGTCCCCCCGACCAAGCCCGCCGCTTCGGCAGACCGACCCGCGACCTCCGCCGCCGACGGCGCGCCCGCCCGCTTCCGGCAGCATACGATCGCGAAGGGAGACAGTCTCTTCAGCATCGCGCGCAAGGCTTACGGTGACGCCTCGCCCGCCCGGATCTCGGCGATCTTCAACGCCAACCGCGACAAGATGACCTCGGTCAACGCGCTCCCGAAGATCGGGACGGTCATCCTCCTGCCGGAATAAGCCATGCGCCTGACCCGCATCCGGGCGGCCGACTTCCGTAACCTGACCTTCGCCGACGTTGCCGTGGACGCGCCGCGCGTGTTCCTGCTCGGCGACAACGGCCAAGGGAAGACCAACCTGCTCGAAGCGGCGGGGCTCGTCTCCTCGTTCCGTTCCTTCCGCACGACCGAGATCGCCCCGCTGATCCGCGCCGGCTGCGTCGAGGCACGCCTCCGCCTGGACGTGCGCGTCTCAGCCGACGACGCCGCCGAGCTGGAGCTGCGGCTGGCCAAGGGTTCGCGCAAAGCGACGCTCAATGGCTCGCCGGTGACCTCCGTCGCGCAGCACCTCGGCCAGTACCCGACCATCGTCTTCTGTTCGGACGACCTCCGGCTCGTCCGCGGCTCACCCTCGAACCGTCGCCGCTGGCTCGACGCGGCGCTCGGCGGGACCGACGCGGCCTACCTGACCGCGGTGCGCGAATATGGCCGCGCCCTCGAAGGCCGCAACGCGCTGCTCAAGTCCGCGCAAGGTTCCGACGAGGAGATGCGGGCCTTCGAGAAAGCGATGCTCGCCCCGGCCCGCATCATCACCGCCGCTCGCGCGCGCGTGCTCCCGGAACTCGCCGCCTCCCTCCGCGAGGCCTGCGCCCGCGCCGGCTTCCCGGACCACGGGGCCGATCTGACCTACCAACCCGACACGCCGACCGACCAGCTCGCGGACGTTTGGGATAAGTCTCGTCCCGCCGACCTCGCGACCGGCACGACCCTCCGGGGCCCGCAACGCGATGACTTCGCGATGCTCTTCGCCGGCAAGGACGCCGCTGACTACGCCTCCGAAGGACAGCAGCGCCTGCTCGTCCTGGCCCTCTGCCTCGCCCGCCTGCGGCGCGATGCCCGCCTCGCGCCGACGCCTCCGGTGATCCTAGCCGACGACGTGCTGGGCGAACTGGACGACACCCGACGCCGGGCCTTCTGGGATGAAGTGGGCGAAAGCCACCAAGTGATCGCCACGGGCACCGTTCCGCCCCCTTCCGGCCGCTGGCTGACCTACCGGGTGACCGGGGGAAGCTACCTGCAGGCCTGATTTTGGCGTTGTTTTATGGGCGAGCGACCCCTTGGATGGGGCCATGTCGGACTTCCTCCTCTACGCCTCCGTGGTCGCCCTGTTCCTGGTCTGCATCCTCGTGGTCCTCGTGATCCTGATGCAGCGCCCTAGCGCCAACGCGGGCATGGGCGCAGCCCTCGGCGGCGGCGCCGCGGAGACGGTCTTCGGCGGCGAATCCGCCAATGTCCTTTCCAAGATGACCACCACGCTCACGGTGATCCTCTTCATCCTCAGTTTCGGCCTCTACCTGGGCTTCGTCGCCCGCGAAAAGCCGACCGTCAAGGCGCTCGACGCCGCCGCCACCGCCGCCCCGGCTGCGCCTGCCGCCGC
>SXGR01586054.1_pt1 | contig 14126 bp, 8 predicted proteins | sample 3174711 | NCBI WGS metagenome assembly SXGR01 (sample SAMN11356860, study PRJNA531348) | freshwater metagenome | isolation source: freshwater sample F1-60 | place: China: Fuxian Lake, Yuxi | collected 2017-12-25
CGGTAGAAATACTGGAACATCCGTTTTGGGGTGTCCTTGGAGGCCTGGGACTGGATCTCGAGGTGGAGGTAGATCCAGCGGGCGCGTCCGTCCCGGAGGAAGACCCGGATGAGTTTGTCGACGCGACGCCGGGATCGGGTCCTTGGGAAGAGGGCCCGGAGCTCGGAGTCCAGGAACTGGAACCCCCGGGTCCAGTCGATGTCGCGAGCCACCGTCGGGAGGATGAGTTCGAGGAGGGGCTGCAGGGAGCCCTCGACAGTCTCCTTCCAGGCGCCATCGAAATCGGATGCGGGAATGGACATCCCGGTGATCGGATCAGATCGGTGGGCAGGTCCACCATCGCCAGATTTGGGGAGGGATGTGGGCTTGCGGAACACGGAAGCACTGGACCAGGCCTCGGACTGGGACATCGTCGGGATTGATTCCGGACGAGTCCGGGAGGTTCCATCGCGCATGGCCCCGGTTCGGACCCCATGATTGCCACGCGTGCGCATCGGGCAGGTGTCGGGTTCATGGTATTGGCTGCCGTGCAGTGGGGACTGATCGGCATCGCGGGTCGCGTGGCCATGGCGGAGTCGGTGCTGCCGACCAGCGTGGCCTTCTGGCGGGCGGCCCTCGGGGCGCTGTGGTTTGTTCTGCATGCCCGGTTCACCGGGGCCAAACCGTTGCGGACCGAGGATCGTGGGCGGGTGATCGGACTCGGGATTGGTGGTGTTGCGATCATGTATCTCGCCTATCTGAGCGCGGTGAGGGCCGGTGGGGTGGACCTCGCCTCCATTCTCCTCTACTCGGCCCCGCTCTGGGTCGCCTTGGGAGGATGGTGGGGTTGGGGCGAGCGCCCACAGCGACGGGAGATCCTCCCGCTCGCATTGACCCTGGTCGGGGTGGCCGTTGTGGCACTCGCCTCGGGGGATCGGGGCACCGACATTCCGTTCAATGGAAGTGCTCTCGGGTGGGGACTACTTTCCGGGATCACCTATGCCCTCTATTATTTCATGGGGCGGCCGCTCTTTGCCCACAACGCCCCATCGCGAGTGCTTGCCTGGGCCCTCGCAGTGGGTGCCCTCGCCCTCGCCCCATTTGCCGACTTCAGGATGCCCTCGCCGCGGGCCTGGATGGCTCTCGGCTTCCTGTCGACCTTCTGCACCTTCGGCGCCTACCTCGCCTACGCCCACGGCGTCCAGCGGCTCCCCCCGTCCCGTGCCGCGACCATCGCCACCCTCGAGCCCGTGGTGGCTTTGGGTGTCGCCTACTGGGTCTGGGGTGAACTGCTCACGCCGCTGGGAATCCTCGGCGCCCTGATGGTGGTGGGTGGCATCCTCTGGTCGGCCCAGCTTACCGCGCAGCCGCATCCCGACGAGGTCCATCCATGACGGGACGAAGGCGCGCAGGAGGAGCGGGGGGGAAGGAAAGTCACACGGAGACGCCGAGACGCGGAGGGCAGAGGGAGAGAGAGGGAATGGAGAGATCGGTGCTGCAGTGACGATGGGGGGGGCATGCAGTGCCCTGCATGACTGGGTGCGGGAGCACCCACCCGGGGATGGGCTGCAGCTGGGAATCGGGAACGAGCGGGCATGTTGGCACACCGCAGCCTTCACCGGAGTGCAACAGAGCGGAGGGGCTGGAGATCCCGTCCCGCTCCACCTGTCTGATGCTCCGAGCCTCCCTACATCACCTCGGTCGTCTCGATCCCGAGGGCGTTCAGGCCCTGGCGCAGGACGCGGGCGGTGAGGTCGCACAGAGCCAGACGCAGCACCCGACGGTCCCCCTCGGACTTCAGCACGGGACAGTTCTCGTAGAACCGCGAGTACAGCACCGCCAGCTCGTAGAGATAGTTGCAGAGGTAGTTCGGACGGCATTCTTCGCCGACCGCCTCGAGGGTGAGGCCGAAGTTCAGCAGATGACGTGTCAGGGCCAGTTCGGCCGGATCCTCGGGCACCACGCGGTCGAGGGCTGCGACGTCGTAGGCGCCGCCATCGCGCGCCACCTTGTGGGCGCGGGTGAACTGGTACTGAAGGTAGGGCGCGGTGTTGCCCGTGAGGGCGAGCATCTTGTCCCACGAGAACACGTAGTCGCTCTGGCGGTTGGGCAGGAGGTCCTGGTACTTCACCGCGCCGAGGCCCACGACCCGTGCGATGGCGGCCTGCTCGGCCTCCGGAAGTTCGGGCCGCTTTTCGCGGACCACCGCGAGGGCCCGTTCCTCGGCCTCGTCGAGGAGACCGGCCAGACGGATCGTGTCCCCGCTCCGCGTGCGGAACGGTCGGCCGTCGTCGCCCATGATCTTGCCGAAACCGATGTGACGCAGCCCGACCCGCGCCGCCGCCTCCGGCTGCCAGCGGGCGAAGGTCAGGAACAGCTTCCGGAAATGCGGCGCCTGACGGTCGTCGACCACGTACAGGATCTCGTCGGGCGACCACGTCCGGATGCGATGGTCGACCGTGGCGAGGTCGGTGGTCATGTAGTTGAACCCACCGTCGCTCTTCCGAACGAGGGCCGGGTCGTCGATCCATTCACCGTCGCGGTTCACCAGGAATGGATCCTCCTTGGGCGGGAGGGTCCGCTCGCTGAACACGCCGACCGCGCCCTCGCTCTCACGGGCGATCCCACGGGCGAGGAGATCGGACACCACGGCTCCGAGCTGTGGGTTGTAGAAGCTCTCGCCGAGGGTGTGATCGAAGGTCGCGCCGAGCCGGCGGTACAGCGTGTCGAACTGGTCCTGCGAGAGCCGCAGCATCTCCTTCCAGATCGCGAGGTTCTCCGGGTCACCGGCCTGGAGTCGGACGAGTTCCTGTCGGGCCTGTTCCAGCACCGCGGGGTCGGCTTCACAGGCGGCGTTGACCACCCGGTAGAGGCGTTCCATCTCGCCGATGGGATCGGATGCCAGGGCGGCGCGGTCGAGCTGCCCTTTCCAGCCCACGAGGAGCTTGCCGAACTGGGTGCCCCAGTCGCCCAGGTGGTTGTCGCTGATGACTCGATGACCGAGGAGCCGGAGGACGCGTTGGAGGCAGTCGCCGATGCCGGTCGACCGGATGTGGCCCACATGCATGGGCTTGGCCACGTTGGGGCTACTGAAGTCGATGACGAGGGTCCGAGGGTGTTCCGCGGGACGGAAGAAGAGATGTTCCCCGCGGGCCGCCTCGGCGAGTCGGGCGGCGAGGGCGGCGGGACGGATTCGGAAGTTCAGGAACCCGGGACCGGCGATTTCAACCGGCTCGCAGAGGTCGGAAACATCGAGCTTCTCGACGACCTGCGTGGCGAGCTGGCGCGGGTTGAGCTTCTGTTGCTTGGCCAGGGCCATGAGCGCGTTGCTCTGGTAGTCCCCGAACTTGGTGTCCGCGGCGGGGCGGACCTGGACCGTGGAGAGGTCCGCCTGGGGCAGGAGGGCGGCGACGGCGGCCCTAAGGCGTTGCTCGAGGGAGTGGTGCAGCATGGCGAAATCGGAAGCGGGACAGGGCGGGGGAAAGGGTAGGGGACCGGCGGGCGGCGGCGGGGCCGATTCCCCGCCCGGATGCAGGCCCGGCTTAGCGGGGCAATGAATGCTGCCGGATCACCTCCATGATCGCAGCAGCGTCTTGGGCGGCATCGAGTCCGCGTAGGAACTCCTCCTTGCGCAGGACCTTGGCGATGCCGGCGAGCGTATGCAGGTGCTTCTGGAATTGGCCCTGCGGGACGAGGAAGAGGGTGACGAGGTGGACTGGCTGGTTGTCCAGGGAGTCGAACTGGATGCCGGCCTTGGAGCGCCCGAACGCGGCGACCACGGAGGGGATCAGGTCGGTCGAGGCGTGGGGGATCCCAATGCCGAAGCCGATGCCGGTGCTCATCGACTGCTCGCGTTTCTTGACCACGGCGGTGACGGCCTCTCGGTCGGCCGCGGGGATGTGGCCACCGGAGACCAGGGTGCCGATGAGCTCGTCAATGACCTCCCAGCGGGTGGTCGCCTTGAGCTCGGGCACGATCTGCTGCGGGCTGAGAATGTCTCCGAGATTCATGCGTCACTTCAGTCCACAACCGTCGCTGGATTCCGCAGACCCAGGCAAGCCGGGAGTTCGGGATGGAGGCGTCCTCAAAAATCCTGTTCGTGTTTCTGATGCTTCGCGAATACTGGGCGTCGATGATTTCCCTCCGAATTTCCGCCACACCGGTGCGTCAGATCCGCAAATTCCGGGATCGGGTTTGAATTTGATCCCAATCATGGAAAAATCCATCCGATGACTCCACGTTGGCCACGCCTCAGCGCCGTCCTGCCCCTGCTGGTCCTGGGTTCCATCCCGGGATTCGCCGCGCCGGGCTCGGTGCAGTTCAACCGGGACATCCGTCCGCTGCTCTCCGACAACTGCTTCGCCTGCCACGGCTTCGACGCCAAGAAACGCAAGGCAGGACTGCGCCTCGACACCGCCGAGGGGGCCTTTGCGCCCAACAAGGACGGCCGGGTGGCCATCAAACCCGGCGACCTCGCGGGCAGCGAGCTGTGGAAGCGGCTGCAGACGACGGATCCGGACGACGTCATGCCGCCACCGGAGACCCACAAATCGCTGACCGCGGCCCAGAAGGACACCCTCAAGCGGTGGATCGAGCAGGGGGCCTCCTACCAGAAGCACTGGGCCTTCGAGCCGATCGCGTCGCCGACCATCCCGCCGGCCCAGCCGGGGCAGACCTCCTGGAATCCGATCGACCGCTTCATTGCCGCCCGACTGGCCACGGACGGGCTCAAACCCTCCCCGGAGGCGGATCGCACCACGCTGATCCGTCGGCTGAGTTTCGATCTCCGTGGACTGCCGCCTACGGTGGCGGAGGTTGACGCTTTCTTGGCCGACACCGAATCCAAGGCCTACGAGCGGCTGGTCGAGCGGTTCCTCGACACCCCCCAGTACGGCGAGCAGATGGCCCGGCACTGGCTGGATGTCGCCCGATACGCCGACACCCATGGCATGCATCTCGACAACGAGCGCCAGATGTGGGCCTACCGCGACTGGGTCGTCTCCGCCTTCAATCGCAACCTGCCGTTCGACCGCTTCACCGTGGAGCAGCTGGCGGGTGACCAGCTGCCGTCTCCGACGCAGGACCAGTTTGTAGCGACTGGGTTCAACCGCTGCAATGTGACCACGGGCGAGGGCGGATCGATCGACGCCGAATGGCTCTTCCGCTACGCCGTCGACCGCGCCTCGACCACCGCCCAGACCTGGCTGGGACTCACCGCGGGATGCGCGGTGTGCCACGACCACAAGTTCGATCCCGTGTCGCAGAAGGAGTTCTATTCCCTGTACGCCTTCTTCTACAGCTCTGCCGACCCGGCGATGGATGGCAACGCGCTCCGCACGATGCCGACCGTGCAGCTGATGGCCGAGGAGGACACGAAGCGCATCGCGGACTTCGACGCCGGAATCCGTTCGGCGGAGGATCAGCTCAACACCGCCGTGGACCGGCTGGTCTATGTCGATCCGGCGACACTGGATCCTCGTCCCGCCGCCCGGGACGAGGATGTCGTGTGGTTCGACGAGGAGATCCCGGCCGGGTTCCGCGTCCAGGGCAGCCCCGGTTTCGTCACGGTCGACGCCGGACAGGTCTTCTCGGGCAAGAAGGCGCTGCGGCGTCAGGAAACCGGGCTCGGTCAGGATGTCTTCGAGGCGGATGCAGGGCGGCTCGCCGTGCCGGCCCAGGCCCGGCTCTACGCCCACGCCTATCTCGACCCCGCTAATCCGCCGAAGGCAATCATGCTCCAGTTCAACACCGACGGCTGGGATCACCGGGCCGTCTGGGGTGATCCCGACGCCATCGGCTGGGGGGAGAAGGGCAAGGCGGGACGTTTCCACATGGGCTCCCTTCCCGAGGCGGGCAAGTGGGTGCGCCTCGAGGTGGCGGCTGACACGGTCGGCCTCAAGCAGGGCGACTCGGTGAAGGGCCTCGCCTACACCCAGGTGGGTGGCACGGTGTTCTGGGACAAGGCGGGTGTGGTCGGGAAAATCGATCCGGCCAACGACCCGTCGCAGTCGCTCGCCGCCTGGCTGGCGCTGAACCAGGGCAAGGATCTGGGGGACATTCCGGAGCCCTTCCGCAAGGCGCTCAAGGAGGTTCTGGCGAAGGATCGGACCCCGGCCCAGAACGTCGGGCTGCGCGACTTCTATCTCAGCCGCATCTGCACGCTCACCCGGGGCGAGGTGGAGCCACTGCGGCAGAAGGTGGCGGAGCTGCGCAAGCAACGGGACGCCTTCGTGGACGCCATCCCGCAGACGTTTGTCTTCAAGGATCTCGACAAACCGCGCGACGCGTTCGTGATGCAGAGGGGCGCCTATGACAAGCCGGGCGAGAAGGTGGAGCCCAATGTGCCGGCGATCCTCCCTCCGCTCCGGCTTGCCTCCTCTGGCGCCGCGGCTGTCGTGCCCTCGGGCAGCGCCACCCCCGGCGATGCCAAGCCCACAACCGCCGCCCGTCCGAAGCGCCTCGATCTTGCCCTGTGGCTCGTCGCGCCGGAGAACCCCTTGACCTCGCGCGTCACGGTGAACCGCTTCTGGCAGCAGTTCTTCGGCACCGGACTCGTGGCCACGCCCGATGACTTCGGATCCCAGGGCCAGCCACCCAGCCATCCGGAGCTCCTCGACTGGATGGCGTCGTACTTCCAGGCGACCGGATGGGACGTGAAGAACCTGGTCCGCCTGATGGTGACCTCGGCGACCTACCGTCAGTCCTCCAAGGTCACGCCCGAGATGATCGCGCGCGACCCGGCCAACCGGCTGTTTGAGAGGGGGCCCCGGTACCGTCTGGACGCCGAGCAGCTGCGCGACAACGCCCTGTTCGTGTCGGGACTGCTCGACGGCACGTTTGGAGGCAAGGGCGTTCGGCCCTATCAGCCACCGAACATCTGGGAGCCCGTCGCCTACTCGGGATCCAACACCAAGGACTACCGTCAGGATGCCGCCGGCTCACTATATCGCCGCAGCCTCTACACCTTCTTCAAGCGCACCGCCCCGGCGCCGTTCATGACCTCGTTCGACGCTCCCAACCGCGAGCAGTTCTGCACGCGACGCGAACGGAGCAACACCCCGCTGCAGGCCCTGCAGCTGATGAACGACGTCCAGCACTTCGAGGCCGCCCGCGGGCTCGCCGAGCGAATGCTGCTCGAAGGCGGGAAGACCCCGGAGGACCGGATCGCCTATGGGTACCAGACCGTTCTGGCCAGGAAGCCTTCGGCCGACGAGCTCGCGGTGGTTTCCGATGCCCTGAAGCAGCACCTGCAACGGTACGCCGGGGATGCCGACGCGGCGAGGAAGGCGACCACCTTCGGCGAGTCGCGTCCGAACCCCTCGCTCCCCGAGGGAGAGCTCGCGGCCTACACCCTCGCGGCCAACCTCCTCCTGAATCTCGACGAAACCGTTACCCGCAACTGAACCATGCAACCCCTCCTCGATTTCCAGCGGCACGAGACCCGTCGCCAGTTCTTCGGCAGCACCGGACTCCGCATGGGCGGTCTTGCGATGGCCCTCATGGGGGCCAAGGCCGGACTCAATCCCCTTCGGGCGGCGGCCAACGAACGGGTCCACCCGGCCCTGCCGGGATTCCCCAACTTCGCCCCCAAGGCCAAGTCCCTGATCTACCTCCACATGAACGGCGCGCCGTCGCAGCTCGACATGTGGGACTACAAGCCGAACCTCCACGAGCAGTTCGACAAGGACCTTCCGGCATCGATCCGGATGGGTCAGCGCATCACGACGATGACCTCCGGCCAGGCCCGCTTTCCGGTGGCGCCCTCGATGTTCAAGTTCACCCAGGCCGGCAAGTGCGGCCGCTGGATCAGTGAGCTCCTGCCCCACACCGCCGGGGTGGTGGACGACATCGCGCTGGTGAAGACCGTCCACACCAACGCCATCAACCACGACCCGGCCTGCACCTTCGTCATGACCGGTTCCGAGGTGGCGGGGAAGGCGAGTCTCGGCTCCTGGCTGACCTATGGCCTTGGCAGCGAGAACAACGACCTCCCGGGTTTCGTTGTCCTCACCCCGACATGGTCGTCCAAGTCCGCAGCCCAGGCGCTGTTCACCCGGATGTGGAGCAGCGGGTTCCTGCCGGGTCGCTACAACGGCGTCGCCCTGCGGTCGGTCGGAGATCCCGTCCTGTTCATCCAGAACCCCCCGGGCGTCAGTGGGAGCGATCGGCGGACCATGCTCGACGCGCTGAACAAGCTCAACGAGCGGTCATTCCGTGAGTTCGGGGACCCCGAGATCCAGACCCGGATCGCCCAGTACGAAATGGCGTTCCGGATGCAGTCGAGCGTCCCGGACCTCGTGGATCTCGGGAAGGAGTCGGAGGCCACGCTGTCGCTGTATGGCGACGAGGTGAAGAAGCCGGGCACCTTCGCGGCGAGCACTCTGCTGGCGCGGCGCCTCGTCGAGCGCGGCGTCCGGGTCGTCCAGATCCTCCACCGGGGCTGGGACCAGCATGGCAGCCTGCCCACCGACATCCGGGCGCAGTGCAAGGACATCGACCAGGCGACGGCCGGACTGCTCACCGACCTGAAGCAGCGCGGTCTGCTCGACGAGACCCTCGTGGTCTGGGGCGGCGAGTTCGGCCGCACGGTCTACTCGCAGGGCACGCTGAAGCGGGATGACTACGGCCGGGACCATCATCCGAAGAACTTCTGCATGTGGCTTGCCGGCGGCGGGATCAAGGGTGGCATCAGCTACGGCGAGACCGACGATTTCAGCTACAACCCGGTCGAGAACCCGGTCGACCTGAACGATCTCAACGCGACCCTCCTCCAGTGCATGGGCATCGACCACTCGCGGTTCACCTTCAAGTACCAGGGGCTCGACCAGCGTCTGACGGGTGTGGAACCCGCCAACATTGTGAAGGGTCTCCTCGCCTGAGCTGTGATCTCATGGGAGTTCTCGTCCCCAGTTCCCGGGAGTAGGCCGCATGGGTTTCCGGCCGTCCGAATCCCCTCGTGGTGTGCTGCTGATGGCAGCACTCGCCATGATGTGGCTGGGTTCGTGTGGGTCGATGGCGGCACCCGTGGGTTCCAGCGTCCGCGACCGGGCGGCCCTCAAGGTCCTCCAGCAGGAATGCTTCGCCTGCCACGCGGACACCAAGCGCAAGGGCGGCCTCTCGCTGTCGTCCCGGGAATCCATCCTTCAGGGCGGTGACGAGGGTCCGGCCGGTGTTCCCGGTAAGCCGGGTCAGAGCCGTCTCCTGACGCTCGTCCAGCCAGGGGCCGAACCCCACATGCCCCCCAAGAAGCAGCTGGATCCCGTGCAGATCCGTCTGCTCCGGGACTGGATCCGCTCCGGCATGAACTGGGATCAGGCGTTCCTCGACGAGGAGGACGCCCCCGAACCCGTGACCCTCGTTCCATTGCCGCCTGGACTCTCCCCGGCGCTGGGTGTCGCAGTCTCACCCCAAGGCGATCGGGTCGCCATGGGCCAGGGGGCGGTGCTCACCGTCCGGGATCTTGCCCAGACCAATGGCCCCGTGTTCGTCCAGACAGAGGCCCATCCGGAGGGAATCGAGTCGGTGGCGTGGAGTCCCGATGGGAAGACGCTGGCGACCGGTGGATTCCGTCGGGTGCGGTTCTGGGACGCCGACACCGGCAGTCCGCGTGGCGACTGGACGAACAGTCTCGTGGGCCGCATTCGCGCACTCGCCTTCGCGCCAGATGGACTGACGTTGGCGGTGGCCGACGGGGTCGAGGGCCGGGCCGGACGCGTCCGGCTCGTTCCCTGGCAGGAGCCCACGCGAAGACCGATCTCCTGGAAGGCCCATGCCGATGCCGTGTTCGATCTCGAGTTCAGCGCCGACGGATCGCGTCTGGTCACCGCGGGCGGGGATCATCGGGTCCGGGTCTGGAATCCTGCGACCCGCGAGGAGGTCGCCACCCTTGAGGGGCACACCGCCCAGGTGTTCGCCGCGGCCTTCAACACCAATGCCACCCAGGTGGTGAGCGGCGGTGCGGATCGTCAGATCAAGGTCTGGGACATCGCCACACGCGAGAAGCTGGTGACGCTCGGCAATTCCGCCTCCGGCGTCCCGGGCGTGGTGTGGCCGGCCGACAGCTCCACCGTGTTCACCGCGTCGGAATCCGGGGCCGTGCATCGGTACACGCAGCTGAAATCCCATTCTGGCGAACAAAGCTCAGCCACGGCCGATGAGAAGCATCTTGGCGACTTTGCCTCCGGTGCGGTCTGCCTCAGCGCCTCCACCAATGGCGCCCGCATCGCGGTTGGCGGACAGGATGGATCCGTCCGGGTCTGGGACCGCGACGGCAAGCTTCTCGCCTCCTGGAGTGGGATCTCCAACCGTCCGACGGCGTCCCCACTTCCGGCCCTTGTGGGCGGTTCCCCGAAGCGAACCCAGCCGAAGGCATCGGTATCCCGGGTCTCGTGGAAGTCCTCGGACTTCACCACCCTGTCGGTCGAACCGGCCGAGATCGTGCTCACGGGCGATGCCCCGTCGCAGGGTGTGGTGGTCACGGCGACGCTTCGGGATGGCTTTGAGGTTGATGCGACCCCGGGTGCGCGCTTTTCGGTGGGGCGGGGAGCCCCGGTGCGGGTTGAGCCCTCGGGTCGGATCGTGGCGGTGCATCCGGGGCAGGGAACGGTGACCGTCCGGGCCGGTGGACGGGAGGTGGCGGTACCGGTGACGGTCCGGGATTCGGTGGCAGAGCGTCCGGTGCCGGGATTCGTCCGGGATGTCCTTCCCGCCCTTAGCGAGGCCGGGTGTCTGTCCGGCGGCTGCCACGCGAAGCCGGAAGGGCAGAACGGATTCAAGCTCACCGTGTTCTCATACGATCCCAAGGCGGATCACGAGGAGCTCGTGCGCGAGGGCCGACAACGTCGCGTGTACCCTGCTGCACCCGACCAGAGCCTCCTCCTGCGCAAGGCCCTAGGTTTTGTCCCCCACGAAGGCGGACGTCGATTCGAGGTCGGCTCCGAGACCCACCAGCTGCTGGAGCGATGGATCCGGGCGGGGATGCCCTTTGCCGCGCCGACCGAACCCGTCCTGGAGGGCCTGACCGTTCATCCCGCGGAACGCCGTTATCGCCGTGGTGCGACGCAGACCTTCCTGGTGACCGCCCGGTATTCGGATGGGAGTCGTCGGGATGTGACGGCGCTCACGACGCTCGAGTCGAACGATCCCGAACGGGTCCGCGTAGACGGTCCGGGTCGGGTGACCGTCGGCACCCTCGGGGGTGAGGCGGTCGTGGTCGCCCGGTACATGGGACGCGTGGCGGCCTCGCAGGTCCTGGTGCCGGCGGAGACCGTATTCCCGCCCGAACGCTACGCCGCGCTGCCTCGGAACAACTTCATCGATGCCCACGCCTATGTCCGGTTCCAGCGGCTGGGCCTCCTCCCGTCCGACCTCTGCACTGACGCCGAGTTCCTCCGCCGCTCGAAGCTCGATGCCGTGGGACTGTTGCCGACGCCGGAGGAGGTCCAGGAGTTCCTCGCCGATCCGGCGCCCGACAAGCGTTCGCGATGGATTGCGCGGCTCCTCGACCATCCGGCCTATGGGGACTACTGGGCCAACAAATGGGCCGACCTGCTGCGTCCGAATCCGGACCGTGTCGGGGTGAAGAGCGTCTTCACCCTCGACCAGTGGCTGCGGGAGCAGTTCCGGGACAACCGGCCCTACGATGCCTTCGTCCGGGACCTCCTCCAGGCCGAGGGCTCCAACCATCGGAATGGTCCGGCGGTGGTCTACCGGGATCGGCGCGAGCCGGCGGAGCTGACCACGATGTTCAGCCAGCTGTTCCTCGGCACCCGGATGGAATGCGCCAAGTGCCATCATCATCCCAACGAGAAGTGGGGTCAGGAGGATTTCTACCAGCTCGCGGCGTTTTTCGGTCCGGTGAAGCAGAAGGGGGCAGGGCTGTCGCCACCGATCTCGGCGGGCATCGAGAGCTTCTACTACGCCGCGGGCGGCGAGGTGCGGCATCCGGTCACGGGCGCGGTGATGGCTCCGCGTCCCCCGGACGGACCCGACCTGGGCGCCGGGTCGGGAGACCCACGGGACCGGTTGGCGAGGTGGTTGTTGGACCCAAAGAACCCCTTCTTCGCCAAGGCGGCGGTGAACCGTGTCTGGGCCAACTTCTTCGGACGCGGCCTCGTCCATCCCGTCGATGACTTCCGCACCTCCAACCCGTGTGTGCACCCGGAGCTGCTGGATGCCCTGGCGGCGGACTTCGCGGCGCATGGCTATGACTTCAAGCACCTCATCCGGGTAATCCTCGAATCGCGGCTGTATCAGCTCAGCACGGCGCCCAACGAAACCAACCTCACCGATACCCGACGGTTCTCGCGGGGATATCGGAGGCGGTTGCCGGCCGAGGTGCTCATGGACGCGGTCCGCGATGTGACCGGGGTGTCCGACACCCTTGCGGCCATGCCTGAGGGATCCCGGGCGATGCAGGCGTGGAGCTACAAGATCGGATCGCACTTTCTCGACGCCTTTGGTCGGCCCAACTCCAGCAGCGATTGTCCCTGCGAGCGCGATCTCCAGCTGAGCGTGGTGCAGTCGCTGCACCTGATGAATTCCCAGTCGGTGCAGTCGAAGCTGACCGATCCGAAGGGGCGTGTCCGACAGCTGACAGCGGGGGAGCGTCCGCCTCGTGATATCGTGGCGTCACTCTACCTCGCCACCCTGGGACGGGAACCGTCAGCCGTGGAGCTATCGATCGCGCTGAAAGCCTTCGAGGGCCCCGGTGCGACGCGCGAGACGGCCTCGGAGGACCTGCTTTGGGCGCTGCTGAACTCGCCGGAGTTCGTATTCAATCATTGAGAACCATGCATTCTGCACCGCGGAGCCTGCTGCTCAAGGGCGTCTCGTTCGGGGCAAGCGTCTTTTTGACGGGGGTTTCGGCTGCGCTGCTGCTCACCCCTCAGTCCCCCCTGGGACTCTCCTTGCCGCCCGTGGGTGTCGTGGTGGTCTGTATCCTCTTCGTGATCCGGGGCTACACGGTCGTCCCCGGAGCGCTGGAGATCCGTCGGTTGCTCTGGACCACGCGGATCCCTCTCGAGGGATTGAAGGAGCTCCGGTCTGAGCCGGGGGCCATGCGGGGCAGCCTCCGGGTGTGTGGGAACGCCGGGCTGTTCTCGTTCACTGGGTGGTTTTGGAACAAGCCCCTGGGGATCTATCGGGCCTTCGTCACCGACACCCATCGGACGGTGGTCCTGCGTCTGGCGAAGCGGACCTTGGTCGTGTCCCCGGCCGACCCCGAGGCGTTCGTCCGGGATGTCGAGGCGACCCTGGTGCGGTAGGGACTGCGGATGGCGGAGAAGAGAAGGGGACTCACACGATGACGCGGAAGCACGGGGGGAGAGAAGGAGCGAGGCGGGGTAAGAGGCCAGGTGGGTGATGCCGTGCCCTGCATCACTGGGTGCGGGAGCACCGAGGTCGGGTAGTGACGATCTCCGCATCCGTATCTGCTCCGCGTCGCCCGCGCTGGAAGGGGCGGCGTCCTCTGGGGCTTCGGAGAAACCCGGCCAACCCGACAGCTGGGCCAGGTCTCACGGGAATGATGGGGACGGGAGTGACCCCATATCTACCTTGGGAGGGGCGCTCCCGCGCCCAGTGGCCCAGAGCACGGGTCCACCCACCGGGGCAGGCCCCATCCTCTCCTTCTGTCCTCCGCGTCTCGGCACCTCCGTGGGAGTCCTTCCGCTTTCTGTGCTGCGTGCGTGCGTTGCCCTTTCTCCGTGTGCCCGTATTATGGTCCGACACGCAATCCCTGTGACCACCGAAACGCTCCACTTCGACTCGGCGCGCATCGCGCAATCCCTCTTCGGTCAGGATGAGAAGAACCTTCGGATGCTCGATGCCGAGCTCGGCGTGAAGGCCACCTCGCGTGATGGCTGGATCCGGCTCGAGGGCGATGCGGTCGGGGTGGAGTCGGCCAAGCGGCTCTTGCTCTCCCTTCAGCGGCACCAGCAGGACACCGGCGGCGCCAAACCGCGCGATTTCGCCCAGGCCCTCCAACTGGTGAAGCAGGACGGTGCCGAGGCCCTGGAACGCCTGTTTTCCAACCGGGTCCAGACCTCGCCCAAGAAGGCTCCGGTCACCCCGAAGACCCTGGGGCAGCAGGCGTACATCCAGGCCATCCGGGACAACGACCTCAGCTTCGGGATCGGCCCGGCCGGCAC
>SXGR01037487.1_pt1 | contig 14125 bp, 8 predicted proteins | sample 3174711 | NCBI WGS metagenome assembly SXGR01 (sample SAMN11356860, study PRJNA531348) | freshwater metagenome | isolation source: freshwater sample F1-60 | place: China: Fuxian Lake, Yuxi | collected 2017-12-25
CGATGCCTCGGGGAATGTTCTGATCGTCTCGCCGGATTCGGGATGTCCCGGGGCGCTGGATGGCACCTCGACCTCGTTCAAGATTCCCGCCGGTGTTCTCAAACCCGGAGTCAGCTACATCGGTCACATCCAACTCACGCTCGGATTCACCCAGACTGAGATCGATGCAACGACCCGGAGTTCGAGCTTCACGTTCACTGGAACCGAGTTTCCGATGGTGACCACCGGTGGGGGCCTTCCTCCAGCAACGCCAACCGTCTTGGGAACCCCCCAGATCGAAGGGGCCTCGCTCGTGATCGGGTGCGCCGCCACCGTCTCGGGCAGAACCTACGGTCTCGAGTCCAGCTCTACCCCGGCTGGACCGTGGAGCGGCGTCGCCGACAAGATGGCCTCTGGGACGTCGCTTCAGTTCGAGGCTCCGGTTCCGGCCGTGGGTCCGCAGTTCTTCCGCGTCGTGGATCGGTGATCGGCTCCGGAATCCTCCGGGGTTGAGGTCTGGTTTGGACAGTGGGTTCTGTCTGGGATCCACTACCTCCATCCCATGAACGTCCTCCTCCGCCGGAGCTTCCTGCTCGTTTCGCTGATCGTTCTTGGAACCGGGCTGTTCCAAACCTTTGGAGCCACGCCTGACCCTGCATCCCGACCCAACATCGTCGTCATCCTCGCAGACGACATGGGAGTTGGTGATGTCTCGGGACTGAATCCGAAGTCCGCCTGGCAGACGCCGGCGATCGACCGGCTGATGCGTGAGGGGCGCACGTTCACGGACGCTCATTCCGCCTCCGGGGTCTGCTCGCCGAGCCGGTATACTCTGCTGACCGGCCGGTACTCGTGGAGAGGTCGGCTCAAGTCGGGCGTGCTGCACGGATACGATCCCAGCCTCATCGAGACGAACCGCCTGACCCTTCCGGGATTCCTTCGGCAACAGGGCTATGCCACCGCGATGGTGGGCAAGTGGCACCTGGGCCTCGATTGGGTCCGAACCGGAACCAAGGTCGATGAGGTGGACTTCTCCAAACCGTTCGCAGGCGGACCCACCGTCCATGGCTTCGACCGGTTCTTCGGCATCAGCGCATCCCTCGACATGCCGCCCTACGTCTATCTGCGACAGGACCGGTCGACGTCGGTTCCCAATGAACGCATTGCGTCGAGTCCTGGGATGAGGATGTGGCGCGAGGGATGGATCGGTCCGGACTTCCGTCACGAGGAGGTCCACCCGCGGTTCCGGCAGGAGGCGCTCGACTGGATCCGGGAGCGGGCCCATCCGGCCGACCGGAAGCCGTTCTTCCTCTACCTGGCCTTGGCATCCCCGCACACACCGATCCTACCGACCGAGGGTTTCGCGGGTCGGACCCGCACCACGGCCTACGGAGATTTCGTGGCCCAGGTGGATGCGACGGTGGGCGATCTGCTCGGAGCCCTTGATCGCCAGGGGATCGCGACCAACACGATCGTGGTGTTCACGACCGACAATGGGTTTGCCCCCGTCGCCGACATGGCGGCACTGCGGCGTCTGGGACATGACCCGACCGGCGGGTATCGGGGACACAAGGCCGACCTGTTCGAAGGCGGCCATCGCGTCCCGTTCATCGCCCGCTGGCCAGGACGCATCGCTCCTGGAAGCCGGTGCGATCGGACTGTGGGTCACGTCGACCTGATCGCGACGTTCGCCGAGCTCCTGCAGGCCCCGCTCCCTTCGGATGCCGCCGAGGACAGCGTCAGTCTGCTGCCTCAGTTGTTGAAGGGAGACAGCGGTCGCGGTGGTCGGGAATCCCTCGTCCACCAGTCGAGCAACGGATCCTTCGCTATCCGACAGGGGCGTTGGAAGCTGCTGTTCACCCCCGACAGCGGCGGCTGGAGCCTCCCGAAGCCCGGCAGTCCTGAGTCGAAACTCCTGCCCGCGCTGCAGCTCTACGATCTGGAGTCGGACCCCACCGAGAGCATCAACGTCTGGCAGGAGCATCCGAAGGAAGTGGATCGGCTGGGGCGTCGCATGGCGTCCCTGGTGGTGAACGGACGAACGACACCCGGGCCGTCCCAACCGATCCGATGGCCTGCCGAGTGGCTCCAACTCCGTCCGCTGGAGCCCTGGGGCGCCTCGTTGGAGACGCGGCAGCGGGTGATCGATGCGGCTGTGGGGGCGGCGACGGAGCGGGGATGGCGGGCCGCGGATACGGTCGTAAGAGACGCGGTACTTGAAAATGGCCAGTGGGAGATCGGGTTGGAACGACGGCCTCCTACTCCGGGCGGACATGCCAGGGTCACGGTCTCTGGGGAGGGGAAAGTGCTCCGCTATCAGGGTGGCAAATGACCCCATGAGGACACGACGCCTTCCAGCTTCGGGCTTCACGCTGATCGAGTTGCTCGTCGTGATCGCCATTATCGCGATCCTGGCGGGGATGCTTCTGCCGGCGTTGGGGCGTGCGAAGGAGAAGGCCAAGGGCATGCGGTGCCTGAGCAACGGTCGGCAGATCGGCCTCGCCTTCGTGATGTACGCCCAGGACCACCGCGACTGCATGGTGCCTTTGGAAATCCCAGGAACGCCGCCGCCCGACGCCTTTGTGCCCGGTGGGGGGACGATCTGGTGGCCGGACCTGCTTCGAGCCTACTTCCCTGCGAAGAATGGGGTCGATTGCCCCAGCGTCACCGGAACCAACCAGTCCGGGATTGTGCAGGGAACCCCGCAGTCCAAGGGGCAGGGTCGGTTCGGGATAGGCATGAACCACATCGAGTTCAGCTATTCCCCCTGGGCGCTCGAGCGGATCGGCAGCCTCCGGCTGTCGTTGGTCAAGAACCCCTCCGAGTCCGTGGTCTTTGCGGACGCTGGCAAGGTGAGGAATCCGACGGAGAAGGACCCCGACCAGTGGCGCGAGATCAAGGGGGCGCAGCTGCTGTACTTTCTGACCCCCAGCCATCCCCACTTCGCCTTCGACAACCCCTATCGGATCGTGAACCGGCATTCCGGGGCCGCGATGATGACCTGGGCTGACGGCCATTCGTCCGCTACGCGGGTCAGTAAGGTCGGTTTCCAGTTCTACCCAGGGCGCACCGAGAGCGGTGAGGTCGCGCGAGGCGACGCGATCGTGGGCACCGGCAACAACCGCTGGGATCCCCGGTGGCTCTGGGACCGGGAATGAACGGGACTTCGGCCCGGACGGGCCGGAGTCGGATCAGCTGAACAACCCGAGGACCGGGTCCGCCTGGACGAGTTCCCGGGGCTGGTTCAGGTGGTTCATCACGATCGTGTGCGGGTCGATCCCGAGGGCATGATAGATCGTGGCCACGATCTGTGTCGGGTGCACCGCGTTCTCCGCCGGGCTGCTGCCCGTGGCGTCGGACTTGCCGTAGAGCGCCCCGCGGGAGACTCCGGCTCCGGCGATGAAGGCGGTGTAGCAGTACGGCCAGTGGTCGCGTCCGTCGGGCGAATTGGTGTTGCCACTCGTGCTGACCCCGAGCCTGGGACTGCGTCCGAACTCGCCCAGGGCCACGACCAGCGTCTCCTTCAGCAGGCCGCGCTGATCCATGTCCTCGAGGAGCATGCTCAGCCCGGAGTCGAGTTTCGGGCAATGGAGGTTGCGCAGGGGGCCGAAGTTCGCCGCATGGGTGTCCCAGGCGTCGACCGTCGGGTCGCCATTCGCGACGGCGGGCCAGTTCATCTGCACCACGCGCGTGCCGGCCTCGATGAGCCGTCGAGCGAGGAGGCAGCCCTGTCCGAAGGTGTGCCGACCGTAGCGGTCGCGCAGGGCATCGGGCTCCTTGGCGAGGTCGAATGCGTCGCGGGCACGTCCGCTGCTCACGAGGTCGAACGCCTTCTGATAGTAGCTGTCGAGCGCGTACTTCCCGACCGCCTTCTCCATGTCGGGCATCGCCTCGTTGATCTTCTTGAGCAGCGTCTCGCGGCGTCCGAGCCGTTCCGTGCTGACCTCCTTGCGGAGCGTGAGGTCGGCCAGGTTGATGTCCTTCGCGGGGTCCTGGTAGAAATAGTAGGGGTCGTAGGCCGCGCCGAGGAACCCGGCGGTGCCGCCCTTGCCGATGACATTCGACTCCTGCAACGCGCGCGGGAGCATCACGAACGGCAGCATCGGGACCTCGGGTGGCTTGAGGCGGGCGATCTGGGAGCCGAGGTGCGGGAAGTCGTTGGGGGCGGGCGGCTCGAGCTGGCCGGAGGGCGAGACGCGGTCCGGCGTGTACCCGGTCATGATCTGGTAGATCGCCGCCGTGTGGTTGAAGAGTCCGACCGGCGTGTAGCTCATCGAGCGGATCAGGGTCGCCTTGTCGAGCTGCTGCGCCAGACGCGGCATCACCTCGCTGACCTGGATGCCGGGGACCTTGGTCCGGATGGGCTTGAAGTCGCCGCGAATGTTGGACGGTGCATCGGGCTTGGGATCCCAGATGTCGATGTGGCTCGGTCCACCCTGGAGGTAGAGGATGATGACCGATTTGGCCGCGCCCCAGCCGTTCTTGGGCTGGCCCGGGGCCGGGCCCACCGCCGGGTTCTGACCGGCCTGGAGACGGAGGATGTCGGCCAGGCTCAGACCGGCGAGGCCGGCGCCGCCGAGGCGGAGGAATTCGCGGCGGCTGAAGCCGTCGCAGGTGGCGCCGTATTTTCCGGGGACGGAGATCATGGGAGGTCGGGGTTCAGCGGTTGAAGAGGAAGGCGGGGCTGTTGAGGAGTGCCCAGGTGAGGTCCTGGGCTCCCTCGAGACGCTGGTCACCCTCGCCGAGACGGAGGCCGGCGACCTCGCGCTCGGTCGGCAGGCGGTTGAGGCAGCTCAGGTAGATCTCCTCCACCACCTTGCGGTCGTCGGACTCCGACTTCACCAGCTTCGCGAGCCGGTTCTCGGGGCTGCTGACGCATTCGCCGAGGGTGGGGCCGTTGATCAGGTTCAGCGCGTGCGAGAGGGTCACATTGCTGGACCGCTCACACTCGCAGGCGCTCTGCCGCTTGGGACGGCCAAAGAGGGCCAGGAAGTCGTTCCCGCCCACCATGCCGTCGGGCACCTCCACCGCACGGAGTCCCGAGGGCAGGTCCTTGAACTGCGGCCGGTGTCCGGTGGCGACCGCCACGGCGTCGAGCATCTGCTCGGCGCTGAGCCGGCGTGGGGTGGCATGGGAGAAGTTGACGAGGTCGTCCTCGTTCCAGCGGTTCGGGATGATGCTCAGCTGGTAGGTCCGGGATTGGCAGAGGGTCCGGATCAGCTTCTGCACGTCATGGCCGCTCGCGATGAAGTCGCGGGTCAGGGTGTCGAGCAGCTCGGGGTTGCTGGGTGGGTTCCCAGCCCGGATGTCATCGACCGGGTCGATGATCCCGCGTCCGAAGAGATAGCTCCAGAACCGGTTGACCGTGGACTTGGCGAAATACGGGTTGTCCTTCGAGGTGAGCCAGTCGGCGAAGACCTCACGTCGGTCCTGTCCTGCCTGCGGCTCCTTGGCGGTGCCGTAGGGGACCTTCGGGGGCATCACCCGCCCGTCCTTCGGATGCCTCGACTCTCCACCATTGTAGTTCTGGTAGACGATGTCCTCGGAGACCTGCTCGGAGGCGTAGGTCTCGTTGGGGCGGATCAACACGTCGCGGCCGAGGGTTCCGCGTTTGAAGGCGACCTGGGAGAAGTAGGCGCCGAACTGGTAGTACTGGTTCTGCGTCCAGCGCTCGAACGGATGGTCGTGGCACTTGTTGCAGTTGAACCGGACCCCCAGAAAGGTCTGCGACACATCCTCGGTCATCTTGTCCGGATCCCGGAGGGCCCGGAGGTAGTTCCCGGCCGGGTTCTCGAAGGTGCTGCCCTTGGCCAGGATCAGGTCCCGGACGAACTGGTCGAACGGCCGGTTCTTGGCGAGCTGCTGCTCGATCCAGGTCCGGAAGACCCAGACACCCTTTTTGCCGAGGTTCTCCGAGTTGCACTGGAGGAGGTCAGCGAACTTGTTGGCCCAGAACGCGGCGTAGGCGGGCGAGCCGAGGAGCTCATCGATGAGCGTGTCGCGCTTGGTGCGCTGGGCGGTCTTGTCGTCGAGGAAGGCCCGGACGCGATCCGAGGTGGGGGGCTGGCCTGTGAGGTCGAGGTACACCCGGCGGATGAACTCGGCATCGGTGCAGAGGTCGCTGGGATTGATCTTCATCCGGGACAGCTTGGCGTTCACCAGGCGGTCCACGGCGTTGTTCTCGGGCATCGGCTGGAAGGCGAACCCCTGACGATCCCCCATCACCACCACCTCGCGTGCCGTGTAGAGGCCTTCATAGCGGACCAGCACGGCCATCTCGCCGCGGCGGAGCGCCGTGAGGGTGTTGTCCTTCACCAGGGCGATCTCCTCGTTGTTGCTCGAGAGCACCGCCTCGCGGGTGACGTCCCGCGTGGTGCCATCGGGGTAGGTGGCGATCACGAGGAACTGCTGCTGGCGTCCGGGAAGGTCGATCTCGACGGCCGACGGCAGGACGGTCAGTTCCTTGGGTCGAGCCGGGCCGGGGTCTTCATACCGGGCCCCCTCGGCGATCCATTGGCGGAGCAGGGCATGGTAGCGCGACCCCGGGCGGATCGCCTGGCCACCCTCGTGCGGGACATCAGCGAGGGGCTTTTGGAGCATCAAGGACTCGTCGACGTTGACGCGGTTGAAGCGGCGTCCGGCGAGGTCCTGGATGAGGGCCTGGTAGTCGTATTCGGGATCGTAGCCGCGGAGGGAGAGTTTGAAGCCGTTCTTGCCCTTGGCTGAGCCGTGGCAGGTCCCCTGGTTGCAGTTGGCGCGGCCGAGAACGGGCTCGAGGTCCCGGACGAAGCCCACCGGCAGGGTCTGGGTGGAGGTCACCTCCACCGGGAGCGAGGCCGAGAGGCCGCCCGCGGTGATGCGGACCGTGGTCTTGCCGAAGCTCTTGCCGGTGAGGAAGTGGTCGGAATCGACCGTGACGATCTCTCCCTCCGGCTTGAGCGCCGCCTCGGAGGTCAGATCCACGATACCGCCATCCTTGCGCTCCCCGAGCACCAGAACCTTCCGGGCATCCCGGGAATGGCCAAGAGTGAGTGAGGCCGGTTCGAGGCGGAGACCCTTGAGGGAGGGAAGAGAGGGTTTGGCAGGAGTGGCCTTGTCGGAGGCCGCGGTGGGTGCGCCCAGAGCCCGGGATCCGGTGATCCCGACCAGCAGGATGGCAGCAACGAGAGCTTGAAGGGCGTGGTTCATCGGGGAACTCCCGAAGGCTAGGCACGTCGGAACGGGCTCTCAAGCGCCATTCCCGGGATTACATCTGAGCCCCAGCGATGAGTGCTCCTGAGCGACAGCCCCCCGATCCGGTGGGTACCGAACCAGTGGGTGCTGGTCGGGTGAGTGCTGGACCGGTGGGTGCCGCAGTGCCCTGCGGCACTGGGCGCGCCAGCGCCCACCTCTGTGGGGCCCGACCCACTCCCCGCTAGGTCAGCACCGATACCCCGCCCCGGAAGACCTGTCGCCCCCCACTCAGAGCCGAGCCTTGATGGCCCGGATCCCGTAGCCGAGGACCGGCACGTGCTCGAACAGGCCGGAGGTGCTGTCCCAGTAGTCCTGGTGGATCAGAATCCGGCCGTTGGGGTCGAAGCGGACCAGAGTGATGCCCGGGGTGGTGATCGTCTCCCCCTTTGCGACCTTCTTCATCCGGACCTTCATGATCCAACGGAAGTAATAGTATCCGTCCTGGCTCCGAGTGACGTCCTGGAAATCCGCTGTGAAGCTCTCGGCCGCATCGAGGGTCTGACGGAAGTATTCCTGGATCTGCTGTGGGCCGTGGAGGGTCTTGAGCGTGTCATTGAGGTAGGCGTTCGTGGCGTAGAGCCGGGGGACCTCGGTGTTGACGGCGTCGAGCGTCATGCGCCCGAGGAACACCTTCACCCGCTCGATGGCCTGGGCCTCTTCCTTGGATCCCGGGGCCAGGTTGCCCTCGTTCTTGAACTGCTCGGTGGCCTCGAGGAAGGCCGCGGCTGGATTGGAGTTCCGTGGGACGGTGGAGCAGCCGCCGACAACGAGGAGGGCAACCGCGAGGAGGACAAGGGAGATGCGCAAAGCCATCAGGCAAGGTGGCGGCGAACCGGGGTTCGGCAATGGGGCCAGGTCATGGGTAGCGTCCCGGGTTGGAGACGGTGGGTGATGCAGTGCCCTGCATCACTGGGTGCGGGAGCACCCACAAGGAAGCAACGCCAACGGCACTGTGGCGGTGAGCCTTGGGTTGGTCCGAGGGGTCGGCAATGGGGTCAGGGTCGGCAATGGGGTCAGGTCATGGGAATGGGGTTCTTCTTCGTTTTCGGTGGGAACGTCTTCATGGCCCAGTTGGACTTGATGCCGGAGGCATCCCTGCGTGTAGCCGGTGGTTGAGCGCTGCGACGCCACCGGTACCGGGGTTTAGACGCCTTGCATCCCGGCAGGGATGCCAGCCACGCCAGGATGCCGACCGGACCCCGTTGCGGTTCCTCGACGGAAGTTGTCTGGACGGAGCTGGCACCGCTCCAGGGTGAAGGAAGATCTTGGGGCGTCGGATTCCGGTGGTGTCGCTGCGCTCAACCGCCGGCTACTGGCTTGGATCCCTCCGGGATCGGTCGGAGTGGACATGGGGTCAGGTCATGCCGGGGTTCGCGAGGGCGCCGGAGGAGGGAGAGCGGAGAGGGCCAGGTCATGGAGGTGGGTTCTGGTTTCCCGAGGGAGAGGGTTAGGGGGCTGTATGGGGCGGGCTTTCAGCCCTTTGAAAAATGGGGGCGAATTCCTGGGGTGATACCCCAGGCTGGTATGGAATGGGGCCGTTGGCCCCGGGTATCCACAGCGTGGCGTCAGCGGAGATCACGGACATGGGGTCAGGTCATGCCGCGGTTCCCCGCCATCCTCGGGTCAGACTTTCTCGTTGGGGGATCGGGGACCGTTTTTGTCTCCCAGTGAATACCACGTCCGGAATCCCCATCGGTCATGCCATCCGCCTTCGTGGCGATCTCAGAATGGTCCATCCCGCTTCAGCAATGCATCCTGTAATCCCCCTTCCGACACCCACCAGCATCTCCCATTTCGCCTTGCGATCCTGGATTCCCCTCGTCGCGCTCCTGCTGGGATTCCAGGTCGTGTTGGCCCCGTGTGCCAACGGTGCGGTCCTGTCGCTCGAAGGTGTCCACGTAGTCCCGCATCTGCAGTCGACGGAGATGCAATACCGGAAGAAGCCGGACTTCAGCCTGGGCGCCCGGGTCGAAGTCTTCCTCCGCAACGAGTCCGCGGACACGCTGGCCTTGCCGGCGTCGACCGACATCCGGCTTCGGGGACGGACCCCCGAGGAGCTGTTGGCGTCGGACGACTGGGCGTGGCACGACCTCCCATCCGCCTGGGGCGGTGAGCCGCTGAAGCTCCCTCCGGGCGCCATGACGGTCTGGAGTTGGAACGGCAAGCGGGCGCCCTGGGGCACGAACACCACCACCGACCTCTCGATCCACTGGCCCGGTTCCACCGCCGCCGAGCGCCTCGAGGTACCCATCGCCAATCCCACAGCCTGGCTGTCCGCGGTGACCTTTCTGGGCCCGGCGACCCACCCGACTCCCGATTCCCTCGTCTTCCACGTCGTCAACACCACCCCGGGGCCGCTGACCCTCAAGGGCTGTCGCCTCTGGCTGCCGGAGTCCCAGACCTCGTGGCGGGTGTTGCGCCCGCAGGCCTGGGTGGAACAGGGACTCAAGGCCTTCCCGGCCAATGGAGTCATCCCGGCCCACCATCGCGGCGGCGCCCGCGTGGCGACCGGACCGCTGCCCCTTACCTACGGGGTGGTCGAGGTGCGCCTCGCTGATACCACCGGTAGGACGGTGACGGTCTGGTCGCACCAGCGCATCAAGCGCGAGGTGTTCGACATCAGCGGCGGTTGGGTGCACGACACCAGCGGGGGTGGTCACAAGCCGCTCGAGTCGGTGCCGTTCCTGAAGACCCTGAAGCGGATCCATGTGAACACCGCGCATATCCAGGAGACCCCGGGCTACACGGACCAGACGGGTCCGGAGGGCCTCTACACGCGGTATCCCCTGAAGTACTTCAGCAAGCTGGAGCCGACCTCCCATTACGACTCCGATGCGGTGTTGCCCCGGGTCCACGCCGTCGAATTCCTGGGGGAACCCCAGTACGGCGGCGGGAAGCCGGTCTCGCCCCAGGACTGCTGGAAGGCGTTGTCGCCCTACGCGCCAACACGGCTGCCCACCTCGGTGACCCACAGTGAGGAGCGGCTCTGGCGGTTCTATGCGGGCATCTCGGACTACCCCCACTACGATGCCTACCGGGTGACCGCGCCGTCGCCGGACGCCTGGGGGCAGTATGACCGGTGGGACGGGCAAAAGATCCGTTGGGGCGCACCGCTCGAGACCATCGGTGAGATGTGCCGCTCGCTCCGTGAGCTGAACCGTCCCGGTCCGACAGCGTATTGGTCGCAGGGACCGCATCACGATTGGAACGGCTACGGCGGCCGCAAGCGGGGATCGCCGACTCCCGACGAGCTGCGGCTGCAGGCCTACCATGCCCTCTCGAGCCGGATCACCTCGCTCTACTGGTTCAACCTCAGCCTCCGCTCGCTGGTGACCTTTCCGGACCTGATCGAGCCCATGATGCGCGTCGGACGTGAGATCCGGATGCTGGAGGACCATTATCTCGAGGGCGACGCCGTCGGGCACGAGCGGACCCTCCGCGATGGGAAGCCCGACTGGGATCTCGATGTCGTGGCGGGCCCGCGGGGTGCGGTCCTGTTCGCGCTCGACCTGGCGTATGAGGCGGACCGTGAGGAACGGGTGTTCCGGTTCGGTGCGCCGCGTGCGGTCGCCTTCCGCTTCCCGCTTCCGGCCTATCTGAAGTCCCCGGCGGAGGTTTTCCGTGTGGATGCCGATGGGATCACTGCGGTGGATCACTCGGTTCGTGATGGCGTCCTGACCCTCCAGGACAAGGTCAGTCGGGTGGCGATCTATGTCGCCTCAGCGACGTCTGGGGAGAGGCCCCGTCTGGAGGCCCGCCGCACCGCGCTGCTGGCGGCGGAGCGGGCAGTCGACTTCGATCCCGCCCAGCGCCCGGAGGATCTGGCGGTCCTGCGCGAGATGCTCCAGGCGAAGAAGAAATGAAACGGGTGCTGGGCGGAGACTCCACTCCCCGAGGTCTTGGGGCTTCCCCTTGGTGCAGGAAGGGGAAGTTGCCCGGTTCCCGACTGAATCTCAGCTCGTTCTCAGCCCTAGAAGGGATTGGAACGAGGCGGTCGACTCGATGGTGGCTGCCCGACGGTTCCACAGACGGAGTGTCCCCGTGTTCGATTCCTGTTCCAGACGTTCCACGACATCTTCTGGGATGACTCCAAACCGGTCCTTGAGAAGGTCCCCGATCGATTCCCGCAGCGCTGAGAGCTGTCCCTCGGCTCGTCCTTGGGAGATGCCTTGGGAGATGCCTTGGGAGATGCCTTGGGAGATGCCTTGGGAGAGTCCCTCTTCCATGGCGACGCGTTCGAGTGTGGTGACGAAAGGCATGGTTTTGTATGGCTCAGATTGCTTGAGCTGGTGACGGAATTCAATGTCCAGCTCCCCGGTCAGCGGGGTCATGCGCTCCAGCATGGTGAAAAGCCGGTGGAGGTCCTGTCGACGGAACCCCTGTTGGAGCAGCTGGCGGATCCACTGGAGCTTCATCCGGCATCGCTCGGGTGAGTCGCTGGCGGTCCGATGCGCGATCCGTTGGGCCAGGATCACTTTGGCGATCGGGTTGCGGCTCCGGAGAAGGAAGTCGTCCTGGAAATCGAGGAGCTTGCAGGAGAGGTAGTCGAACCGGCTTCGACACCCCCAGAGTTCATAGTCATAGGGTTCGGGCCTCCAGAGGGGATCGTCGTCGGCCAGGATTACGAGGCAGACCACGGGCCGACCCCGGAGTTCGACCAGCCGGTTGTGGTACCGATACATGCGGAACGCCATCTCGGGATCGCGATGGGACTGGGTCTCGGTATGGAGCAGGACATCCTGAGGGAGGCCATCGGCGCGGGTGACCTTGATGAGGCGGTCCAGGTGCTGGCGTCCGAGCTCGGCATCGTAGGTGATCTTCCCGAGTTCCGTGTCGAGATAGACCGGAGGTTTGGACCAATCGATGCCCCGATGGACCGGCCGTTGGCAGAGTCGGAGGAACGGACGGAGGAAGAAGTCCCATGCCTCCTTCCAAGCGCCGTCGAAATCGGGGATGAGATCGGACATGTCGATGATTCGATCAGCTCCGGGAGCCCTTCGAACATCGCCAGATTTAGGGACCGGAAGGATCTTGAGTCTCGGGGGAGCCCAAAAGCCGGGTGCCGCCTCAGGTTGCACCCTTCGCCGCTGGATTCCTGCTCGTCGTCGTCCTCCGCGCCTCGGACAGTGGGTTCCTCAAACCCACCGCCAACTGAGATGTTCAGCACCATGGACTCGACCGTCGCCCTCGACCCAAAAGCCTCCACAAACCCCGAGTGCTTCCGGAGCCGTCGAGGCATCCGCTGGGGCGCGGCCCTCGGTGCGGTCACCCTGCTCCTCGGCTCCCTCGGAGCCGCGACGCTCGACGTCAAGGAAACCGCCAACTACCGATCGATCAAGGCCGCGCTCGACGCGACACCGGCGATCGACACCCATGACCATCTGCCTCCCTTCGATCTGATCCAGGGACGGGTCGAGACCGAGCGTGGCTTTGGGATGAACCTGCGGTCGCTCTGGCAGAGCAGCTACTACACCTGGTTCAACCCGCTGAGTCCGTGGCCAAAGAGTGGACGCTTTGATGAATGGTGGACGACCGCGCGGAACGACTTCGACAACGCCCGTGCCACCAGTTTCTACCGGTACCAGTTGCCGGCGTTCACGGATCTCTACGGGGTTGATTTTGACACGATCTCCGACGCCGCGGTGCGACGTCTCGATGGACGGATCTTCGCGAACTACCGGGATCCTGAGTGGATCTACAGGGTCGTCACGGAGCGGGCGAACATCGAGCTGATGGTCATGGACCCCTACTGGGATCGGTTGGGATTTGGGGTTCAATATCCGTTCGCCGTCCCGGCGGTGAACGTCACGACCCTGATCCGTGGATGGCACCCGGCCGACGTTCCGAATCCCAAGGATTCTCCGCATCAGTTCGCAGCGAAGGAGGGGCTCCGGATCGACTCCCTCGACGACTACCTCCAGGTCGTCGAACGGATCATGGCCTTTGGGAAATCGCGCGGTGCGGTCTGTCTGAAGACGACCACGGCCTATGAGCGGACCCTCGATTTCGAGAACGTCCCGAAGGAGCGGGCCCTTCGGGCGTGGGGTCGCCCCATGGCCCAGTCGGCTCCGGCAGACGTCAAGGCGCTCCAGGACTACATCCTGTGGCGCCTCGTCGAGATGAGTGCCCGACAGGACCTGCCCTTCCAGATCCACACCGGGCACGCGCGGATCCAAGGCAGCAACCCGATGCTGCTGGTGGATCTCATCGCGGCCAACCCTAGGACGAAGTTCATCCTGTTCCACGGTGGGTATCCCTGGGTGGGTGAGACCGGGGCGATCGCGACCCGGCATCCGAACGTGTGGATCGACTCGGTCTGGCTTCCGACGATCAGCTACACCATGGCCAAGCGGGCCTACCAGGAGTGGCTCGAGGTCATGGGGTCCAATCGGATCCTCTGGGGGGCGGACGCCCACCACGCGGAGGGCATCTATGCCGCGACGGAGTTCACCCGACGCTGCCTGGCCGAGGCCTTGGCCGAGAAGGTCGAGCGCAAGGAACTCCAGAAGGCACATGCGCTGCGCATCGGACGCCAGATCCTGCGCGAGAATGCCCTCGAGCTGTTCCCGTCCATGAAAGACCGGCTCTGAAAAAAACCGGGTGTGATCCTGCGCCCAGTTGTGGAGGGACAGAGGTGAGGCCGGGCTTGGATCATGGAGTCCGAGGTTCCCGTCGGATTCGGAGGGGCATTCAGGGTTGTGGGGATCGTCCGGAGGCACCCTGCCGTGACGAATAACCCGGCTCGATGGGACGTCGGGCTCGCGACACTCTCCAAGAGCACAAACCCTCCGATGCCGGATTTAGCCCTCAGGGCATCACTGAGCCCACGCGGCCCAACCGCCAGCGGGTCTGCCAACCCATCACTCTGGATCCACCGAATCACCATGACCCTGAACCCTGAACCCTCTCCTAG
>SXGR01057098.1_pt1 | contig 14125 bp, 10 predicted proteins | sample 3174711 | NCBI WGS metagenome assembly SXGR01 (sample SAMN11356860, study PRJNA531348) | freshwater metagenome | isolation source: freshwater sample F1-60 | place: China: Fuxian Lake, Yuxi | collected 2017-12-25
GCAGCGCGATGAGCAGCGGCGCGTCGCTCGACGCACCGCGCACGAGGGCGTGTTGTTCGCCCGCAGCTTCGCCCGCAGCCGCGCCGCTGGCCGCGAAGCCGAGCTCGCGCCACGGGGTCGCGTCGGGCGCGATCGTCGTCGTGCCTCTCGCGGCTCCGCTCGCTACGACGCCGACACCATCGCGCGAGCCGAGCGCGTCGCAGCCGGCACCGAGCGCCGCGACGAGCGAGACGAGCTGGCGACGGCGCATGCCCGCTCAGGTCGGCCGGCGAAGCGTATTCGGCGGCGGCTCGGTCGCGGCGGAGCGCCCCGTGGCGTCGGCCGAAGCGCGCTCGATCGGGGGCTCGGCGCGGCCCGCATCGTTCGCCGCTGCGCCATCCTCTGCGCCCCCAACACCGGGCGCCTCCCCGGCCTGCGACGAACGCACGAGCTCCTCGGACGAGACCGCCGCGGCGGTCCCCGAGATCGGGCCGTCGGACGCGGGCGCGCGACTATGCAGCGTCAGCGGATGGTGGCTGTTCGGAGGCAAAGGCAAGAGCGCCTCGAGGCTCACCGGGATCTCGGAGCTCGCGCCATCCCGGGCGACGCGAGCCTTTGCCGGAAGCTCGGTGAACGACGCCTGCGCGATCAGCGCCAGCTCCGCGTCGATGCGGCTCGGCAGGAGCGTCGACTCGGGCCCCTCGAACCAGGAGAAGAAGCGGCGCATCGCCTCCTTCTGCGGCGGCGGCATGTACTCGAAGTTGCGGCCACGATCGATGATCTCCCAGAAATCCTTGCTGTCCACGCGATCGAGCTCGTCCTTGATCGCGCGCAGCCGCTCGGGCGGATCGTGCTCCATGTCGCGGAAGATGACGCGCGCCTTGTCGCGAAGCTCGCGCGCCAGATAGTAGGCCGCGAGCTTTGCCTGAGCCTTGCGCACGCCCTTGAGCGCCTGTTCGTGGCTGCGCGCCGTCGCCCGGTCGAGCTCGAGGAACGTCTCGCGGAGCATGCCTTCTTCGCGCAGCTCGAGCTCGCACGCGAGCTCGCAGAGCGCCGCCATGTCGTAGGCCACCGTCTCGGTGACGAACGGCAGCTTAATGTCGTAGCCGACGTGGCCGTAGTACTTCATGTGCGCGACCGCCTCGGCCGCGACCTTGCCGTGACCCGTGCGCATCATGGCGGCGACGAGCTGGCGATACTGGTTGAGCACGTTGTACGCCGTACGCACGGCGCGGGCGTTGAGCGTCGCGCGCAGGTACGAGTTCATGTAGCGAAACACCAGCATGACGAGCTCGGTGTCGCCTGCCTTGGCCGCGGCCTCGCCGATGTAGCGCGTGTCGATGGCGATGAGGTAGTTGATGTCCGGCATTGCCGTCAGCGCCTCGTTGTAGATGCCGAGGTACTGGCGCATCACCTTCCACTCGACCCACGTCTTGCGGGCCACGAGGTCGTCGCGCGACTCGGGATCCATGGCGACGAAATCGGGGTTCTCTTCGATCGGTGGGCCGAGCGAAAACCATGCGTGTGACAGCTTGCTCTTGCGCTCGATGTACGCGACCGCGAAGTCCTTGAGCGCGTCGACCGCGCGGCTCGCGATGATCTTGTCTTTGCCGGAGATCGAGTTCGCGACGATGTCGGTGAGCTCTTCCATCGCGGCGACGACGCTGGCCTGCGCCTCGTCGCGATGCTCCGGTTCGGCGGCCCGAGCGCCGGCGCGCACGCTCTCGATCGCGTTCTGACGGATGCGCGCGATGATGTTCGCCGGCTCGAGGAACCAGAACACGTACGCGAAGTACGGCGCCATCATGACGAGCCCGAGCGTCGTCGCCAGCATCATCGCGAGCAGCGTGGCGCGCGGCACGAAGTCGTGGCGCACCGACAGGCTCACGAGCACCCCGCCGACGCACGTCACGATGTAAAAGTTCAGCACGCCGAGGTTCGTGCGGTCGCGCAAGAACATCCTGGCGACGCCCGTGTAGCGCTCGCTCGAGAGCTGCACGACGATGCTGACGACCGTGATCACGATGCCGAGCACCGCGGCGATCATGCCGCCGAGCGCGGGCACGGCGTCGGTGATGTGGTCCTGATCGAAGAGGAAATAGTGGCCGAGCGCGTCACTGGAGCTGCGGCCCGCCCCGCCCGTGAAAAAATGGTCGAGCGCATAGAGCCCGCCGAAGCCGAGCACCGCGAGCGCCGCGATCCCGCTCATCGGCACGAGCCACTTGCGCCAGCTCGAGGGATCGAACCGCGTCATCGACCGTGGAGCGTAGTGCACCGTGTCCTCGAAACGATGGGTATTTCGACGCGCCCGCTTGGGCGAGGGCATCGAAATCCCGTCGATGTCCGAGGATGGCCCGAACTGCGCGGCCCGAACTGCGCGGCCCGAACTGCGCGGCTCAGTCGAAGAGCGGCGCGACCTCGTCGACGGTGAATCCGAGCAGCTGCGGCTCGGGCGTGAGCGCGATCCCGAAGGCGTCGCGCACGCGGCGACGCACCTCGACGGCGAAGGCGACGAGCTCACGCGCCGTGGCGCCGCCGAAATTGACGAGCGCGAGCGTGTGGTTCGTCGAGAGCCCGACCGCCCCGCGACGCGTGCCCTTGCCGAGACCCGCGCGCTCGATGAGCCACGCCGCCGAGAGCTTGTCGCCCTGCGGCGTCGTGAAGCGCGGCATGCGCTCACCCGGGGCAAGCTCGGCCGCGCGCTCGGCGGCGTGGTCGGCAGCCAAGGCTGTGACCGTCGGGTTCACGAAGAACGAGCCGGCGCTCCGGTGGTTCGCGTCGCTCGGGTCGAAGACCATCGACTTCCGCCGGCGCAGCGCGAGCACGGTGCGGCGCACGTCGTCGAGGGACGGGCGGTCGACAGCCTCGAGCGCGCGCGCGAGCTCCGGGTAGACCGCGGGGGAGCCATCGAGGTAGCCGGCGGGGGACGCGCCGCCGCCGGCGAAGCGAAACGCGACGCTCGTCACCACATAGCGGTCGCGGGCCTCGCGCTTGAAGATGCTGTCGCGGTACCCGAAGCCGAGGGCATCTCGCGCGAGCTCGACGGCGCGACCATCTCGGCGATCGACGACACGCACACTCTCGATCGAGCTAGCCACCTCTTGGCCGTACGCGCCGACGTTCTGCATCGGCGCCGCGCCCACGTCGCCCGGGATCCCCGAGAGGCACTCGACCCCCGCGAGCCCCGCGCCGACGCAGAAGGCGACGAGCTCGTCGAAGCCATGCCCGGCCTCGACCGCGACGCGGGTCGCATCGCCGTCGCGCTCGGCGTGGATCCCCCTCGCGCGCACGCGCAGCACGAGCGCTTCGAGGCCGCGATCCGCAGCGAGCACGTTCGAGCCGCCGCCGAGCACGACGAGCGGGGCGCCCGCTTGGTCGGCCCCCGCGAGGGCTGCGCGAATTTCGTCCACCGAAGCGGCCTCGCGGTAAGCGCGCACCGGGCCGCCGACCCCGAAGGTCGTGAGCTCGGCGAGGGTGACCGCGCTCGTCATGGCAGAGGCCGCCGTGAAGAAGCGCCGCCGGCCGCGCACAGGGAGAAGAGCCGGTCGGTGCCGCTGAAGACGATCGCGTCGAGCAGCCGCTCTCGTTCGACCAGCGCGAGCTCGGGCGCGTCGAGCGGAATGCGAATCGTGCCGCCCGCGTCCGGAAAGCCGCACGCCTCGGCGCTGGCGGTCGAGCCCGTGTGCCACAAGTACTCGGCCAGCGTGCGCCCCTCGACCGGCACGACGAGGCGCCTCTTGGTGCGCAAGCGCTCGCCGAGCTCGATGCCGCGCAGCTCCTCGAGCGGCGAGCACACGACGTGACTGTCGACGCCGACCGACAGGCGCACACCGGCCGCGACGAGCGACGTGACGTCGGGGAGCCCGTCGCCGAGATCGCGCTCGGTGGTAGGGCACAGGCACACGGCCGCCCGCGCCTGGCCGAGCAGGTCGGCCTCTCCCGGACCGAGATGCGTCGCGTGGACGGCCACGAACCGCGGCCCGAGCACGCCGAGCGTTGCGAGGTGCTCGACCGGACGCCTGCCCGTCTCGCGCCGGCACGCCTCGACCTCGGCCGGCTGCTCGGCGACGTGCATGTGCAGCGTCAGCGCATGTTTTGCGGCAAATTCCGCCAGCGTGCCCAGCCACGCGGGCGGCACCGCGCGCACGCTGTGCGGAGCGACACCGATCCGCACGCGCGGCTCGCTCGCGTACGCGGCGAGGAGCGCCTCGACGTCGCCGAGCGCGGCCTCGGGCGACGCGTCGGCGAAGCGTCGCTGCACCCCCTCGGGCGGGCGCCCCAGCGCGGCGCGCGCGTACACGACGCGAAGGCGCGCGATCCGGAGGCCCTCGTCGAGCGCCGCCCGGATGACGGCGTGCGACAGCTCCAGCCGGTCGGCGTAGGGCGTGCCGTCGGCCTGGTGGTGCACGTAGTGAAACTCGCCGACAGTGGCGACCCCGGCGCGAGCGAGCTCGCGGTAGGCGACGCGTGAGACGGCGTAGATCGACTCCGGCGTGAGCGAGGCTGCGAGCCGATACATCGCCTCGCGCCAGCTCCAGAAATCGTCCTCTTTGGCGCCGCCCTCGAAGCTCCGCTGCGCGAGCCCGCGCATGCCGCGCTGAAATGCGTGGCTGTGCGCCGTGGCCAGGGCGGGCAGCTCGATCGTGTCGCCGACGGTGCGATGCATGGCGCGATTATGGCGCAGCGCTCGCCGCGGGCCGAGGCCCCCAGAGCAGGTCCTTGCCGGTGGGCCACGTTTGCACGGGCATCTTGCCGATGAGGTTCCGCGCCAAGGAGGGCAGCGGCGCGCAGGCGGCCTCCCCGAGGTCCGTCGACTCTTCGGGATCGTTGAGCACGTCGAAGCAGTGAAACTCGTTGTCCCACTCTCGGGCCTCGATCTTCATGCGGCCCTGCATCATGCCCCAATTGCGAAAGTCGCACTCCCAAAGCCAGGAGCAATTCGAGAGCGGCACGGGCGCCGTCGTTCGCCCTGGGCGCGTCAGGGGATGGCCAATCATCCGCCGCTTGAATGGCAATAAGCCGGGCTCGTCCCATAGCCCCATCAAGTCGAGCATCGTCGCATGGAGATCGAAGTGCCAGGCAAACTCGTCGTGGGCACCGCGGAGCGATGCGGCCTCGCTGAGGGAGAGGGTCCCCTCCGGAGCGTCGAGCCACGCGGGCACCTTGATCTCCTCGTCGTAGAGCGAGCTCGTATGTCCGAGCTGCCAATGCTCTCGGAACGACTCGCCGTGATCGGAGGTGTAGACGATCACCGTGCGCGCGCCGCTCTCCGCTGCGCGCACGCCGTCGATGAGCCTGCCAACGGCCTTGTCGGAGAGGTAGGCGACGTTCTTGTAGTAGTTGAAGAACTCCTGGTTCTTGCCTGACGCTTTCGTGAACTCCGACGGCTGAAATGGCGCCTCGTTCGGGTCGTAGACATAAGGGAAGTGAACATTGGAATAATGAACGACCGCGAAGAATGGCTCTCTCAGCTCGGGCCAGTCGGAGAGCACGCGGTCGGTGAGCAGGCTGTCCTGCGCGCCAGCGTCGAAATGAGCCTTCTTGTCCAGATGGGTGGCGACGGCGAAATGGTCGACTGGCAAGTCCTGCACGTAGAGCCGCATGCTCCCGAACATGACGTGCTGGCTCGTCCAATAGGCTCCCGAATACCCTGCGGCGTGCGCGAAGTCCCATAACAACGGCACCGTGTGCAGGGTCTCCATGGGCTCGATCGCCGCGACTCCGCTCCAGAGGTTCGAGATGCTGATGGCGGTCGTCGAGGCCGCCGCGCGAAGCTGCTGGAAGGCGAAGCGCTTCGGCGTCGCGCGGTTCGAGAACGGCGTCGCGCACGGGGGCGGCGACACTTCGCTATCGGGCACGTAGTCGTTGCACGAGACGTCGTGGCGCAGGCTCTCTTGCACGATGAGCAGCACGTTGCGGGGCGCATGCGGGCTGGCGGTGAGCGCCGGCACCGGCTCGGGCGAGCGGCGCTGCACGCGCAGCTTCGGGCCGTCGTCCTTCTCGCGCAGTCGCTCGTACGCGTGGGACACGAGGCCGTGAAAGTAGATGAGATCCGGCGTCGTCGACTGCCACATGCGAAAGCTCGCCGGGATGCGGGTCGCGCCGTAGAGCACCGCGGGCACGAGCAGCAGGGTTGCGCGGCGAGGCCACGGGCGCGGGCGCACCCAGCGCCTGGCGAGCACGAGCAGCGTGAAGGCGAGCACGACGGCGAGCGCGAGCTCGGCGAAAATCCGCGGCTTGCCGAGCGGCAAATACCCGAAGAGGGTGCTCGGCAAGGAGCGCGCGAAGATGGTCGCGTCGTGGGAGTAGTAGACGTCGTAAAACGAGAAGAAGGCGGCCTGTACGCCGACGGCGAGAGCGAACAGCGTCGCGAACAAGCCGGCAGCGAGGCTCGCGGCGAGCCCCTGGCGACGCGCCGCGCCGTAGAGGAGGACGGCCCAGAAGACGAAGCTCGCGGCGACCGTGCCGAGGTACGCGAGCACGTGCGGTCGGTCGAAGGTAGCCAGGTGCCCGGGCCGGGTCGCGAGATCGCGCAGCGCAATCCAGAGCGCGGGCAACAGCAACACACAGGTTCCCGCCATGCGCCGGAGGAGGCGCACGCGACGGCGCCTCGGGCGCGGGCCGAGAGGCGCTGCGGCTGCGATGGGCCTCGTCATCGGCGCATGCGCCCTGGCAGGCCGCCATGGATCCGCACGGCGTCGCTTGCGAGCGACCGGCAGCCCGGCTCGTCGAGCGACAGCGGGCGGAGCTCGTCCGGATCGCGCAGCACGTCGTAGCAGAGCCAGTCGGTGTCGAACTCGCGCGCGTGCACCTTCAGCGCGCCGCGCATCACGCCCCAGTTCTCGAAGGCGCAGCCCCACACGCCCGCGCAGTTGGTGAGCGCGATCGGGGGCGGCTCGGCTGGCGCACGCAGCAAGCTGCGCCCGGGCATGCGCGCGCGGTAGCTCGCGAGCTCGGGGGCGTCCGCGAGGCCGAGTAAATCGAGCACCGTCACGGCGAGATCGGTGTGAAACGTCGGCTCCGCGGCGTGGCTCGCGAGGCCTTGGCGCTCCTCCACCGTGAGCGTCGCGGGCGGCGCGTCGATGAATGCGGGGACGCGCAGCTCGACGTCGAAGAGCGAGCCCGTGTGACCGAGCTGCCCGTGCTCGCGGAACTGCTCGCCGTGGTCGGAGGTGAACACGACGACCGTGCGCTCTCCGAAGGGCTGCGCCCGGACGAACTCGACCAGGCTCGCAATCGCCTTGTCCTGCCGGTGAACCGCGTTCTTGTAGTAGTTGCGATGCGCCGCGTTGTCGTCGGGAGCGCGGCTCGTGCTCGACGGCTGAAATGGCGCGTCGTTCACGTCGACGAGGTACGGCACGTGCGTGTTGCCGAACTGAGCGAGCGCAAAGAAGGGCTCCTTCAACAGCGGCAGCTCGCGCACCACGGCCTCGGCGAGCTTCAGGTCGTCGGCGCCAACGTCGACGTCCGCGAGGGAGTCGAGGGTCGTCGCGCTGGTGAAGAACCGCACCGGCAGGTCCTCGACCCACAAGAGCGAGTTCGCGAACAGCATGTGGTGGCTCGTCCAATAAGCCGTCTCGAGGCCGGCCGCGTGCGCGTAGTCGAACCACGCCGGCGCCGAGTGCAGCGCCTCGCGGCCTGCCGTCGGCTCGAGGCCCGTCCACAAGACCGCGAGGCCGATCGCGGTCGTGGTCGCGTTGGCGCGCATCTGGTCGAGCGGCAGGCGCCGAGGCGTCGCGCGGTGCAAGCGCGGCATCGTGGAACACGGCGCGTCAGGGAGCGTGCAGCCGACGTCGGCGCGGAGGCTCTCGGTCAGGACGAAGAGCACGTTGCGCGGCGCACGCGGCGCGGCGGTGAGCTTCGGCAGCGGCGGCGGAGTGCGGTTTTTCGGGCGAATTTGCGGCGCGGGCACCATGCCGAGCGCGCTCTTGGCGACGCCGCCGAGCGCGTGAAAGTAGAGGACGTCCGGGGTCGAGCCCTGAACCGCGCGGTACGAGCACGGCAGCGTGCCGAGCAGGGCGAGCGCGATCGGGGCGAGCCCGATCACGCGCCGCACCGTCCGTCTGCGGGCGCGCACGAAGCGCCGCGCGAGCACGACGAGCATGACCGAGCCCAAGAACGGCGGGAGCACGCTCGCCGAGAAATTCGAGAGGTCGGCGCCGAGCTGCCCGAGCACGCTCGCCCCCATGGTCGCCCCGAAGAGCGATGCGTCGAGGTTGAGGTAGGTCGCGTACTGGCGGTGAAAATAGATCTGCGAGCCGACGACGAGGGTCGCGAGCAGGACGAAGAGCGCGGTCGCGAGCACTCGCAAGAACCCTCTTCTTGCCGATGCACAAGCGAGCAGGAGCGCCCAGAGCGCGGCCGCCTCGACGATCGCGGCGAGGTAGCTCCCGAAATACTTCGCCGGAAAACCGAGGATCCGCTCGCCGCGAAGCGCCACGTCCGTCGCTACGACGCCCACCGACGGCAGCGCGAGCACCAGGGCCGCGCGGATCCTTGCCGCGCGTGCTCGAGCGCGCCGCCAGCCCGGTCTGCTCGACGAGCCCGCTGCGCTCGACGGATCCTCGGTCATGGACGGATCCTCGGTCATCGACGAGGCCGCTGTGTTCGACGGGCCCTCTGTCCTTCGCGGGCGGAGTATGGTGGGCACGTGAGACTGCTCCTGGTCCATACCGGTGGAACGCTGATGATGCGTGGCAGCGAGGATCGCCCGCTCGCGGCGTCCTCGTACGTCGACGACTTGCTCGGCGAGGTTCCTCTACTCGCGAAGATCGCCGACGTCGACACGCGCATCCTCTTTCAACTCGATTCGAGCGACATGCAGCCCGAGCACTGGCTAGAGCTCGCCCGCACGATCCACGCCGAGCTGCCGAGGTACGACGGGGTCGTCGTCGTCCACGGTACGGACACGATGGCCTACACCGCGAGCGCCCTCGCCTTCCTGCTGCCCGATCTCGATCGGCCCGTGGTCTTTACCGGCTCGCAGCACCCGCTCGCGCGCATTCGCACCGATGCACGCCAGAACTTGATCGACGCCTTCCAGCTCGCGACCATGGCGATCCCCGAGGTCGGCGTCGCCTTCGCCTCGAAGCTCATTCGCGGCTGCCGTGCGACCAAGCTCGACGCCTGGGGCCTCGACGCCTTCGACTCGCCGAACTTCGCGCCGCTCGCGGTCCTGGGCCTCGGCATCGACGTCGCGCGCGGGCTCTTGCCGCCGCGGACGCGCCAGGCGTTCGACGAGCGCCTCGAGCCGCGGGTGCTCGCGCTGCGCCTATTTCCCGGGCTCGAACCGCAGCTGTTGCTCGACGCGCTCGCGAGCGGCGTACGCGGGCTCGTGCTCAAGGCGTTCGGCTCGGGCAACGTGCCGACGATCGGGCGCTCGCTCGTGCCGGTGATCGAGCGCGCGACCTCGCTCGACGTTCCGGTCGTGGTCGTGAGCCAGTGCGTCCGCGCGCACGTCGACTTGCAACGCTACTCGGGGGGCGCCGCGGCGCTGGCAGCCGGAGCCATCGGCGCCGGCGACATGACCACCGAAGCCGCATTGACGAAGCTCATGGTGGCGCTCGGACGCGTCGGGGAGCACGAGCGCGTCGCGGCCATCCGGGCGCTGTTCGCCTCGGCCCCGCTCGGCGAAATGAGCTGCGACTAGGCCGCGCCGACACCTACCGGCGCCCCGCAGCGACTAGCCGCCCTGGCACCCGCCGGCGATGAGCGGGGCGAGCACGGCGCGAAGGTCGAGCGCCTGCGGCTCCGCGAAGGAGTCAGCATTGAGCGTCCCCACCGCGCGAAGGAAGCGCGGCATGTCGCGACCGCACGCCTGGTAGAGCTCCGCGAGCGCCACGCCGCCCGAGTCGTACGTCTGCGCCTGCGCGAGCGCCGCGTTGTTGAGTTCGCGGTCGAGGCCGAGCTCACGCTCGAGCGACGCGAGCAGACGCCGTTTCTCGCGGAGCTTTTCCGGCTTCGCGAGCTGCGAACGGTAGAGCTTGTCGAGCTCGCCGCACGTCGCCTGCACGCGCGCTTCGCGTCGACGCTCCTCCGCGAGCCCCTCTTCGTAGAGCGAGCGCTGCCTCGCTCCGCCGCCCGGGCGCGCTTGCAGGTAGAGGGGCGTGAGCTCCTCGGCGACGAAGGTCGCGAGGCTCTCGTTATAGAGCGACTGGCTCTTCACGTAGGTCGTCGCGTGCACCGACTCGTGTAAGACGACCTCGACAAGGCCGGCCGCGCTCGCGTCGTCGTGCTCATGGGGAGCGCCGAGCATCGTCGACAGCACCGGATCGTCGAACCACCCGAGCGTCGAATAGGCGCGGGCGGGGCGCACGTACACGTCGAGCCCATCCTCACGCAGAAGCACGGCTTGCCGCTCCGCGTCGTGACGCTCGAACCAGCCGAGGTAGGGCACGGTGCCCACGATCGGGAAGGTCCACGTCTCCGGCTCGAGGCTGAGGGGCGGCGCCGCCGTGACCACCCACACCGCCGCGGGGCGCTCGAGATCCGCGTAGGTCGCGTAGCTGTTCGTCGCCACGAGCCCATTGGCCTCCGCGAACGCCTTCACGTCGGCGACCATCGCGAGCAGGCGTCGCGTGCTCGCGGGCTCACGCTCGTCGGCCAGCACCTCGGTGATGGGGCGCGCGCGATAGGCGATGTCGTCCTGACCTTCGGCGGCCTGCACCAGGTATTCGACCTGGAGGCAACCAGCGGACGGCACCGCGAGCGCGAGCGCCGCGAAGAGCGAGAGCACCCGACCAGCCATCGCCCGTCAGCCTAACGGCGCGAGTCCTAAATGAGGCGATGAAATTCGCGCGCGCGGAGGCTCGCTTGCGGGCGGATTCGCGCAATTCATCCCCTCGTCATGGCGTGCCCTGCGCGACGTCATTGTAATAGGCTGCTGCGATGCAGCTTGTGCCACCACCCGAGCGATGGGTCCCCGCTGCGACCGAGCGTGGGACGCTGCGCGCTGTGCTCGCCGCCGTGGGGCTCCGCAAGATCATCGGCGTCGCCGTCGGCGCGGCGCTCACCTTCGGCGCCGCTCCCGCGCGCGCCGAGAGCCTCATCAAGAACCCGAACGCGCACCCCGACTATCGCGTCGAGCTCGAGCCGCAAGCCGTGTTCGCGTTCTGGCACCGGCGCTTCTCGCATTGGCGCACGAGCCGGGCGTTCGATGATCCGGAGCTCGGCGCTGGCTTCCGCGCCACGATCGAGCTCGCCGATCCGGCGTTCGTGCCCTCGATCAACAACAACGTCGGCATCACCACCGGGCTCGTGGCCATGAGCTGCGAGTGCCGCGGCTTCTCCGTGCAGACGCACGTGCTCGGAGGCGTGCAGTGGAGCTTCTGGTTCACCGAGCGCCTGAGCGCGTTCGCCGAGGCAGGCCCGATCATCCGGCTCTATGACGGGTTCGTCGAGCCGGACCTCGACCTCTTCGGTCAGGTCGGCGGTCGCGTGTCCTTCAACGACGACGTCGCCTTGACGATGCGCCTCGGCTACCCGTACACGGTCTCGCTCGGCGCCTCGTTCTTCGTCGGCAGCTGAGCCCTCGTCGTGCGCCGCGCTTGCATGCCCGCGCGCGGCGCCCGAGTCGGCCGCGTTCGTCGCGTAACCTGGCTGCTGTTTGGCTGGCGAGCCCAGCAGCCGGCGCACTAGACTCCTGTCAGATGGGCCAGGTCCTCGACGTCCTCCTCGCCATCTTCGGACTGGCGCTCCTCATGATCGTCCACGAGGCGGGCCATTTCTTTGCCGCGCGCGCGTACGGCTTGCGCGTGAACACCTTTTCGATCGGGTTCGGGCCGACCTTCTTCAAGATCGAGCCGAGCGACGGCTACTTTTGGTTCACGACGCTCGGCGGCAAGGTGCGCCTACGGCTCGGCAAGCACGACGAAGCGCGGCACGGGCCCACGGTCTACCAGGCCGCGATGATTCCGTTCCTCGCGTACGTGCAGATCGCGGGCATGAACCCGCTCGAAGAGCACGATCCGGAGGACAAGGGCAGCTACGCGAACGCGCCGCTGCTCGGACGCATCGTCACCATCGCCGGCGGACCGCTCGCGAACTACGCCTTCGCGTCGGTGTTCTTCTTCGTCAGCTTTTTCTACGGCGGCGTCGAGAGCGCGCCGCTGCCGACCGACGCGGGCACGACGACGTTGTTCGTGATGCCCGGCGAGCCCGCCGAACAGGCAGGCCTGCGCGACGGAGACGTCGTCGTCGCGGTGAAGGGGACCAAGGTCGACACCTGGGAGCAGATGGCAAAGATCATCTCGGCGCACCCCGACCAGGCGCTCCCGATCGTCGTGACACGCGGCGGCGAAGAGCACGCGCTGACCGTGACGCCGAAGCGCCACGAGGACCGCGGGCTCATCGGCGTGCGGCTGCAGGGCAAGCGCACGCCCGTCACCGCGAGAGAGGCAGCGCGGCTCGCGGTCGTGACGCCGGCCCTCGTCGTGAAGACGCTGGCGACGACGCTCGCGAAGGTGATCACGCGCGAGGTCGACGCGGAGCTCGGCGGCCCCGTGCGCATCGTGCAAGACAGCGCGCGCATGGTGCGGCGCGGCATCACCGACTGGCTGCACCTCCTCGGCGTCTTGTCCGCGTACCTCGGCGCGTTCAACCTCATCCCCTTCCCGTCCCTCGATGGCGGGCGGCTCGTCTTCCTCGGCTACGAGCTCGCCACGCGGAGGCGACCGGACGCGCGCATCGAGGCCAAGATCCACATCGTGGGGCTCATGATGCTGCTCGGGCTCATGCTCTACGTGACGATCTTCAACGATCTCAATCTCGGCGGCGGCGCGAAATAGTCCGACCCGGTTCGAATGAACCAGGCTGGGCGACCGAAAGATCTCTTGACCGCGAGAGTGCGCCCGAACACGAGCCGGGCGGCGCGAAGGTCCGCCGTGATCGGTCCTTCGAGAGCCGCGATCGTGGGGTGCTTGGCGCTGAGCCTCTCAGCCTTGCTCTGCGCGTACCCGGCGCGCGCCGCGGACGGCATGGAGCGCGAGCTCGTCGCGGAGCGTGACGCCGAGGGACCGCCGCCGATGCCGAGCCTCTCGCACCAGGGGCTCGCGCTCGATTTCGAATACGCCATCGTGCGCGCCACCGCGACGGACGTGGTGACGGGCGAGCCGCTCGAAGGCCCCGGCGCCTACGGCTACGCGGCGGCGCTCGCCGCTTCGTTCGCGCTCGTGCCGCGTCGCTTCTACGTCGGCGTCGCGGAGGACTTCGCGTCCGCCAGCGTGCCGAGCGGGATCTCGCGCGAGAGCGGCGGCTCGAGCGTCGTGGCCGGCAACCCGGAGCTCTGGGCGCGCGCGTTGTGGACGAGCCGCGTGGGGCTCGCTGCGGGCGGCGGCCTCGGCGCCGTCTTGCCATTGCCGCGCTCGTTCACGGCGACCGAGACGGAGGTCGTGCGCGTCGTGCGCGTCATGCGGCCATGGGGCGAGCCGCACTTTCAGGACCTCACGATGACCTTGCGGCCGTTCCTCGACATCCGCCACATGGTCGGGCCGGTGTTGCTCGAGGCGCGCCAGGGCATCGATCTCGGCGTGCGCGTGCGCGATCTCCGCGGACACGAGAGCCGCACCGAGATCGGAGCCCAGACGAGCCTCTTCGTAGGTCTGCGTCTCCACCGCACGGTCATGGCGGGGCTCGAGCTGCACGAGGTCTACCAGCTCACCGCCGACGTCTCGTCGCCGAGCTGTCCCGCTCCGTGCGACGAACACCGCGTCGAGCTCTCGATCGCCCCGAGCCTGCGCTTTCGCTGGCGCCCCATCGCGCCGTCGTTGAGCTTGCTCCTGCCGCTGTCGACGCCGCTGCGGGCCGAGGTGGACTCGTACTATGCCGCGCGCCTGCACGTCGGCGCGAACCTCGCGCTCGACTGAGGACGAGTGCCTGCCCGTCGACAACCTGGCCGGGGCCACTTTGGCCGTGTCGCTTCGACGCGCATCAGCTAAGACGCGCCGCCATGATGCTGTTCGAGCTGCTCGAGCACTACGATTTCGGCGCCGTTCACGTCGCGCGAGACGCCGCGAGCGGAATGCACGCGATCGTCGCGATCCACGACACGCGCCTCGGACCCGCGATCGGCGGGTGCCGCTTCTTGCCCTACGCGGCGGAGCGCGACGCGCTCGTCGACGCGCTGCGCCTGGCGCGCGGCATGACCTAC
>SXGR01070733.1_pt1 | contig 14117 bp, 12 predicted proteins | sample 3174711 | NCBI WGS metagenome assembly SXGR01 (sample SAMN11356860, study PRJNA531348) | freshwater metagenome | isolation source: freshwater sample F1-60 | place: China: Fuxian Lake, Yuxi | collected 2017-12-25
ATCGCCCGGCTTTGCCACCCTCGCCAAAGCCGTTGGAAGAGAACCCGCTCGTGCGCCGTATGTTGATCGATCACTTGTAATTCTTCGCCCACCTGCGCCACGAGATAAGTCCGAAGGATTTGCCCGAGCGGCACGATGTCCAGCTTCCCTGCCAACTGATAGGCCGCGCCAGCCTCCTGGGCGAAGGCTAACTGGCTCCCCTCGCCGAGGCCGGACAAAGACGCCGCGTCTGGCCCATTGCTCCAGGAATCCTGCCGGAAACCTGAGATCGATCCTGCAGGCTGAGAGTCCCGCGGCGGTACAGCCTGCGGCTCCGCCAGGGAAGCGAGCTCCGACGCCGGCTGCGACGGGCCAGCCTGAGCGAAACCCGGCACGGCCTTACGCTCGGACCCACCGAGCGAATGACGGACGGACTGGCGCACTAACTGATGCAGCGCTTCTGTCTCCGCAAAGCGAACTTCTTTCTTCGTGGGATGAACATTGACATCGAGCCGGTCCGGATCGCTTTCCAGAAACAGCACGAAAGTTGGATAGGCCCCCTTGGAAAGAAACGATCCATACCCCTGCATGACCGCATGAAACACCGTCGCATTGCGAACGGGACGCCGGTTCACAAACAGTTCCTGGGGTGTCTTCGAAGAACGAGCATGGACCGGATCGACCATCACCCCGCGGATCGACAAGCCTGCAGCTCGACCCTGCACCGCTACGGTTCGATCCAGAAAAGCCGGGCGGTAGACCTGGAGGATGCGGTCACGGTCCGACGACACAGCCGGATAGTTGAGAATCTCCTGGCCATTATGGGTCAAACGGAAATGCACCGACGGCCAGGCAAGGCCTGCGAGCTGCACCACATGGCTGATATGGGAGAACTCGGTCGTAGTCGTTTTGAGAAACTTCTTCCTGGCCGGTTGATTGAAAAGCAGATTGGAGACTTCGATCTTAGTACCAGGCACGGCAGCCGCGTCCGCAATGGTGCCACCGGCTCCTCCCACCAGCGTAAGCTGCGCGCCCACCTGATCCTGCCTGGTCGCGGTCGTCACCAGCACATGGGACACGGACGCGATGCTCGGCAGAGCCTCGCCGCGAAACCCCATCGTCGTCACCGAGGTCAGGTCCCGGTCTGATCGAAGCTTGCTGGTGGCGTGCCGTTGGAACGCCGTGGGGAGATCGATGCGGCTGATCCCCTCTCCATCATCCGTCACGCGAATGAGGGTCAAACCGCCATCTTTCACGTCAACCGTGATATGGAGGCCGCCGGCATCGAGACTGTTCTCCAGCAGTTCCTTTACGACGGCAGCAGGACGCTCGACCACCTCACCGGCCGCGATACGGCTGACCACGTCGTCAGGAAGGACATGGATCTTGGCGGAGCAACTGGCGCCGGGCATGACGCGACACTCCAGAGGATAACCATAACGAGAACGCCGCTTCGAGTGATCTCGCGGGACGTCCAACTATCGAATTTCGCCCAGCTTATTCTTGGCCAGCTTTGCCTCGTCCGACATGGGAAACTCGTCGATGACCCGCTTGAGATATTTCTTCGACTTGGCGAGATCTCCGATTTCTCCCGCCGCGAGGCTCAATTTAAACAGCGCCGCCGGCATCTTTTCATTCCCCGGATACTCCGTCGACAGATATTCGAACGACTGCATCGCGCGCGCATAGGCCTTCTGCTGATAATAGGACTCGCCCAGCCAGTAATGGGCGTTGGGCGTGAGCGATGTGCCGGAAAAATCTTTTACGAACCGCTGGAACCCCGCCACCGCGAGATCGTATTTTCCATTGAGATAATCGTTATAAGCCAGATTGAACGCCGACGTTGGCGTAAGCGACGGCACACCGGGCACCATTGGCGGCGACTCCGACGACGCCGCAGGCTTCTGGGGCTTGACCGGGCGGGCGGGCTCTCCCGGCGCCGGCTCCACCTTAGGCGCAGCGGGAACGGCCGGCGCTTCATCGAGCTTCGCCAACCGGCCCTCTATTTTTTGAATCCGCGCGGCCAGTTCCTCGATCCTCGAATCGAGCTTCGGCTTTGCGGTGTCGCCATCCTTCGTCCGCTCCAGCGACTCCACGTGCCGTTGCAACGCATCCAGCCGTTTCTGGTCTTGCTCTTGGAACTTCGATACCGCCGCAGTCTGGTCACGCAACTCCACGAAGTCCGCATGCGTCGCACATCCGACGAGCAGCAACACGACCCCTATTGAACCTATTTTTTCATGCATCACCGTTCTCGTCGCTCCTTCAACTGGGACAGTTTATCCGATGCTGCCCCCGCCTCGTAGCTCCGTGGATATGCGGTTGCCACCTGCTTGAACGCGGAAGTGGCGCGCTTTATATCCTTCATCGCCAAATAAGCATAGCCCTTTTTCAATAAAGCCGCCGGCACTTTCTCGCTCTTTGGAAAATCCAATTCAACGCGGTCATAGGAATCGATCGCCTGCCGATAGTCTTTCTTTCCGTAATACGACTCGCCCAGCCAATACCGCGCGTTGGGAGACAACTCGGAATTCGGATGGTTTCGCAAGAACGCGGCGAACCCCTCTTTGGCTCCGTCCAAATCCCCGCTGAGAAACAAGGCCCGCAGTCGTTCATATTCTGGCTTCTCTTGGTGCGCGCCGCCCGGACTGACGTGAGACGGGGCCGTCGAGCCGGACTCGGCTGCTGTCGAGACCACGTCAGCCGGCGCAATTTCCCGCTCGGCGCGCGGAGATTCAGCGAGAGGCTCCACCGGCGGTTGATGGGGCGGCTTCGCGGTCGGCTGGTGCGCGCCGGACTTCTTCCCGCGCAGATGCGCATCCTGCTCGATCACCTGGGACAACATATCCAGCCGCTGGTCCTGCTTGTCGAACCGGTTCGCAAACTTCTGCGCCATTGATGTCAGGCTCTTGTTCACTTCACTCAAGTATCCGGTCACCGACCGATTCATCTCGTTAAGATGGGCTATTGATGCCTTGCCGGCCTGCTCTTCCTGGCTCAGCCGCTCGCTCAACCCTGTCAATGAATCCCTGAACGCTGCCAGCGACCGGCTGAACTGCGCGAACTGCGCGACCAGCTGCTCGGAACGGATCTGGCTGGTTCCCGCCGCCTTTTGCTGCTCCTCCAGGCGGGCATCCACATTCTTCATCAACGCACTGCCCGTCTTCTGCACCACCTCGATCAGCTCTTTCCTCAACGTCTCTGCCTGCTGATTCACCTCGTCCAAACGGCTGTTCACGTCCGCCATGAACCGCTCGCGGTCTTCTTTACTTTTTAGCTCCTGTGTCTCGACACTCTTTTGAGCCCAGGCGTAGCGAGTGGCGCTCTCCGCCTCTATTTTCGTCGCCAGCTGCTCGAGCTTCTTGATTTGCTGTTTGAGATCGTCCTGCTTCCCTTGGAGACCCTGTGCGTGATACAGCGCCCGATCGATATCGCCGCGCAATTGTGGCAGCTCCTGCTCCCGAAGCGCTGAAATCTCATAGCCTTGCCGCGCGCGAGTCTGCACCAACTCATCGCTAGACTGTTTAATACGCTGCTGAAGATCCCGCTCCGTCCGTTTGAGATCCGCCTCTTGCGCCACGCAGCCGGCGGTGAGCACTGCGCAGACCGCGCAGAGCGAAATCCAGACGCCGCTCACCTTGCCATCAATCCACATTACGTTTTCTACTCCTCACGGGCGCCTCGGCCCCGACTACTTTCCCGACTTCACCACCAGATGGCCGCGCCGATTCTGCTGATAGCAGGATTCCGCATGCTCACTGCAAGATGGCTGTTCTTTTCCGTAGGACACCACAGATAGACGATTGGCACCAATTCCCAATTCGACCAAATAGTTCCGCACAGCCTTCGCCCGTTTCTCTCCTAATACAAGGTTATAGGCAGAGGTTCCGCGCTCGTCGCAATGCCCCTCGATCTTGACCTGCGCACTAGAATTAGACTTGATCCACTCGATACTGCGGGTCAAGGCCTGACGGCCTTCCTCGGAAATCGCCCAACTATCATAGGCGAAAAACACATCCCGCAACCCAGCTGCGGCTGAAGCAACCTGTTCGGCTCGGAGATCGTCCATTTGCCGCGCGACGCTGGCGGAGGGATCGATTTTTGCCAGCATCGTGTCACTCCCCACTCGCTCCTCAGACGGGCTCTTGTCGAAGCCCCGAAGCCCGCTGCCACTCGGCTGAACTCCGGTGCTCGGGAAGCTGCCACTACCGGACGAGGCGCCGCTCTCCGCGCTTCCAGCCTTCGCCGGAGCTTGCGCAGACGAATCGCCGCCCGATTGAACAGACTTCGACGCACAACCAGTCAAACCGATCAATGCCAAGCTCATCATCACTAGGCTGCACATATACGATATCTTCTTCATGAGTGACGCTCCTCCTTGCAATTTACTCATCTCAATCGTTTCTCTCCTGTGTTCAGCTCACACAATCGCACACGCAGCCTCAGGATGCCGGAGACCAGGAAGGCGCGCTATTGCGCGTGCCTTCAAAGGTCAACCGCTCGAGATTCTTACCATCCGCATCGATCATATAGATATGGCTCTTTCCGTCGACCGTCGAACTAAACACCAGATGGCGACCATCCGGCGACCAAGATGGCGAGTCATCGACGCCTCGCCCCGTCGTCAACTGCACCCGCTTCTGCCCGTCCGGAGAAATCACACATAGCTTATACTCTTTATGGATGCGACATACATAGGCGATCCAGTTGCTACGCGGCGACCAGGCCGGCGCCGCATTATAGTCCCCCTCGAACGTCAACCGGCGCACATTCGACCCATCCGCACTCATGAGGAAAATCTGCGGTCCGCCTCCCCGGTCGGACACAAAGGTCAGCTCTCTCCCGTTCGGAGACCAGGAGGGAGACAAATCGCCGGACGGGTGCACCGTCAAACGCTGAAGGGCTTTCGTCCTAGTATCAATCAGATAGAGCTCGGAATTGCCTTCGTAGCTGGAGGCAAATGCCAGAAAGTTCCCATCGGGCGACAAAGCCGGCGTGATATTCAACCCCACCAGAGGTACCACCGTCCACCGTTTGCCCGTCGCCAGCTCAATCATGTCGATGTCTTGCGTATTCCGGCTGCGATAGGCAGTGAAGACGAGAAACCGGTGGTCCGGAGACCAGCGCGGCATCAAGTTCAAAAAACCATCGGCTGTCACCTGGCGGGCATCATGGCCGTCATAATCCATGACGAAAATCTCGCGGGCACGCCCATGCTCCGCGACATAGGCGATCTTGGTCCTGGCGATGCCAGGCTCGCCGGTATACCGAAAGACGAGCTCGTCGGCGAAACGATGCGCCATGAGCCGCAAGACCGCCGGCGCACCGGCATATCGCTTCCCCCCGATCACCTCAGCGCTGCCGCTGTCATAGACGAGGCCTTCCATGTTCAGATCGGCTTCTTGACCAGACTCTTTCAGGCTGGCCTTACCCCAGACCAATACCGACACCCCGTGGTCCGCCGCTTGTTTGAAGACGGCCTTGGCGCCGCTCTCCATCCCCGTGCCGAGATCGTGAGCCTTGATCCCCAGGCTCGGCAAATCTACCAGATCGAACACCAAGGAGCGTTTCACATCATTTTTGAGAACTTCTTCGATCCGCCCCCCCAACCAGTCGGGACCTCCTGCGTTCTGAATCCCTGCAACAGCCAGAGAAATCTTTTGGAAGTCCGAGCGAGTCGCTTCAAGAAACACATCTGCCGCGCCCGATTCAAGAAGGCCAAAAGCCCCTGCCGCCAGCAGGAGTCCTCCAACCACCGAACTCATCCATTTTATCTGTGTCATCCGACCGGTTCTCCGACTCGAAATACCATTTCTATATCCTTATACTCATCTGTCATATCGGCAGGAAAGGCCGGAAGCACTCGCGGCCGCAGCACAGCCCGCTGTCCCGCCATGTCAAAATAGCTATTGCCGGACGTCTGCTTGATCACCACATCTTTGATCATCCCATCCCGTTGCAGCCGAAACTTCACGATCACCTGGTAGGTCTGCCCCGCCATATTAACCGGCGGAGGTTCCCACTGACTATTGATAATGAATTGTACACGAGCCCAGTAGGAACTGGACCCGGCTATCCCGGCAACCTTCAGCGCCGTCTCCGGAGTCTTCAGCGCGAACACGTTCACCTGCTGCTGAGACGCCGGCTTGGCCAGCGTCTCACTGGGCTTATTCTCGCGTGGGAGATCCAGTTTGGCCGCAGGCTGAAACGGCTTGATCTTCTTCAGCTCTTCTTCCAGCTCACGGTTGAGATCGTCGCTAACCGACGATCGTTGCGCCGGTTTCGCAACCGGGACCGGCGCCGCATCCGGGATGCGCGGGATATCAAGCGACTTCATTTTCGCCGCCTGCTGGGGCTGCCCCACCGACTTTACAGGGCTCAAATCCCCAAACTTCGGCGCATCAGGAGGCAGCTGAACATCCCGCAGCACATCCCGCTTCACCCCGCCCTTGGGAGGCGCGATGGAAGGAGTCGGGGCGGCTGGCTTGGCGGGCGGGGCAGGAACCGGTTTCGGATCCGAAACTTTCGCGGACTCGATTGGTTTCGACGACTCGGCCGGCTTGACCGGCTCGGCTGGCCTCGCAGACGCCGGCAGACTGACCAGCGACACCTCCACCGACGTCAACGGCCGCTCAGCCCGCTGCGGAATTCTGAGCCCTGTCGCCACAAGCAGCACCACCACATGCAACGCGAGCGACCAGGCCAAGGTCCGCTTGAGGTGAGCTCCTATCCCGGACTGATCATCCTGGTCGAACCACACACCTGACTGGACCGTCGCCTGGGACGCCATAATCACCAGCCCCCTCGAACACCCGGCTTTAATTCTTTCGTGGCGGGAGGTGCGGAAGCTGCGGCGCGACCACATGTTCCGGTCCGGCCGGCTCCGTTACCATCCCGATCTTTTCGATCCCGGCTTTTTTAATGCCGTCGATGACTTGCACCACAACACCATACGGCACGTCGCGATCCGCCCGGAGGTACAGCGACACATCCGGATGCGTCTGCTTCAAGAGCTTCAGCTTTTGCTCAAGCTGCGCCACGCCGACCGGATCTTTATCGAGATACAAACGTTGATCTTTTTCGATCGTCAATACGGTCCGCATTTCCGGCTTGATCGTATTGGTCGCGGAGGTCGGCAGCTTGATGTCCACCCCGCGATACAACATCGGCGCGGTGACCATGAAAATCACTAGCAACACGAGGACCACATCAACGAGAGGGATAACGTTGATCTCCGCCAGAAACCGGCGGTGCCGAGATTCCAGGGTCATCCTTGGACTCCGGACGGAACTGGTTTCGCCTTTGCTGCAGTCGAGAGAGAGGCCAGAAGCTCAATGGTCACCGAATCCAGCCGGAAGGCCGTATTCCGAATCCGGATGAGGAAATAGTTGTATGCGATGACCGCGGGGATGGCGGTAAAGAGACCGGCGGCCGTCGCAACGAGGGCCTCCGCTACGCCGGGTGCAACAGCGGAAATACTGGCGGTCCCTTGCGTCCCGATCTCACGAAACGCATCGATGATGCCCAGCACGGTTCCGAGCAGGCCGACAAAGGGGGCAATGTTGCCCGTCGTGGCCAGAAAGGGAAGATAGGTCTCAAGCCGTGAGAGCTGACTCTGCCCGAGATAGGATGCGGCCCGCTCGATAATGTGCCGATCGACGGGGCCCGCGCCGCTCTTCCCCTCGACACGGCCAGAGCTCATTCGCTCCATGACCCCTTCGAATACGGCCGCGCATGGACTCCCTTCGAGCCGCCGGACTTGCCGATAGAGTTCGTCGATGTCTTTCGTTTTGGCCAACAACGCGAGGAAGCGCCGATCCTCTCGGTCGGCCACCCGGAACGCGCGCGATTTAGAGAAGATTACCGCCCAGGAGACGACCGAGAATACGAACAGAAGCAGAAGCACGATTTTGGAGACCGAGCCAAGCGAGCCGACCAGTCCGGACAGACCTGTCTGAAACATGCAGCGCTAACCTTTCCAGCCCCTCGGAAGTACTCACCCTCCTACCTGTGGATTCCAGCAACACGGGGAAGATGGCGGGGCCGACGGGATTTGAACCCGCGACCTCCAGATTGACAATCTGGCGTCCTAACCAGCTGAACGACGGCCCCTCAAAACTCAACGTGTAACGGAAGATTTTACTGACAAGACAATATCTAGCGGTTGGTCTCGTCTGAAGTTTTCATTGCCCGTATTCTATCCGTCCTGTCCCCTTCACCCAGTATTTCCCTGGTAGGCGGAACAGGGATCGAACCTGTGACATCCACCGTGTAAAGGTGGCGCTCTGCCAACTGAGCTATCCGCCCGATTTCCTTAGCAACCTGGGCGGGATGCTACCAAGTCCACAGGCCCATGTCAACCGAATCTCGCACTCTTCTTGCATTTTCTTCGCTATTACTCACGCGAATCGTGTCTTTTCGGTCAGGTTTTTTTTTCGCGACTCCTGCCTGCTCTGGGGAAATAGGCGTCGTGGACCCGCTTCAACCGTCCCCGCTCGACATGGGTATATATCTGCGTCGTCACAATATTGGCATGGCCCAACATCACCTGAACAGACCGCAAGTCTGCGCCGCTCTCGAGCAGATGGGTTGCAAACGAATGCCGGAGCATGTGCGGCGAAATCACCTGCGCAATGCCCGCCCGCTGCGCGCGGCGCCTGAGTAGCTTCCAGAACGCTTGCCTCGTCAAGGGCCCGCCCCGCCGCGACACGAACAGATACCGGGAGGCCCGTTGCTTCAGAAGCCTAGGCCGCGCCTCTTCTACATACTGACGCAACAACTGCCGCGCCCCCTCGCCCATCGGCACAAGACGCTGCTTCGACCCCTTGCCCGTAACCCGGAGATAGCCGACATCCAGATTCACCTGCGCCAGGTCAGCCGTCACCAGCTCCGACACACGCAGCCCCGTCGCATAGAGCAACTCCACCATGGCGCGGTCGCGCAAATCTTCCAGCGTAGGAGCTGCCGCCAGATCCAATAGGGCGGTCACATCGTGCTGTGGCAGCGTTTTGGGCAGCCTCACACCTTTCGCCATCGAGGGCAGCCCGACGACAGGACTCTCCTCAATCATCCGTTCCTGCAACAAAAACCGGAACCATCCGCGAATCGCCGAGAGACAGCGAACCGAGGAGGCGCGAGACAGTTTCGCCTCACGTAAAGAGCGGAGAAACCCCGTTACCGTTTCCGCTGTGACTCGTTCCAGCGATACGGAGCCGGCTCGCTGCACATAGGCATGGAATTTACTCAGGTCTCGGCGATAGGCCTCGACCGTGTTGACGGACAGACCGCCCTCCACTCGGAGATGGCGCAAATATCGCTCGGCCAGCGGATCCAACAGCATCGGCGCGATGATAGCCAATCACTGCGATGAACACAACGAGCCTGGCAGGAGTTACCTTGACACCCTCACAGGGTTTCCGATAGTAGTCACTGGCGCATCACCCATCTGTCACAGCGCCAGGAGCTTATGATCCACCAGGCAACACCGCCATCGTCCCCTCGCACACCGACCCTCGCGACAAGCTGGGGGACGGCGCTCGTCCTGACATGGGGACTGCTCTGGCCGGTGGGGGCCGCTTTCGCTCCCGTGGCCTCTGCGCAAACGGGCACCCAGGCCCCAGCGAACCATCCGGTCCTGGCCCAGGCAAAACGGCTGCTGGAGGCGGAACGGGCAGAAGAAGCGATCACCCTCCTCCGTCGCTTCCTGGCCACGTCGCCGAAGCCTGAATTTCTCGACGACATCTATTTATTGCTGGGCGCCGCCCTACATGACACCCAACAATATGGGGAAGCCCTCAAATATTTGCAGCAACTGCAGACGGAGTTCCCCACCTCCGAGGTCACAGACCGGGGCAAGCTGCTGCAAGCCCGCTCCCATGCAGCCATGGGCAACCTCGACCTGGCCATTCCGCTCCTGACCAGTCTCCGCACCCTCTCAAAAGACGACAACCTCAAACGCGAAGCCCTGCGCCTGAGCGGGGGCTTCTACGCACAGAAGGACAACACCATCCGCGCCATCCAAGCCTGGCAGGATGAAATGGCCTTGGGCACCGACGCGCAAGCGGAAGACGCGCGGGCTCGCATCCGCACCTTGCTCGGCGACACCTCGAACCGGAAAGCCCTTGAGCGCATCAAGGAAGCCTTCCCTCGCAGTTTTCCCGGCGACCTCGCAGCTCTCCGCCTCATCGACTTCTATCTCGAGCGGAGCGAAGAGCACCTGGCCATCCGGCAAATTCAGCAGTTCCTCTCCAACTTCCCGGCGCATCCCCAGTCAGCCAAAATCCTGGGGCTCCTCGCCACAGTCCAAGCCAAACTGAAATCCCATCAGTTCTTCGTCGCGACGGTCCTGCCCCTTTCAGGGAAACTCGCCCCCTTCGCGACCGAAACCCTCAACGGCGTGCAACTGGCCCTCGAAACCCATAGAGAAAGAGGAGGCGTTCCCTCCGTCGGCCTCATCGTCAAGGATTTCGAATCCGACCGCGCCTCCTTTTTAGGCGACTTCTCCGGACTCCTGAACAACGACCATCCCCTGGCCGTCATCGGCCCGCTCCTTTCAAAACATTTGCCTGCCATGGCCGAGCTGGCTGGGCGAGCCCATACCCCTTTGATCACACCCGCTGCGACCCTGCCCAACGTCAGACGACTCGGCTCCTATGTCTTCAGCACATCCCTCACCTATCAGCTCCAAGCCAAGCGCATCGCGACCTATGCCATGAAGGAACAGGGCTTCCGCCGGTTCTGCATCCTGCATCCCGACACAACCTATGGCCGCGAATTGGCCAAACTCTTCGCCCAGGAAGTGCGCCAAGCCAAAGGGGAAATCATCGCCATCGAATCCTACAAAGAGGGCGAGCCGGACGTCAGCGCGCCGCTCAAGCATATGAAAGCGGAGGACCTCAAGCACTACGGCCTTTCCGTGCCGGTCGACATGAGCAAGCTGGCAGGAAAGCAGACCAAAATGGACAGGAAAGTCCTCTACACGCCGGGCTTCGATGCGGTCTTTATTCCGGGCCGCGCGGCCGACGCCGGCCTCATCACCGCGCAGCTTAATTTCCACGACATGAAAGTGCCCTTTCTCGGCGCGAATGGCTGGAACTCCACGGACTTCGCCCGCACAGCCGATTCCTCGATCGACGGAGCCGTCTTCGTCGACGGCTTCTTTGTGGATAGCCCCAACCCTTCGGTGCAGGACTTTGTCGACCGCTACAAAAAACGATTCCAAACCAGCCCGACCCTCTTCGCCATGCAGGGCTATGACGCGGCAAAATTGGTGATCGATTCGGCGAAAAAAGGCGCGACCTCCGGCGAAGCCGTCCGCGACCAGTTCATGACCCAGCCGGATCTCTCGCCGCTCGCAGGGCCGGCGGCCTTCGGACCGGACGGAACCTTGAATCGATCGCTCTTCCTCCTGCAAATCAAACGAGGCCGATTCCTCCAGATCAATTGAGAAAGCCGACCCCATGAACTCCCTCCCGCAGATTCTGCATACCATCTCCTATATGGGGCTCCCGCTCCTCTTCGCGATGGTGCTCCATGAATATGCCCATGGCTGGGTCGCCTACCGTTGCGGCGATGCGACCGCCAAGCTCCAGGGCCGCCTCACCATGAACCCCCTGGCGCATATCGACCCCTTCGGGACCATTATCCTGCCGCTGCTCTGCCTGGCGGTGCCGGGCGGATTCTTTCTCGGCTGGGCCAAGCCGGTCCCGATCGACCCGCGCGCCCTGTATCAACCCCGTCGCGATATGGCACTCGTCGCCGCAGCGGGGCCTGCCATGAATCTCGCGCTGGCCATCGGCAGCGCCCTCCTCTTCGCCGTCCTCCTATCGATCGAACCGGCGATTGGAAGCTACTGGTCCGGATCGACGGACAACGCCGTCCCTGACACCTGGAGCACGAAGCTCCTGCTGCCGATCGCCATGATGGCTGTCTACTCCGTCTTGATTAACGTGCTCTTGATGCTGTTCAATCTGCTCCCGCTGCCCCCGCTGGACGGAGGCAGGATTCTAACGAGCCTGCTCCCCCCCACTGCGGCCCAGGCGCTCATGCGCGTGGAGCCCTACGGCATGTTCGTCCTCATGGGGCTGATCCTTCTCGATCCGCAGATTCACCTCATCCATACGGTCACCAGCACCTTGACCCATAGTCTGTCCAATATGATTCTCTCCACCGCCATCGGTCTCGGAACAGGAAACACACCATGACCACACCCAGAAAACGAGTCCTCAGCGGCATGCAGCCGAGCGGGCTGCTCCATCTCGGCAACTATCTCGGCGCGTTGGAGAATTGGAAAAGCCTGCAGAACGACTACGAATGTTACTTCTTCGTCGCGGATTGGCACGCCCTCTCGTCGAACTACGCCGACACCAGCCGCATCCGCGAGTTCGTCCATGAACTCTTGATCGACTGGCTGGCCGCCGGCATCGACCCGGCGAAGGCCAAGGTGTTCGTTCAATCACGCATCCCGGAACATGCCGTCCTGCATCTCCTGCTCTCGATGATGACCCCGGTCTCCTGGCTGGAGCGAAACCCGACCTACAAAGAGAAGCAGGAAGAGATCAAGGACCGCGACATGACCACGTACGGATTTCTGGGCTACCCGGTCCTCCAGGCCGCGGACATCCTGCTCTACAAGCCGGATTTCGTGCCGGTGGGCAAAGACCAGCTGCCGCATCTGGAACTCACCAGAGAGCTGGCCCGCCGGTTCAACAGCCTCTACAAGCCGGTATTCCCGGAGCCGGTCGAACAGCTCACCAAGTTCCCGAAAGTGCTCGGCACGGATGGGCGGAAGATGAGCAAGAGCTACGGCAATACGATCAACCTGTCGGATGCCGAGCCGGTCGTAAGACAAAAACTCAAGACGATGGTCACAGACCCGGCCAGAGTCCGGCGCCACGACCCGGGCAATCCGGACCTCTGCCCGGTCTACGACTTCCACAAAATCTTTTCCTTGCCGATGGTCCAGGATCAGATCAATACGGAATGCCGGAGCGCCGCTATCGGCTGTATCGCCTGTAAAAATCTGGTTGCAGACCGGGTCGTCGAACAGATGACGCCGATGTGGGATGCGCGCGCAATCCTGAGCAAAGACCCGGCCTATTTACAGGACATCGTACAGGAAGGCAGCCGCAAGGCCGGCGAAGTCGCCAAGGCGACGCTGCATGACGTCACAGAAGCGATGAAGATCTAGCAGGCTGCCGCCGATCAACCGCAAGGCAAGAAACGAAACGCCGGGGATGCCGTGAAGGAACAGACGATGAGAATAGTGGCGCTGACCGCGATGCTCCTGGGAATGGGTTGGGGCATAGCCTGGGCGGGCGATCCCCCTTGCGACAAATATCCCCCGGCCAAACAGGCGAAATGCGCCGCAGTCTGGAAAGAGCTGAACCAGGAAGACGGCCCCTTGATCTCACAGTTCGGACTGGCCCAACTGAAACGGCGAGAGGAAGGCAAAATCAACGCGGAGCAACATCTCGCCGAGAACATGACCTTCATCAAACAGTCCACCCAGAAACGCCTCGAACGACTCCGCGCCAGGATGGAAAAAGAATAGCGCCAGCAATCCTCCCGCCTTCGGCGCGCCGCAGATGCGGCCCAGCAAGAAACGCTTTCCCGTAGAACGCTCAAAAAGACTGTCCAGCGGGGCCGCAGGTGAGTCGAAACCGGAGGCGTAGCCCATGGACGTTGAGGATTTCGATGAACCGAGAACGAAGCTGGCAGGATTTTTGAGCGTTTTACTAAAGACGGACGAACTGATTCGTCTCTTTCTCTATCCCAATCTCCGTCTCCGGTCCATGCCCGGTCACGACGACCGTGGCATCGTCCAGACTATAGAGCCGCTCACGAATGGATTGCTCGATCGTATCGAAATCTCCTCCCCAGAGATCGGTGCGCCCGATGCTGCCGCGAAAGAGCGTATCGCCTGCCAAGACCAATTTATCAACGGGAAAATGAAAGCTCATCGACCCTCTGGTGTGACCGGGCGTGTGGAGCGCGACCACCGAGACTTGCCCGATCAGCAGCTTCTCCTCATCCTTCAACCAATAGTCCGGCAGCGGCACCGGCACATAGGCGACGCCGAAGAGCTCGCATTGCACCTCCAGCATCTTCCAGAGATCCAGGTCGTCGTGATGCAGACA
>SXGR01610385.1_pt1 | contig 14117 bp, 11 predicted proteins | sample 3174711 | NCBI WGS metagenome assembly SXGR01 (sample SAMN11356860, study PRJNA531348) | freshwater metagenome | isolation source: freshwater sample F1-60 | place: China: Fuxian Lake, Yuxi | collected 2017-12-25
AAGTGCTTGAATTTACGCGGCTTTCTGGCAAATCGCAATTTGGTCAAATGGCTTATGAGTCCCCTGCACTAACCGCTGTGCTACGGGCCCGCCGGTGGGCTTAAGTTTATCAAGCCCTTTCCGCGCCTGCCGCCGACAGCTAGCATTCAGAGGCCTGATCGCTCATTCCACGAGGATTTTTCGATGAAACTGTATTTTTCCCCCGGTGCTTGTTCGCTCGCCTCTCATATTGCACTCCGCGAAGCGGGTCTGGACTTCGAGGCCGTCAAAGTGGAGGGCCGCGGGCAGAAAACCGCTGGTGGCGAGGATTATTCCAAGGTAACTGCGAAGGGCTATGTGCCGGCGCTGCGTCTCGATGACGGCATGGTGCTCACGGAAGGCACGGCTATACTGCCCTACATCGCCGATCGTAAACCGATATCGAACCTCGCGCCTGCGGCAGGGACGATGGCGCGTTACCACCTACACGAGTGGCTGGGGTACATCAATTCCGAACTGCACAAAAACTTTTCGCCTTTCTTTGCTCCCGGCACCACCGATGATCAAAAAGTCGCGGCCAAAACTAATCTCGGTCGACGCTTCGACTTTGCGCAAACTGAACTCGGTGACAAGTCATTCTTGATGGGTGAAACCTTCACGGTCGCAGATGCCTATCTTTTCACCGTGCTGGGCTGGTGCGCCTACGTGGGTATTGACCTCGGCCAGTGGCCGGGTCTCAAGGCCTATCATGGCCGTGTTGCCGCACGTCCTGCCGTTCAAGCTGCACTCAAAGCCGAGGGGCTGATCAAATGACCGACGTCGCAGGAGCAAGCGTTCCAGGCTATCTGCTGGTTCAGGGCAAGGTCACCGACCTCGAGGGATTCAAGGCATATAACGCCGCACTGCCACCGATCTATAAAAAATTTGGTGGGCATTACATTGCGCTCGTCCCCACGCACAAGGTGGAACTGGCAGAGGGTGAGTCGCGAAACGAAAGTATCCTGATTGCGAAATTCCCCTCGAAGGAAGCTGCATGGGGTTTTTGGAAGTCGGCCGAATACGAAGCCGCGAAAAAACTTCGTGAAGGAAAAGGAACGTTCTTCGTAACCGTGCTAGACGGTCTGCCCGGCACCTGAAGTCGGCTCATCTCTTAATCTTTGATCGCCATCGTCATGGAAGATAACATCGTCACGACATCACCCTACTTCGGTGCACTTTGCGAGCGACGGCTTTCGCGTCGCAGTCTGCTGGTCAACGCCAGTGTTGCTGCGACCGTAGCAGGCGCGCTGCCCACCCTCGGTTCAACGGCCAACGCCGCATCACGCCATACGAGCTACAAAGCCGTCGGACCGACGCGCGAAGATGCCGTGCTGCTCTCGCCAGGACTGCGGCACGACGTTCTGATTGGCTGGGGCGATTCGCTTTTCGCAGATGCGCGAAGCTTGGGTGCACAAGAGATACGTTCTCTAGCCTGGCTGGACGACAAGGCGGCCGAGCGGCAGCAACGACTGTTCGGCACTAATAACGATGCCTTGGCATTTTTCGCTGCGCTCGGAAGGCGTGGTGTCGGCACGCTCTGCGTAAACCACGAGTACGTGGCGCCCGAGCTCTCTTTGGCAACGCTGCCATTGAGTGCGAGCGAGCGTACGAAGAACCGTGAGTCCTGGATCAAGGCGCGGCCGCAGATAGTCCCGTGGATGCAGGCTGCACATGGAGTCAGCGTGGTCGATCTCAAGCGTAGCGCTCGTGGCTGGAGCGTCGTGCGCGGAGGTCCATCCACTCGACGTATCACTGCCAATACGCCGATGCAGATCATGGGTCCGGCTCGTGGCAACGTGCTCATGCGTACGAATGCCGATCCGACGGGTACGTTGGCACTCGGTACTTTTTCCAACTGCGCGGGTGGTAAGACTCCGTGGGGAACCTATCTCACGGCTGAAGAAAACATTCAGGATTATTTTGGAAGTGCTCGTTCGTGGGCGGCCGAATCCAACGACGACATGACCAAGCTTGCCCATCGCCGCTGGCCACTTCGGGAAAGATCGGCCTACGGATGGGAGGTGATAGATCCGCGCTTCGATGTTAAGCGCGAGCCACGTGAACCGTTGCGTCACGGGTGGATCGTCGAGATCGATCCGCAGAATCCCGACGCACCGCCGAAAAAAAGAACCGCGCTGGGTCGGTTTTGTCATGAAGGCGCCAACACCATCCTGACCAAAGACGGCCGTGTTGCTGCCTACATGGGTGACGACACCAAGTTCGAGTACGTCTATAAGTTTGTGACTAGAGGTCGCTTCGATGAAAAGAATCGTTCGGCCAATCGCAATCTGCTAGACGACGGTACGCTGCATGTGGCGCGCTTCGATGCCGCAGGACGAGGCGAGTGGCTGGCTCTCGTTCATGACGAGAACGGACCACTCAACAGTCGAAACGGATTTCGCAGTCAGGCCGACGTCGTGATCAAGTGTCGCGCCGCAGCCGATATTCTTGGTGCGACGCCGATGGACAGACCTGAAGACGTCGAGCCCAGTCCGGTTACAGGACGAGTCTACATGTCGCTCACAAAGAATGACGACCGCATCGTCAAACGCGCAGAGTTCACGGGTCGCGAGATCGACTTGGGGCCCAACCACGCCAACCCACGACCAAAAAACGACTTTGGGCACATCGTCGAACTGATCGAAGATAACGACGATGCCGCGAGTACGCGTTTTTCGTGGAATCTGTTTCTGCTCGCTGGTGATCCGCGTAACTCGAATGCGCGTTTCTTGACGAAAGTCGAGGACATAGTCCCCGACAAACTCGCCCGTGAGGACGTCTACTACGCAGGCTGCACTGATCGAGCGGCGGTGAGCCCCATCGCCTGTCCCGACAATCTGGGTTTCGACCCGACGGGAAGACTGTGGATCGTGACCGATGCGGACGAAGATCTGATTGGTAACAACGGCTGCTTCGTGGTACCAACGAATGGCGAGGAGCGCGGTCAGTTGCGACAGGTCTTGAGCGCACCAGTGGGTGCAGAGGTTTGCGGGTGCGAGTTCACGCCGGACGGTACGACACTGTTCTTGTCGATACAGCATCCGGGTGAAGGCGGTACCGTCGACGAACCGGTGAGCCATTGGCCCGACGGCGGTCGTCTGCCAGCACGGTCGGCCGTCATCGCGGTGAGTCGAGAGGACGGTTCGCCGCTGTAAGCCTTGGAGCTTCGCCGTACAATCGACGGCATGACACTCCCTAAAAGCCAGCTTCAGTACCAACTCGTCAAACAACAGCAGGGCTTCAGCCTGCAACTGCGCGAGGGTGCGCCGATTCGCGCTCCGGGACCCGGTGAGTTGGTGGTACGTGTCCGCGCAACGTCGCTCAATCGACGCGACATCATGGTGATGCACGGCTTCTATCCGGTAGGTCTGCGCGAAACTTTAGTGCCGCTGTCCGACGGCTCCGGTGAGGTGGTTGCCGTAGGTGCAGGCGCCCGGCGCTTCAAAGTCGGCGATCGTGTAGCCGCAATCTTTTTCCAGAACTGGATCGAAGGTCGACCCACGGCCGCCACCGCGGCACGTGCCATGGGCGGTGCCATCGACGGCATGCTCGCCGAATACGTCACGCTCTGCGAGTACGGCGTCGTACCCATTCCTGCGGGCCTGAGCTTCGAAGAAGCGGCAACGCTGCCGTGCGCCGCCTTGACCGCCTGGAACGGTCTAGTCACTCGAGGGGCGATGTCTCGTGACGATTTCGTATTGCTGCAGGGTACCGGCGGAGTTTCGATCTTCGGATTGCAGTTTGCCGTTGCCGCGGGCGCTCGCGCCGTGATCACGAGCTCGAGCGATACCAAACTCATGCGCGCGAAGGAGCTGGGTGCGATCGCGATCGTCAATTATAAAAATACACCCGAGTGGGCTCCTGCCGTTCGTACTGCAACTGCCGGCGTCGGCGTGCATCACGTACTCGAGGTCGGCGGCGCAGGCACGCTGAAACAATCGCTCGAATCCCTCGCGCCCGGAGGTCATGTTGCCATCATCGGCGGGCTGGCAGGATTCGGCGGCGATATCCCCGCAGTTTCGCTGATTGGTCGTAGTGCGAGCGTGTCCGGAATCTTCGTCGGGTCACGACGCAACTTTGAGGATATGAACGCCTTCATCACTAACCACTCGATCAAGCCGGTGATCGACAAAGTGTTCGAGTTCCGCGAAGCCGAGGCGGCTTTTTTGCACATGGATACGGGGAGTCACTTCGGTAAGATCGTCATTCGTCACTGACGACAAACCTCTGCGACACATTCATCATCGTGATTGCCGTTTTTTTTGAGCGTGAACGACTTGGCGGACGACCGCTAGTCGCCGCGTTTGTCATTGCGACACAGGGATCAACCTATCGCAAACCAGGCGCACTGATGCTTTTTTCGGAAAACGGTGAGCGTCAGGGATTGCTCTCGGGAGGCTGCCTGGAGGGCGATCTGCAAGATCATGCGCTCCGACTGCTACAGGAAAAACAACGTGCTTTAGTCAAAACTTATGATAGTCGAGGTTCGGGTGATCCCGTCTGGGGGCTGGGCCTTGGCTGCGAAGGGCTGATGCGAGTCTTGCTACTGCGCATCGATGCGTCGTGCGCGTACGAGCCATTGAGTTCTTTGTTCGATGCAGCAATGACGCGTAAGCCAATGTCCTTTACGATCAACATCGAGACTGGGAGTATCGCAATCTCGTCGGATACGAAGACTTCGCTGAACGGCGAACTGTTCACGATCACTGCCGAGCGAGTACCGAACCTGCTTCTCTGTGGGGCCGGCCCCGACGCCGAACCGGTTGCAGCTCTTGCCCTCATGCAAGGCTGGAATGTGACGCTGGTCGATCATCGCTCCGCCTACATCGACTCGGCGCGCTTTGCCGAGGGTGCGCGCTTGCTACGTGCGGATGCCGACGAACTCGATAACGCCGTCGTTCTCGATGAAATGGACGCGGTGGTCGTCATGAGTCACCATCTGATCGCCGATGGTAAATATCTCGCGGTTCTGGCGCGCTCAAAAATTCCTTACGTGGGTTTGCTGGGTCCTGCTGCCCGTCGTGAAAGATTGTTCGTAGAGCTCGGGCCTGCAGCAGAGTCGCTTCGGCCGCGGCTGCGAGCTCCGGTCGGGCTGGATCTCGGCGGCCGTACGCCCGAGGCTATCGCACTGTCGATCGTTGCCGAGATTCAAGCTACGCTGCATAGACGCGGCGGCGCGCCATTTTCCGCGGCAGATCAGGCGAGCGGCTTGGCTTCCTTAAGTTCGCGCTCGGTCAATCGATAGAACGAAAGCGGAATCAGCGACAGCCCAAAATAGACACAGGGCAGGAAGGCGGCGCAATAGCGGATGCCGTCGATGGTCTCGGCCGACTGTACGGGCGCTTTCGAGTCGAAGCCGAACCAGGCGTAGGACAACAGCAAGACAGATGGCGCGAACGCGGCAGCGACTTTTTCGACGACACTGTAAAGGCCCGAGTAAATACCTTCGCGACGCAAACCTGTACGCTTAAAGTCATAGTCGATGGTATCGGGGAGCATCGACTGCCCCATCAACAGCAAGCCGGCAGCCCCAAAGCCCTTGAGGGCTGCGCGTAAACAGAAAAACCAGAATTCTTCGGCAGGCGTCGCCAGTAGCCAGCTCAAGGAAACGATCGAGAATAATGCAGTCGCCAGCATGTAAGTCTTCTGCTTCTCGATGCGCTTGGCGATCCAGCTCCAGACAGGCATCGAAACGACTTGCGCCAGAAAACTTGCCCCAGTGAACCACAGTAACCACGTTCCCGGATTTTCTTTGCCAAGTACGTATTTGATGATGAAGATACCCATCGCCGCAGTGGTGAAAAGTCCGAGCAGTTGTGTGGCTTTCGTGGCGAGCAAGGCAATGAAGGGCTTGTTCTGCAAACCGAGCCGTACTTGCTCCGAAAACGACGTGCGGGTTTCGGAACGCTCGGTCGCATTGCCTTGGGCAGTTCCGAAGAATGTCCAAGCCATGAACACGGTAATAGCGCAGCCAAGCAGAATGCCCATGCGCGAGTAACCCTCGGCACCGCCGCCCATCAACTCGGCGAAGCGCTGACTGGCGCCGGCACCGATCAGAGAGCCGATGGCGATGAACAGCACTCGGTACTGAAACATCTGCGTGCGTTCCTGATAGTCGCTGACGAGCTCGGAAGGCATCGCCATGTACGGCACGTTGAACAACGTATATCCGGTACCCACGAGGGCGAGTACGACGATGATAGCAAGTACGGAATCGGCGAAGGGGGTCAACTCCAACGAAAAAAATGTCGCGAACGACAGTCCTGACACTACCGCACCGAACAAGAGATACGGCCGACGACGCCCCCAACGCGAGCGTGTGCGATCACTGATCACGCCGACGAGCGGATTGCTGACCCAGTCCCAAAGCTTGGCGATGAAAAGCAGAGTTGCAACCGTGACAGCAGAGATACCGACGACGCTGGTGAGATAAAACGCCTGCAGGGCAGCAAAACCGTTGAGCAACAGTGCAGCACCCAGCGTTCCTATACCCCATCCGAAATGCAATCGCCAGTTGTCACTGGTCGTCATAGTCGTCCCCCGAAATTCCGTCGCATCATGGCACGCCGCACGGCGATGACACCTACCACGGCAGTCGGTCGCCCGTGTAGAGGGTCATCTCGGCATCCTGCGTCAGATCTTCGATGTGTCCGATGACGGCTGCGACGCTCTGCGGTGCCTTAATGACGCCTGGCCCCTCGTAACCACTTTGGCGCAGCAGTCGGGTGTCGACCATGCCCGGCGCGAGGACGCCGATCTTGACCCCCTGTGCGCGCACTTCAGCTTGCAAAGTACGCATCGCCATGTTCGCGCCAGCCTTGCTGATCCGATAAAAATAAAGATTACCGAACCGCGTAGTGTTGGCGATCGAGGAAAGTCCACTAGTAATAACCACGATTTTTTTCTGCTCACTCTCTACTACATTCGGCATGAACGCCTTCGCCATCGCGAGCGGACCATAGGTATTGATCCGCAGCACTTCCTCGAAGCTTGCGTAATCGAGCTCGTCGAGCGATTGTTTACGGGTGTCTCCGAGCCATCCTGCATTGTTCAACAGTACATCGATCGGCTGTCGTGCAAGACGGGCGGCAAGCGCATCGATCTCTTCGCGGTTGCCAACGTCCAAAGACTCGATGCGTACGCCGTGATGATTCTTCGCAAGCGCAGCAAGCTCGGTGGCTGCCGCAGGATCGCGTGTCGTGGCAATGACCTGCCAGCTGCGCTCGGCGTATTGCTTGACGAACTCGAGACCCAAGCCGCGATTGGCGCCAGTGATCAAAATGACGGGCATGGATAGTCCTCGGATGGTTGATCGAGTGAATTCATTGACGAGGCCGGATACGACGCGTGGGTTCCGCCTGCAGGGGATCTTCTGGCCAGTAGTGTCGAGGATATCGCCCACGCATGTCCTTGCGCACCTCGGTGTAGGCGTTGCGCCAAAAACTGGCGAGGTCGGAGGTGATCTGCAGCGGACGCTGTGCAGGCGAGAGCAGCTTGAAGGTCACGGGTATCGCTCCGCCACCGATGTGCGGCGTCATCGCAAGACCGAATACCTCCTGCATGCGCATGGATGCACAAGGCGCGAGATCATCCTCGTAATCGACACGGATCCGCGAGCCGGTAGGTACGACGATGTACGTTGGAAGAGTCTCGTCTAGTTCGCGGCACACCGCGCCTCCAAGCCGAAAGCGCAGGGCTTCGATGAGGGGAATTTTCGTGAGGTGCGCCCGTCGAGTCACCCCCGTCAGCCACGGTGCGAGCCAGTCCTCCAGGGTGGCGAGTAAACTCGTAGAGTCGAAAGGCGGCCAGTCCTTTGCTTGACGAAGCGCGTAGCGTCGCGCGAGTTCGACACGCGCACAAAACGTGCGCGTCTCGTCATCCCAAGGCAGACAATTGAGACTCATCGTCCGAATGCCCTCGATCATCGCCGGCACGGCTATGTCGCCTGACAGATTGGACAAAGATTTTTCATCGAGGATCAGCGCCTCGAGACGAATGACATCGCGCGCGACCACGAGTTGCTCGGCATTCGACCAATGCAACTCACGCCCGTGATGAATATGCTCGCCTACCGCTGCTTCGAGGATCTCTCGATCGAGAGCCGCTGCCAAAAGTATGCGGGCCTCGCGCTCGCGGTCGTCGAGGTCGAGCGCGACAACGAACTCACTACGCGCCAGTGAGGCCGCACCGACGAACGCTGCACCACGACCGTTGGCGAGCAGGAAACGCCCGGCGCCATCGGCTCGTCTACGCCCGATTCGGTCGGGATATGCGCAGGCGAGAAGCCCTGCTGCACCCAAAGTCACTTTCTTTGAAGCATGATAATTCTGCAGGCAATGCTTGAACTGGTCGACGGCACGTCGCGCTCTCGCGAGTGCCGCACGATCGACGAGAGTCCCTGCGGGTGCGCGCCCTGCCAAGACGTCGAGCTGCGTCAGCACATCGACGTCGCGTACGGTCTCTGGCCCGCGGCGCGGTTCGGGGCGTAGCAAATCGCGCTCGCTCAGCAGGGCCGCAAGACTCGCGCCGAGCTCGGGTTCGCCGCGCGCTGCGGATTCGAGTATCAGATGGGCCAGACGAGGGTGCAGCGGCCATTCGCCGAACTCGCGACCTCGCGCCGTGAGCGTTCCGTCGTCGCACAAGGCTCCGAGCTGTCGCAGCAACGCGCGGGCTACAGAAAGCATCGCGGCAGGAGGCGGATCGAGCCAACGAATTGACTCGGCACCCCGCGCACCCCATCGCGCGAGATCAAGCGCCAGAGGTGCAAGATCAGCTTCGATGATTTCGGCAGCAGTTTGCGCCGCAAGACTGCGGTGCGCACCCTCACTCCAAAGGCGGTAACAGCGGCCGGCCGCTACCCGACCGGCCCGACCCGCGCGCTGCTCCGCAGAGGCACGCGAGATGCGTCGGGTTTCGAGCCTACTCATGCCCGTGACAGGATCGAACACAGCTCGCCTGACAAGTCCGCTATCGACGACGCTCCTGATTCGCGGCAGCGTCAGGCTGGTCTCGGCGATGTTGGTGGCGAGGATCACGCGTCGCGGCAGGCGCGGATCGTCGGCGAGCGCCCGCTCCTGCTCATCGGGCGAGAGCTCGCCGAACAAAGGCAGAATCTCGATGCCACGATCGCTGCACTCACCCGGTCCTGAGAGCATGTCCTGCACCCGCCTGATCTCTCCGGCACCTGGCAAAAAAACCAGAATGTCACCTTCGCCTTCACGCGCAGCACGCTGCACCGCGAGCGCCGTCAAACATTCCGGTGAATCGGCTTCGCCTGGCAGTACGGGAAAACCCTTGCCGAGATAAATGATCTCGATGGAATACATACGACCCGCAGCAGTGACCACAGGGGCGTCGTCGAGCAACGCAGCCACCGCGGCGCCGTCGAGAGTTGCCGACATTACGAGCAAGCGGAGATCGAGTTCCAGCGTTTTCTTTGCATCGAGGCAAAAAGCGAGTCCGAGATCCGCCTGCAAACTTCGCTCGTGGAACTCGTCGAACAACACGGCAGCCACACCGTCGAGTGAAGCATCGCGTTGCAGCATGCGTGTTAGCACGCCTTCGGTGACGACCTCAATGCGCGTCCGCGGACCAACGCGAGTATCGAGACGCATGCGATAGCCGATGGTTTCGCCGACGCGCTCACCAAGCGTGGCGGCCATCCGCATGGCAACGGCTCTGGCAGCGAGCCGTCGTGGTTCGAGAACCAGAATTTTGCGGCCCGCCACCCAAGGCTCATCGAGCAAGGCGAGCGGTACCACGGTGCTTTTGCCTGCGCCGGGTGGCGCCTCGAGCACGGCACAGCCACGTATCGCCAAGGCAGTACGTAGCGTAGGTAGGATTTCGAGCACGGGCAATTGCGGCAGCACGATCACGATGTGGCGAAAATCCCGGATGTCATTGCGAGACGCGACCGAATTGTATTCAATCGGCTGGCATGAGGTTCCTCAAACGCTTGGGTCTCGGTGCGCTGGTGTTGATACTGCTGCTCTGGGGCGGGCTGATGGCCTGGGCTTATTGGCCTACGCAAGTCGAGGTACCCGTCGCCTCGCTGGTCACGGCCGAGGATCGCTTCGTCGCGGTGCAGGGTGTTCGGTTGCGCTACCGCGAGTGGGGCGTGGCCGAATCCGACCGACCCGCTGTGCTACTGATCCATGGCTTCGGCAATTCGTTGCAGACGTTTCGCGAGCTTGCGCCACGTCTCGCGGATTGCTGTTATGTGATCGCCATCGATATGCCCGGCTATGGGCTATCCGACAAGCCGGTGGACTTCGATTATCACAACGGGCCGCAAGCCGAAGTACTGATCGCCGCTGCCAAAAAAATCGGTTTGCAGCGTGTGGTTTACGTCGGGCACTCGCTGGGGGGAGCCGTTGCCCTACAGGCTGCCGTACTCGATCCGACCGCACGCGGACTCGTACTGCTGAACCCTGGCATCATCCGTACGGGCGTGCCGAAAATCGTACAGGTCACCTTGCCGCCACTGCCGCGCATGTCTGCCAAGATGTTCGCCAGGCGCGACTTTCGCGGCAACTTTCTCAAGCAGTCTTACGTCGATCCATCGATCGTCACTGAAGAAGTGATCGATGACGTCATGCTCGGTGCACGAGCGGAAGGCTACATGGCGGGTATGACTTCGCTCATGAAGCAGTATCGCGAAGGTGAGGAGATCGTGCTCGCGCCACAGGTGAAAGTGCCGACCCTCATCCCCTGGGGCGATCAGGATAAAAACAAACCCTTGAGCGAAGCCGATGAACTGCAGGCCATGATTCCCGGTTCACGCCTCATGCACTTCGCTAACGCAGGACATTACGTGCACGAGGAGGCTGCGGAGGGTGTCGCGCAGGCAATCAAACCTTGGTTGCAAGAGACGGTCTCCGGTACGATACTCGTTACGCCCTAATATCTTCGAAATTTTTGGGGAAAGGCTGATGTCCACGATACGCTTGCTGGCGGTTACTCTCGCGCTCGCCTGCGGATTACTGATGCAGTCTGCGTCTGCACAAGATCGGACTGCCAAAGATTCACCGCTGGAGCATGCTAATCGACTGTTGCGATCGACGATCCTGATCGATGGTCACAACGATCTGCCGATGACGATCCGTGAATTCAAGGACTCGCCCCGAGACGTCGTGGCCTACGATTTGCGGCAGCCCACCAAGGGGGACACCGACATCGCACGTCTGCGCGCCGGCGGACTCGGCGCGCAGTTCTGGTCCGTCTATATTCCGGGCGAAGGGTCAGGGCCCTACGCACGCCAGCAGCTCGAACAAATTGACATCGCGCGACGGGTGATCGAACGCTATCCGGACGTCCTCATGCTCGCGGGCTCGGTGGCCGACATTCGCGCGGCAAAGCGTGCCGGCAAAATTGCCTCGATGCTCGGTATGGAGGGTGGCTACGGTCTCGAAAACTCGATCGGTGCACTACGCGCTTATTACGACCTCGGCGTACGCTACATGGCGCTGACGCACAACACGCATACCGATTGGGCGGACGCCGCTGCGCCCTTGCAGCCACGCAACAATGGTCTAACGCCGTTTGGCGAAGAGATCGTGCGCGAGATGAATCGGCTCGGGATGCTGATCGATCTATCCCACGCCGCACCAAGCACCATGGCACATACGTTGCGGATTTCCGAAGCGCCGGTGATTTTTTCACACTCTTCGGCAAAGGCCGTGTGCAACGTGCCGCGTAACGTACCCGACGACATTCTGCGCGAGCTGCAAAAGAATGGCGGCGTCGTGATGGTAACTTTCGTCTCTAGCTTCATCAATTGCGAGGTCGGAAAGGTGCTGCAGCCTGCCATGGCCGAGATCGGCTTGCGCGCTCGTGCGGTAGCGACTCCAGAAGAAGCCGCCAAGATTCGCGCCGAGGGCTATGCAGCCATCAAATTACCGCCGACGAGCATCGCCATGGTGGCCGATCACATCGAACACATTCGCAACGTTGCGGGCGTCGATCATGTGGGAATCGGCGGCGACTTCGACGGCAACGACTGGTGGCCGGAGGGGCTCGACGACGTGTCGACCTACCCGAAACTCTTTGCCGAACTCATCCGTCGAGGCTGGTCGGACAAAGATCTCAAAAAACTTGCTGGAGAAAATCTTTTGCGTGCCTGGGCGCGCACCGAAGCGGTCGGGGAGCGACTCCGTCGCGAGCGTCCACCGTCGACGATAGTCTTCACACCGCCCAAAAACTGAACGGTCGTAGTCAAAGGCGCTGCACTGTCTGCCACGCGAGCTCAGCAAGCGGCTCGACTTGCGCGGCATATTGTTTGGCCTGCGCGCCGACGGCCGTACCGCGTGTGACGCGCCCTGCGATGCCGTGGCAAATCCCGGCGAGCCGAAACGCGCAGAACGCCAGGTAGTACTCGAGGTTACCAACCTCGGCGATCCCCCGTCGCGAACAGTACGCTGCGACGTACTCGCGCTCGGTGGGCACGCCAAGCGCAGCGAGGTCGGCACCCTGCAGGCCGCGCACGCCACCCGAGGCCATCCGGTATTTCATCAAGTGATAGGCGAAATCGGCGATCGGATCCCCGAGCGTCGAGAGCTCCCAGTCGAGTACGGCGAGCACGCGCTTGGCTGCCGAATCGAAGATCATGTTGTCGAGTCGATAATCACCGTGCACCAGCGCTGGATCGGGTTCGACTGCTGGCAACGCTTTCGGCAACCACTCTATGAGACGCTCCATCGTGGCAACACGCCCCGCTACTTCGGCATCGACGACGTATTGCTTGGACCAGCGCGCCAGTTGCCGTGCGACATAGCCCACGGGTCGACCGAAATCGCCGAGGCCGCTCTCGCGATAGTCGACTCGATGCAGATCGGCAAGCGTTTCGATCATAGCCTTGAAAACGGCACGACGACTGTCGCGATCGAGTTCAGGCAGCGTGGGTTCCCAGAAAATACGGCCTTCGACGAACGCCATGACGTAGAACGCCGTACCGATGACATCGTGGTCTTCGCACAAATGCAGGGGCTTCGCGACTGGGAAATTGGTATGCGTGGCGAGCGCATGCATCACGCGATATTCGCGCTCTACGGCGTGAGCCGAAGGCAACAGTACGCCCGGTGGCTTACGACGCAAAACGTATGAGGCTTTGGGTCCGTCGAGGCGATAAGTCGGGTTCGACTGCCCTCCAGGGAACTGACGTACGTGCAGTGGGCCGGCGAAACCTTCGATGCAATCGCTCAAGTATTTCTCGAGCTTCGACACATCGAACTCGAGGCCACTGCGAAATTCGTGCGTGATGACCACGATCGTTAACGATACTCAGGCACGGCCGCCACCGCGCGGCCTCGTGTGCTGAGTGCGGAAAGGCCGTGCTGTACGCATGCCCTCGGCCTGCTTGCCCGTGCCCACCGGTTGCCACGGCGGCACCAAATGCTGCTTGCCCGGCCCGATGAGCTCGGCACGACCCATGCGTCGCAGTGCCTCGCGCAGCATCGGCCAATTATTCGCGTCGTGGTAGCGCAAAAAAGCCTTGTGCAGGCGACGGACCTTCAAACCCTTGGGTATGGTGACCGCCTCGCTATTTCGAGCCACGCGTCGCAGCGGATTCTTTCCAGAGTGGTACATGGCTGTAGCAGTCGCCATGGGCGAAGGCAGGAAGGCCTGTACCTGATCGGCGCAAAAGCCATTTTTCTTCAACCAAAGCGCCAGCTCGAGCATGTCCTCGTCGGTCGTCCCGGGGTGAGCGGCGATGAAATACGGGATCAGGTACTGCTCCTTACCGGCTTCTTTCGAATAGCGATCGAATAATTCTTTGAAGCGGTAATATGTACCGACGCCCGGCTTCATCATCTTCGAGAGCGGCCTCTCGCCGATCGCTTCGGGTGCAATCTTAAGATAACCGCCCACGTGGTGCTGTGCGAGCTCCTTGACGCACTCCGGTGACTCGATCGCAAGGTCGTAACGCACACCCGATGCAATCAGTACTTTCTTTATGCCTGGCAGCGCACGTGCCTTGCGGTAAAGCTCGATCAGCGGTGCGTGGTCAGTATTGAGATTGGGGCAAACGCCCGGATAGACGCAGGATGGTTTGCGGCAGGCACTTTCGATCGCGAGACTTTTGCAGGCAAGTCGATACATGT
>SXGR01543155.1_pt1 | contig 14114 bp, 15 predicted proteins | sample 3174711 | NCBI WGS metagenome assembly SXGR01 (sample SAMN11356860, study PRJNA531348) | freshwater metagenome | isolation source: freshwater sample F1-60 | place: China: Fuxian Lake, Yuxi | collected 2017-12-25
ATTCCGGCAAGTCATAAAAGAACGATCCCCAAATTTTGGGATGGCAAAGGTAATGGAATTCTTTATTTATCAAAATTTTAGGGCAATATTTTATCCCAAAAGCAAGGTAAAAATCAAAATAATATCAAATTCAGGGCTGTAATTGGTTAAATCGAACAAAATTGGAAAACAAAAAAGCCCATTGTCAGTTAAAAAACTAGAACAATGGGCGATACGGAACTTGCTTGAAAATTTTATCATTAAGCAGCGATACGCTCCTTTTTCTTTTTTAATTGATTCGTTATGGAATCAAATGCTTGATCAAATGCTGTTTGAAATCTGGTGGCACTTGCTTTTACAAAGCAATCTTGTTTTGGTATATGAATTTTAATTTCGACTACTTTTTCTTTAATTGTATGGGCCAAACTTTCCAATTTTAAATACACTTCCACCTTGGTTATTCGATCATGAAACGTTTCTAATTTGTCTAATTTTTTTTGCACAAATTCTAACAACTTTTTGTCTGCATCAAAATGCACTGTTTGAATACTAATGTTCATAAAACAATAATTTAAAAATGATAAATTAAAAGAACTGATCAGGCTATTATTTCATTTTCGCCTGCAAAAGTAAGTTACCACTTTTAATAATAATTTTCAAGTAAAAAAAGGATTTAAGAAAACTTTAGGATACGGTATGATGAATGTCATACGCGGCAACATAAATTCTTGAGATAGGTTAGGCTTTGGGATGCGCTTTGGCGAAAACTTCCTTTAATTTTTCAATGGTATTATGGGTATACACCTGGGTAGCAGCTAGACTGCTGTGCCCCAGCAATTCCTTGACTGCATTTAAATCGGCGCCGTTATTCATCAAATGCGTTGCAAAACTGTGTCGTAAAACATGGGGACTCTTTTTTTGTAATGTAGTCACCTGGGATAAATAAAATTTTACAAAAGTATATACGGCTCTGGGTTGTAAGGGCTTCCCCTTTTCTGTCACAAATAAATTAGGCACCCCTTGCGCTTCCTCCGGTTTTTGTTGTATGTATTTTTTTAATTCCAAAGCCAATCCTGCACTAATAGGAAGTATGCGTTCCTTATTTCCTTTTCCTAGAACTTTGATTTGTTTTTTTCCTAGATCAACATTGTTTTGTTTGCATTGAATTAATTCAGTTAAACGCATGCCTGTGGAATAAAATAATTGAATCACCATTTTTTCAGTAAAGCCCTTCCACCCTTCTGAAAATGATAAATTCAGCAATAATTGTTCAATGTCATTTTCGGCAACAAAGGCAGGCAAACGCTTACTAATTTTAGGACTCGTTACTGTTTCCATTGGGCTTTTTGTTAATGCCCCCTTTTGTATCTGGAATTTAAAGAAAGATTTTAAGGAAGATATTTTTCGGTTCAGGGATTTACCTGTTAATTCTGCTTCCTTTAAAGATGCCAACCAAGTGCGCACCATGGTGCCAGACACCTGCTCCAATTCAAATTTGTCATATTGGGATTCAACAAAGTCAAAAAATTGGATAAGATCATTCGTGTAAGCCGTTATCGTATGCACGGAATACCTTTTTTCAAACTGTAGGTAGCTTAAAAAGGCATTTAATGGTGTATAACGGGTGTGTAATGACATAAAAAAAGTAGCCTAAAGTTAGGAAACTTTTAGGCTACTTAAATAATATATAAAAGGAAGGTTTTGGCTTATCCTTCGATTTTTCCGCTGAAAATTTGTTGCTTGTAAACAGCTTTCAATACTTCGAAACGACGTTGTACTGATGGTTTTACATAAGCTTGACGCGCACGTAACTTTAATAAAGTTTTACTTTTTTCAAACTTCTTTTTGTACTTCTTAAGCGCTTTGTCAATGTTCTCGCAATCTTTTGAATCTATAATTAACATAATATATACCTCCTCAGGCGTTTTTTAAAAAAATAAAATTTGATTTTCATTGCCTTATATTTTATTAAAGGCAAATGAAAATTGGATGGCAAAGATAGGATTCCTTTTGAAAATACCAAATTTACTATAAATCTTTATCCTCAATATTCTTCCCTTTCATGGCCCCCGAAATGGCCTGATCCATCACCCTTTCGGCAAATGGGCGTGAAATATCGTTTAATTCCTCCGTTTTAGTCTGAATTAAGTTCTTGTCCTCCATGGTGATCGCCAACTGTAAGGCTTGCATCGCTTGGGCAGTTTTGGTCAGCTCCTCCTTGGTTAAAAGTGCCGCATTCTTTACCAAAAACTTTTCCGTCACGTCCAATATTTGCTCGGCTTCTGTTCTCGCCTCTACTAAAGCACGCATACTAATATCAGCTTTCGCATGCGTTAAACTTTCCAATAACCTTTGCTCCACTTCTTCATCTGTTAATCCATACTGTGGTTTTATATCAATCGTTTGGCTCACACCACTTCTTAATTCTTTCGCACTTACCTGTAAAATTCCATCTGCGTTTATTAAAAAACGCACTTCCACTTTTGGCAAACCTGCAGGCATGGAAGGAATACCTTTTAAAGTAAACGCCCCCAATTGTCGATTGTCCTTTACTAAATCACGCTCTCCTTGATATACTGAAATATGAATACCTGTTTGTGCATCTTTTTGTGTAGTGTATTGTCTGGAAGCCTGGGTAGGAATTTTAGCATTACGTGGAAGTAATACATCCATCAGGCCACCCATGGTCTCAATGCCTAAACTTAATGGGGTGATATCTAATAATAGCATGGATGAATTATTGCCTACTAAAATATCCGCTTGCACCGCTGCGCCTAAAGCAACTACTTCATCTGGATTTACAGAATCATTCACGGGTTGCGCAAAAAAATCAGCCACTTTTTGTTTTACAAAAGGTACACGGGTGCTACCGCCTACCATGAGTACCGTATTAATATCTGAAATATTTAAATGTGCATCCTTCATCGCGCGCGCGCAACACTCCATGGTCTTTTGAACAATCGGTGTAATTAAATCTTCAAATATTTGTTTGGTGATAGAAACTTTTTCACCCGCAAATTCAGTTTCAAAATGATCAGCAGCCGACAAAGCGATTTTAGCTTTTTCAGCCGCTAATCTTAATTGTTGTTTTAGCGTTTTATGATCTTCTAAATGATCCACCCCCATTTGCTTCATCCAATATTCAATAATCGCACGATCTAAATCATCTCCGCCTAAATAAGTATCCCCATTGGTACTTAATACTTCAAAAATACCATTCGAAATTTTTAATATGGAAATATCAAATGTGCCGCCGCCTAAATCATATACCGCTATTGTTTTTTCTTCCGTTGGATCCAATCCCAAACCATACGCTAAGCTAGCAGCAGTAGGCTCATTGATAATACGCAACACATCGAGTCCTGCTAATTTTCCTGCATCGCGTGTCGCTTGACGTTGTGTATCATTAAAGTAAGCAGGCACTGTAATTACCGCTTTTGTTACCGGTGTTTTTAAAATATGTTCGGCACGTTTTTTTAATTCCCCTAAAATATAAGAAGACAAATCAATGGGCGAATAAAAAGTATTTCCCACTTGCACTTTTACCAAACTATCTCTATTGTCATCTATAATTTTATATGCAAAAAAATCCTGATGCTCCCGAATGTCATGATGACTTTTTCCCATTAAACGCTTGGCACTAAAGATGGTATTTTGCGGATCAGATTCTAAAAAAGGTTTTGCGGCTTCTCCTACTGCTACATTGCCAAAAGCATCAAAATGCACCACGCTTGGCACAATACTACTGCCATCAAATTCCTTTAATGCAGTGGGTAATTTTGTATCAGGATGTATAATGGCCACCAAACTATTGGTCGTGCCTAAATCAATCCCCACAATAATTTCGGATTGTTGTAAGCTACCAGTAGCAATATTTATTCCAATTTTAGCCATTTAAAAAATTTTACAAATGTACATTTCGCGCACTACATTAAAGTTGCGAATTAAGGAATGAATTTATTTAGCCTTTTTTACGAGTATCGTTTTAGAAAAAGTATCATGCAAGGGTTGGTCGTTCCATGCTAAACCAAACATGGAAATAATGGTAGTGCGTATCGTAGCTCTAATAAAAAATTGTCCAATATTCGGGCGCTTACCATTCGTGGAAATTACTTTGGTTCCCGTCATCATCTTGGCTGGGGTTTGTAAAAAAATCCATTCAAATAAAAAGGTATAACCCCAGGTGACCCCAAAAAAGAAATACCCAAATTGTACCGGTGTGTAGTTCCAATACATCACTTGAAAATTGTACCAGCTATATATTGCATAGGTTAAAATAGTGATCAAAATGGTATCCACTAAAAAGTGTAAAATTCGGGTTCCTTCCCCGATTGTGGGTGTTGTTGGGTTCATGATGCAAAAATATTGCTTTTTAGTAGTTATTTTTGCCTAAAGTATAAACTATGACCTTAATACAAGAATTACGTTGGAGAGGAATGATTCAAGATATTATGCCTGGGACTGAGGAACTTTTCGAAAAGGAAACTGTTTCAGGATATATTGGCTTTGACCCCACGTCAGACAGCTTGCATATAGGTAGTTTGGTACCCATCTTGTTATTAATGCATTTACAAAGAGCCGGACATAAACCTTATGCATTAGTAGGTGGCGCGACAGGAATGGTGGGCGACCCAAGTGGTAAAAGTGAAGAAAGAAATTTATTGAGTGAGGAAACTTTACAATTTAATTTAGCGGGTGTTAAAAAACAACTTGCCCATTTTTTAAACTTTGACCCAAGCATGCCGAATGCTGCAGAAATGGTCAACAACTATGATTGGTTTAAAGATTTTAGTTTTCTAGATTTTATAAGAGAAGTTGGAAAGCATATTACGGTGAACTACATGATGGCGAAGGATAGTGTTAAAAAAAGAATTGAAGGTGATACCGGTATGAGCTTTACTGAATTTACTTACCAGTTAGTGCAGGGCTATGATTTTTATTGGTTGTATAAAAATAAAAATTGTAAAGTGCAAATGGGTGGCAGTGACCAGTGGGGTAATATTACTACAGGTACTGAAATTATACGCCGCAAAATGGGTGGAGAAGCATTTGCATTTACCTGCCCATTAATTACAAAAGCTGATGGTGGCAAATTTGGGAAAACAGAAAAAGGAAATGTATGGTTAGATGCAACTAAAACTTCGCCTTACCAATTTTATCAATTTTGGTTAAACGCAAGTGATGAAGATGCAAAAAAGTGGATCAAGATTTTCACTTTACTTCCTATGGAAACCATTGAGCAATTATTAACCGAACACGATCAAGCCCCGCAATTAAGAATTTTACAAAAAAGATTAGCAGCTGAATTAACGACCCTAGTGCATAGTGCAGATGATTTGGCTTTTGCCATTCGCGCCACTGAAATTTTATTTGGAAACGCAACCACCGAGGTTTTACAATCCTTAAATGAAGATCAATTATTACAAGTCATGGAAGGCGTTCCAACTGCAAATATCACATTAGCACAACTTTCAGAAGGATACGATTTTGTGAGTTTATTAGCGGACACCCAAATATTCCCAAGCAAAGGCGAAGCCCGTAAAATGTGGCAGGCCGGCGGTTTGAGTATTAATAAGGAAAAAATTAGTACCGATTTTACTGTGGTGAATACCACCCATTTATTACAAGGTAAATATTTGCTTATCCAAAAAGGTAAAAAGAATTACTACTTTATAAAAGCATCTTAATAAAGAATTTCAAAATAGTTTGCAGTTAACAAAGGGTCCCTCCGATTGCTCGGAGGGACCCTTTGTTATAATAAGATGATCCAAATAAACCTGCTACATTAAATCAATCAAATGCTTCAGGAAAATTTTATTGGTTTATTGAAGCACTTTCCATAATTCTTCCGCTACTAAGGCATCCCCTTTTTCGTTTAAGTGCACCCCATCTGTTGTCAAAATACCTTTGGCAACATTATTGGGATTGTTCGCTACGCTATAATCATGAAATATTTTTCTTAAATCAACTAATACAATATTGTTGGTAGCCGCATATTGACGAATCCAGTTACTATATGAATTTAAGTCACCATCTTGCGTATTGCTATAATCATGTTTCTCTCCTATCGCTGCTGGTGTTACTAAAATAACTTTAGCGCCTTGATTTTGAATCTTTTTTATGACAGCATCATAAAACTTACCAAATTTATCAAAATCAGTGCCTGTGCCAGAGCTTGCTTTATGCCAAACATCATTTACACCAATGTATACCACAACCACATCTGGCTTTTTAACTAAAACATCATTTTCGATCCGCAAATACAAATCATAAATTTTATTGCCACCAATACCAGCCCCAATTAATTCAAAATTTTGATCAATGCCTTTTTGTTGAAGCATGGTTTGCATTAAATCAATAAAGCCTCCTTTTTTAACTGCGGCTTGTGTAATAGAATCGCCAAAAAACACAATTTTTTTCTTTTTATTCGTCCTAAATGAAAGCAAAAATAAACAGGCAATAAAGGCAGTCAACAGTAGCAATTTGTATCCCATAACTTAAAATTTTTATATTGAAAATGGATTTAGCTAGTTAAGTTAACTCAAATTGATAATAATGGGCATAAAACACATAAATATTTGGAAAATTTTACGCTGACCCCTATTTTTGCACTCCATTCTCAGAATGGAATAGGATTGCCTGATGGTGTAACGGTAGCACAACTGTTTTTGGTGCAGTTTGTCTTGGTTCGAATCCAGGTCAGGCAACCAAAGAAATAAGAAGCCGTCCCGATTTTTCGGGGCGGTTTTTTTATTACACGAAAGAGTGGATCAAGCTTGCGTGGAGCCACGAATGAGTGAAATAAAAAAAAGCAGTTCCTTGAACTGCTTTAATGCTTCTTCATTTTATGCTGGGATTTCCCTAAAGAATAGGATCACCGAGGGAAGCGAGGTAATCCTGGTCAGGCGTTATAAGTGCTTATATTTTAATCACTTATTTAATTTAAAGGGACTAACCCCAGTTCACCCATATCTCATCAAATAATTTATTAACCGCATCTTCTAAGATGTCAATTTTAGATTGTAAATTCATAAAAAGAAACTAAAATGAAGGAATTTAAAAACAATAAAACAGGATTTGATCCACTTAAAATGGTAAAAAATTTATTTAATAAAATGAAAGTCACTTTTACTTTCATATGCTTAATCCCAGTGTTTCTGATTTTGTTTGCATGCAAGAAAGAAAATACAAATTCAATAAACCCAATAAGTGTAATCACTGAACCAACGCTTGAATTTGAAACAATTGTAAATAATTATGAAATAATATGGGGGATGGATTTTCTTCCTAATGGAGATTTAATTTTTGGCGAAAAAAAAGGAAAATTATACATAAAGAAATCTAATTCTAATGAAATCGTTGAGATTACCGGACTACCCTCCATTAAAGCATCTGGGCAAGGAGGATTATTGGATGTTAAAGTTGACCCATCCTATAAAGACAATGGCTGGATATACATAAGTTTTACAAGTAGTGATCCTTCTAGCAATTTAAAATTGAATAGATTCAAGATTTTAAATTCAAAGATTGTTGAACTTCAAAACTTATTCACAGCTACAGGTCCTAGTGGTCATAATGGAAGTAGGATTGTTTTTGATAAAAAAGGTTTTCTATATTTAAGTATAGGTGAAGGCCCATCCACTGGAGGAGGTTCTGCAAACACGAATAAAAATGCATCAGATCTAAATTCGCCATGGGGTAAAATACACCGATTTAATTCAGATGGCTCCATCCCTAGCAGCAATCCATCTTTTAATGGGAATATAAGTTCAATTTTCACAATCGGTCATAGAAACCCCCAAGGACTTACATTGAATCCCAAAACAGGTGATGTGTGGGAGTCAGAACATGGCCCCATGGGTGGTGATGAAATAAATATCATTGCATCTAAAGGTAATTATGGCTGGCCAGCATTATCCTTAGGAAAAAATTATGATGGAAGTACTATTTCAAAAAATCATGATGCTGAAGGAATTCAAAAACCAGTTTATGCTTTTATACCTTCCATTGGCACTTGTGGTATAACTTTCATCAATGGAACTAAATTTAAATCATGGAGTGGTGATTTAATTGTATCCGGTTTGGCATCTCAGAAATTACATAGATGTATTGTAAAAGATAATCAGATAATTAAGGAAGAAATTATTTTAAAAGATAGCGGAAGAGTAAGAAATGTTATTCAAGGACCCGATGAGTCACTTTATGTTTCCGTTGAGGGACCAGGAAGAATAATTAAGATAACAGCAAGATAAAATTATATAACGTTTATTTTCAAATATATAATTTAACTGATTTATGCTGGGATTTACCCTCCTAGTAGGATTACCGAGCGAAGCGAGGTAATCCTACCCTTTCAACGTATTTATACGCAAATACTAAGTTGCCAAGTTTATTAATATGCATGGAGTAATAATATTAATAAAATAAAGTTGCCCTTTCGGGCAACTTGCAATAACTTTATATTGAAAGACGATTCAAAAGTTAGAATAATTAAATTTCACAAAGACTACTTTGATGAATTTTATTCAAAACAAAGACCAAATGTAAAAGCGAAAATAGTTAGGACAATACTATTAATTGAAAAATTGAAAATTGTTCCAATAAAATTTCTAAAACATCTAACCGGGACTAAAGGTCTTTATGAGATTAGGATTAAATCAGGTACTGACATTTTTAGAATATTCTGCTTTTTTTATGGAATTGAATTATTGATCCTAGTAAATGGATTTCAAAAGAAAACACAAAAAACACCAATATCTGAGATTAATAAAGCATTACAAATAAAACATGATTATGAAAACGAAAAATAAAATCACAACATTAGACCAACTAATTGATAGAGAATACGGTAAAGTTGGTACCAAAAAAAGAGTCGAATTTGAAAAAGGATTCGAAAATTTTAAAATAGGCGTAATGCTGCAACAAGCCAGACTTAAAAAAGGAATGACACAGGAGCAACTAGCTAAAAAAGTGGGCACCACTAAGTCCTATATATCAAAAATAGAAAATGATGTTAAGGAAGTACGTATCTCAAGCCTTGAAAGAATAGTAGAGATTGGTTTGGGCGGTAAGCTGGAATTGAAATTAAAGTTGTAAAAGCATTTCAATTTCAAGTTTTAAAATATTTCTAGATTTTAGGATTCAAATAAAAAAAGTAATTTTAATAAGTAAAAACACCTTCCCATGAGAGAATCATTATTAATTATATCCTTAGGCATTAATATTTACTTAATGTTCAAATCACTAGAACTAACTCGAATGTTATATGATAATGCGATCATAGACCTTCCAACAAAAAGAAGCTTTACCCTACTTTCTATCGTAATCCCAATATGGGGTTATATTACCACTTACCGTAAATATAAAAGAAGCTTGACGCGCTCTTAAGTCAATTGATGCTTAAATCAGAATTTTAACTGCTTGACGCGCTCTTAATTTCCAAGCACCTGCTTCAAAAACCCAAACATAAAATATTTTTAATTTAATGGGTGCTATATTAGGGTCCGTAGAAGTGACTGCATTAAATGTGTGACGTACGTAACCAATATTTCCTTCCACCTCGACTGTTTGATCTGCAATATTGATGGTTACAAAATCACTCTTTCCATTCACCATATTCGCTATGAAAGTTTTTTGATCTTCAACAGCACCCGCCGAATGCCCATAAGATAACTTAGGTGATGTTAATGCATAAAAAGTGGATTCATTAGGATCAATCAGCGTTAATCTAAACTGCTCCAATGTTTCATTTAATTTTTGTTCTTTTTTTTCTTGTGCTTGTGCACCAAATACAACAAGGCTTAATAATATTGCGAAAGTAAATTTGATAAATTTCATGGCGCTGATTTTTTAATTGAATTGGAAAGTTAATAAAAATTAAAAGAACTACAAATAAAATAGAGCACAAAACTGCACCCTATTTATATGTAATATATTATGTTATTAAGTTGCTAATGGTGGCCCTTGCGGAACAAATATTTTTTGTCTAGGTCGTTTATTTTGGGTTCTTGTCGCAGTAAATGTAGCTGTCCTATATTCACCCATATGAATATTACCAGACATGGTTTCACCTGCCACTGTACCAGAAAAAATATAGGTTAAATTATCAGCCGCCTGACGCTCTTGACTTTTTAATTTTATCTCATTACCTTCAATGGTACCAACACACTCACGTGTTGAAAAATCACCTTTATGACTTCCTTGCAACCAATTGCCATCCTGGGTCAATGTAATTTGATGTGCAGATTTACTACTAAAAAATTGGATATCAAATTTCCAAGACCCTGTCAATGAAACAGCTGGCGCTTTTAAATCATTATTTTTAGCCGTCCTTGTTTGTGACATAAAATTATAAACACGTTCAGCCACTTGTTCGGCCTCCCCTGGCTGCATTTGACCTGTTGTAATGTTTATGCCAGTAATATTATCCTTACTCATGCTTCCCACTGCAATACGCGGCTTGTTTCGGCCAAATTCCTCTGCAACCTCCTCTCCTGTAATATTAAATTTATTAGGATCCCATGTAATTCTTAATACGGGTGAACGATTCGAATAGGAAACGGGCTCAAATACGGAAGTACTGATTCCTGATATTTTAGTGACCCTTTTTGAAATCAAATCCAACCAGGACAACCATGTTTTCCATTCTTGTTGGTGATCCCTTGTTGTCCATGCTTGCACTGCCGCCAGCATCCCTAACATTTCCTCGCGACCCACTTTATTATCACGACAAGGTCCATGATGTGGTGCACTTGCTTGCCAGGCCGACATCAATAAATCCTTTTGACCAATCACAAAGCCAGCACATTGTGGCCCACATATCGCTTTACCGCCACTATAAGCAACCATATGCGCTCCTCTTTGTAAATGGATATTTGGTATGGTTAAAACTTCAGCTGCGGCATCCACCAAGATAGGTATATTTTGCGCCTTAGTTAATCTTACAATATTAACCAATGATAATGGCGCATCATTGTCTGCAGGATCATCTGCCATAATATAAATCATCGCCGTTTTTTTATTCACCGCTTTAACTAATTCCTCTGGTGTATTTACTTCGATAATGGTAACACCGATATTGCGAATAGAATGATCGTATACATTTCTGGACCCTGCAGGTATAATAACTTCAGTTTTTTCGAAGCCTGTTAAATTGGGAATACAAATTAATTTTTCAGGATTACCTCCTGTAACACATGCTGCCGTGACATGCTTCATGGCAGCTGCACAACCTGCTGAAACTAAAGCCCACTCTGCTTGCGTAACTTCTGCAATTTTAGCATGCACAGCATCACCTAATTCATCATATTGCACAAAATTATGCGCAGCGGCTTCCATGGCAGCCCGAACTTCAGGTCGTTCAATAGATCCACCAATAATGGTAAATGTTCCCCTACAATTAATTAGAGGCTCAACACCTAATGATCTGAAAATATTATCTCCATTCTCAGCAACAGTAGTAGCGGCTTCCCCTTTACCAAATAACCGCGAAGGCAGTGCAGCCGTTAAGGGAAGCAGCGATAAACTTTTTATAAGATTTCGTCTTTTCATAGTATCGGATTTTGTAATAATTGAATATTTAAAGTTATTAAATTGTTTAAGGTAATTTACGAATTAATAAACGAATGATTGCAAAAGCAATCAAATACATGCACCCACATATAGTAAACAATATATTATACCCAATAGTGATATTTCCTAAAGCTTTATAAGTATCCAACAAATAACCAACTAGTATCGGGAATAGTATACCCCCAATCGCACCAGCCATACCTCCAATACCTACTACCGAACTAACCGATTCCTTTGGGAACATATCAGAAGCCATGGTGAAAATATTAGTAGCCCATGCTTGGTGTACTGCAATGACCAAACTTATTAAACCAACAGCAACCCATACATTTGTAACAAATTGTGCAAGTATTACAGACAACTCAATAATAGCAAAAATGAACAATGCAGTTTGCCTTGCATTTAATACCCGCCAACCCTTCTTAATTAAGTGGGATGATAAATAACCACCCATTACACTTCCAATGGTCGTAGATGCATATATTATCATCAACTCAATACTTGGTTTTTTTAAATCAATATGAAAGGTGGTTGCAAAATAAGATGGTAGCCAAAATAGAAAAAACCAATAAATCGGATCTATTAAAAATTTACCAGTAACATAGGCCCAGGTTTGTTTATAGGAGAATAGTTTACGCCAAGGAATATCAATTTTAGTAATGGATTCATTTTGTTGATCTAATTCAATATAAGCTAGCTCAGATTCAGTTAACCTTTTTTGTTTTGCCGGAATTTCATAAAAATACAACCAAGCAATTAGCCATACAAATCCAAAGGCCCCTGTAATCCAAAACACTGCCTGCCAGCCATAGTTTGCATATATATAAGGCGTGATGAATAATGCAAAAACCACGCCCACACTCGTACCTGCATTAAAAATTCCAGTCGCCAAACCACGCTCTTTTTTAGGAAACCATTCTGCTACTGTTTTTACAGCAGCTGGGAAATGCCCCGCTTCTCCAATACCAAGGAATATCCTTGCAACACTAAAACCAACAACCGATTTTGCAAGGGCATGAAACATGGCTGCCGTACTCCAAATAATTACTGTAAAGGTGTAACCAATTTTTGTTCCCACTTTATCAATCACCCCTCCTGCAATTAATAACCCAACAGCATAAGCAGCGGTAAAAGCCATCACGATATGTGAAAAATCGGTTTCGGTCCAATTAAATTCTTTTTCTAAAATTGGTTTTAATAACCCTATAATTTGTCGATCTAAATAATTAATACAGGTTGCCGTAAATAACAATGCGATAATGATCCAACGATAGTTTTTAATTTTTTTCATTATCAAAACTGATTACCTAGCTAATTGCATTTGTTGTGCAAATAATTTAAAGTGATTCAACATGGCTTCACTATCTCTTTTTTGAATTATCTTTTTATCGAATAATTCAGAACCAATTCCCAAGGAAGTTGCCCCTGCTTTCATAATAGCCAACATATTACTCAAGTGTATCCCACCGGTTGGCATTAGTTTTACTTTATTTAAGGGCGCCAATACTGCTGAAACATAAGCGGGTCCTACCACTGAGGCAGGATATAACTTAACCATGGACGCGCCCAATTCCCAAGCTTCATAAATTTCAGTTGGACTAAATGCGCCAGGAAATATAGGCACTTGCAACGAAACACATTTTTTAACTACTTCCGATTTAAATATTGGTGTTACGATAAAATTAGCGCCAGCATCTATCGCAGCTGCTAAATCATCCAGCGTGCATACGGTTCCAGCGCCAACATTTAACGCTCCATTATATTGATTTGCCAATGAACTAATTACCGATAATGCTTCTGGCGTATTAAGAGTTATTTCGATAGTGGTAAACCCCGCTTCCTTATAAATAGGTAAAACGAAATCAATTTCATCTACACTTAAGCCTCGTATAATACCAACTACTGGCATTTTGTTAAATAAGTCCCATGAAAATATTGGTCGATGCATATTTATACAGATTGAATATATTTTTTATAAACGGTTAATTGTCCTATTACAGTTGCCTTATCAAATAATGCTGGGGGAATAAAAATCGCACGCTCCATCAAACCTAATTCTTTTAACACGGTTGTATAATAGGAAATGAAATTTTGACTGCAACAAACGACTAATTTATTTGATGCTGATAAAATAGCTTCCTTTTTCAAATAATCAAACTCACTACCTATCAATAAGCCACTTAAATAATAAAAATTTTGCTCCTTATTCAGTTTTTTCAAAATGTCATTAACCCTTACCTGAAATAAATTATTTAACAAGGACCCTTTTTTTGATTCACGAATCCCATTTATAAATGCTAATTGGTTATCAGGGTTTGCATTCCTGTCTTCCTGAAAAAAGGTAATTGATTTAGACAAAGTCCCATTACTCCTAAGTATATGAAATAATTCGCCAGTAATAAATGTCTTTATTGAAACTATTGATTTATCATTGATGCTTACATGTTTTGAATGTGTGCCAGGCAGCACAAAAATGCCACTATCGGGCAGTATATTATTTAATTCAGTCGTATGATACAAACCTATAATCTGCGTTTCCTCGCCACGCATTAAATCATCCACAC
>SXGR01418374.1_pt1 | contig 14109 bp, 17 predicted proteins | sample 3174711 | NCBI WGS metagenome assembly SXGR01 (sample SAMN11356860, study PRJNA531348) | freshwater metagenome | isolation source: freshwater sample F1-60 | place: China: Fuxian Lake, Yuxi | collected 2017-12-25
AAAGCTCTCAGAGACGATGAGTCGGCTTCTTCAACAGGTCAGAGGAAAGAGCCTGCCGCCTGCGATTAAAGACCCGTTGCTACGCGTTCTACAACCGCAACAAGCCACCAGAGTTCAAGACCTCGACGGCGAATGGCTCAAGACGCTCACCGGGTTCCCGCCCGCCAAGGCGATACGGGCCCTCTGCGTTTTCTTTGAACTCATTGCCCTGCCAGGCTCGCAGTGGCCCGTTCTGACGATGTCGAGCGAGGCAATTGCAGACTACCTCCAGTGTTCTACCAATCCCTTCGATCTCTTGAGCGACGCCGATGTCGCGTCGGTCTTGGATCTCGGCGCCGGCGACCTGTCATTCGCCGACGAATTGGCGGAGCGATATGCGCCCGAACTCCAACAGCGGCATCGCAGCCTGATCCTCCATTGCCTGGACCGGCTCGATCCTGGCTCGCAACTGGGCGGCCCCCTGCATCCTCATCAGGACCGGTTGCGGGCATTGAGAGACAAGGTGGGGCCCACATTTTCATTTTTCGGGGATCAGGACATGTTTGCCCTGGAGAAATTAGACGATGCAGGCAGACTGGCCCCACGCTACACGATCGTCACCTGCTGGGCGCCGGCCACGCCCACGTTCGCCTATGAGCCATCAAGGCTGTCTCATTCCATCATGACCGAGGATCTCTCCCAGACAAAGGGGGTCTTCCGGTCCAGTCGATTCCGGGGCGAGCCGGCGCTGGAGGTTCGGCACGGCGAACGGCTGTTGCTGTTTCCTCCCTGGAAGTTTGAAATTATCGGCCCCCGTACCCTCCTCAATCTGATGGCGAATCGCGGCGCGCTCTGTGTCCTGGGTTCGGTCGATAACCAAGTGTTTTGGGAACTGCTGGCGCAATTACTTGATGACTCCCGCTATCGACCTCAAGACCGGCTGTTCACCACCGCCAATCTTCCGGAGATCTTCGGCGAGGTGTATCAAGCGTTGAATCGCCTGTCGATCGGTGACTCAGTGGATCTGGCCGATCTGGGTCCTCTTCGGCGCGCCTATCGGTCTCCAGAGTCCACCGATTCCCGACATGATGCAGCTCCCGTATTTCGATCTGTTCGAATCAGGCGAGGGGCGACCTTCCCTGGGATTCCAGCCGGCAGCACCGCGAGAAAATTCTCTGGGATGGTAGAAGAAGTGCCGCCGTGGTTTCTCACCCTCGTTCCCTCGTAGAGTCTCGACCGTCTTGTGCAACAGACATTCATGCCAGGCCTTGAGCATCAAGGGGTCATGGGTATGGCCGGCGCACAAAAGAGACAAAAAATCGACCCCCCTCCGACCCGTTGTTAGACTTCGGCGGTACCAGATCACGTCTGTTTCCACCACCAGACGGGCACTGACTCCATGATGAATTCCACGCAGGCGATCCGGTCGATTCAGGACAATATTTCGCTCGTCATCAAGGGGAAACCCCTCGTGATCAAAATGACAGTGGTCGCCCTCCTGGCTCGCGGGCATCTGCTGCTCGAAGATGTGCCTGGCGTCGGAAAAACCACGCGGGCTCATAGCCTTGCTCGGTCACTGGACTGTTCGTTCAAGCGCATTCAGTTTACCAGCGACCTGCTTCCCTCAGACATCGTGGGGGTGTCGATTTTCAACCGCCAGAAGCAGGCCTTCGAATTCATACCTATCCATTGAGTCAGCCGTTCATGGTGATCGCGACGCAAAACCCCTCGGAGTATCGCGGAATGTTTCTGTTGCCTGAGTCACAGCTGGACCGGTTTCTCATGCGGCTGCGCATCGGTTATCCACTACCGGAAGAGGGGCGAAAGGTGGTGGACCGGGCTTCATCCCTCCATCCGGCTGAGGATCTCGCTCCGGTTGTGACTGCCCAGGATGTTCTCGACCTTCAGGCACAGGTTGATAAGGTGTTTGTGGAGGAGAGTCTGACGGAGTATCTCCTACAGCATCATTGGTCTCCCACTTGGCCCTGCGGGGCTATCAGCTCAAATTGATGGCAGGATCAGCAGGATCAGATTGTTCTTCGTTCGGGCAGGGTGAACCTCACCTGCTTGCCCCAGGCGCAGCAGTCCCCATGGTCTTTATGGGTATCCCGTAGTACGGTGCCGTCATACAAGCCCATGAGGTCACCGATGCCTTTGACCGTGCGCGTGGACGTGAAGACGGAACGATTGCTGCAGCGGTTGGCGCGGAAACGCGGCCGGACGAAATCGGAAGTGATCCGTGACGCCATCGGGGTGCTTGCCAAAGAAGTTGAAGCCCAGGAAGTGGCCGAGCGTCCCTATGACCAGGTACGGGATCTGATCGGCAGTGTCCAGGGCAGCCCTACCGACTTGTCGGTCCGGACGGGAGAGATGTTTCGGCGTCTGCTGGCAGGTCGCCGCCGAAAGACCGCACGATGATCTTAGTGGACGCTGGGCCGCTGATTGCCTTGATTCACAAGGATAATGCGCATCATACAGAATGTGTCGCCGCGCTGTATCGATCACGGAACCACTCGGGACGGTGTGGCCTGCGTTGACCGAGGCGATGTATCTCTTGAGTTTTTCCTGGAAGGCCCAGGAAGCGCTCTGGGAAATGATCGAGCGGGGAGTGGTTGTGCTGCTCCCACTCGAACAGCGAGAACTATCAAGAATCAGGGAATTGATGAAGAAGTACAAGGATCTACCGATGGCCCTGGCGGATGCTGCGCTGGTAGCCGTGGCAGAACGTGAGAAGATCCGGCGCATTTTCACGCTCGACCGTCGGGACTTCGAAGTCTATCGGCCGGCCAAGCTCGGCCGGTTTCTTCTCCTGCCCGATCATCAGCCATAGACTCTTTTCTCTAGCCATCAGCCCTTAGCCGTAGCTGCTGTTTCAGCCTCTCCGTTTATCTGAAATAGAGGACGTAGCGGCATATCACCGCGTCCTCAATCTTTCAAAAGCGTTGGAATTATGGCAATGCCCTCCCGACCCACCGTGCCGTACTTGGCGCAGGTAGGCGCGAGGATCGGTCTACGTGCCTTGCACAGGCAAGCGGTATGAGTCCTAGCGACTATCTTCGGCGGTGCTCAGGGCAGGCGTCGACTAATTGATGCATTCTCGTGAACAGGCTTTTTGGAGAGTCCCATGATTGTTCGTCTTCATCCTCATGCGCGGGAACGTCTCTCAGAGCGCAGCGCAACCGAGGAGGAGGTCCGCGCTACCGTTCTTGGCGGCGAAGCGTTTCCAGCCAAGTTTGGTCGCAGCGGATTTCGGCGCAATTTCCGGTTCGACTCTATCTGGCGGGATCGGCATTATGCGATCAAACAGGTTGAGGCGTTTGCTGTGCGTGAAGGGGAGGATTGGCTTGTGCAGTACAGGAGGGGTATATGAACCTCACTTACGATCCCCGATACAACATCGCCTATCTGCGTCTGCATGCCAAGACGGCCGAAGTCGAAACCGTTCACGTCAGCGACGAGATCAATGTTGACCTCGCGCCCGACGGTACGGTGTACGGGATCGAGCTGCTCAATGCCAATGTTCAGCTAGCTCAGGAAGATGCCGGGCAGCTCGTCCTCCAGAATGAGGCGACCGGTGAGCGAACCGAGGTCAAGCTGTCGATTGCCTGAGTGGCTTCATTCTCGTCGGAAGCTCGACCCATGAACGCTCAGATTCGGTTCTCAGATGTGGTGGCGCTGACCGAGGATATTCCCGATCGGGGTCTGCTGCGCGGACAAGTGGGGACCGTGGTGGAATTGCTTGGCTCTAGTGTGTTTGAAGTGGAATTTGCCGACAATGACGGCAGGACTTATGCCATGCGTTCATTGAAATCCAGCCAACTGCTTGTGCCGCACCATCAGCCTGCGTAACCGCAAAGGTTTTTCAGAGACGCATCGTACTCCTCCCCATGCGAAGTATCGATTGCGTCTGATCGGGTGTATTTCGAGACGTTTCCTCATGCCGTGGCTTGTGCGCTGGCAAGAAAGACGCTCTCTGCCACGCCTCACTCACATCCAACATTCCGTCCCCACTACATGCATTGCCGATAGTGTACTGCTATGCGTCGCTCTGGTAGAACTGGTGCTGGGAATCTTTTCTTGATCGCCGTTTGTTAGGCGTGGGAGAAGTACCGAGTTTATTGTCCTGAGTCCTGAACGGGGAGAGAACAGGCTGCGAGAGATTATATCTACCCGGCTGAAAAGTTGGAGCGGGAAAAGGGATTTGAACCCTCGACCCTCGCCTTGGCAAGGCGATGCTCTACCACTGAGCTATTCCCGCTCTATACTAACAAATATCGTTTAAAATTCAATATCTTAAGAAAACAATTGACTTGAGAGAACTGTGAGAACAGAATGAACACGATTCCGCGTCTTGCTGTCTGCTCAGTGAAACGTAGTGACTGTGAGTCAACGTCATCCATATGCCTGCCTACACTTACACAAACTATATCAAACTTCGTGACGGGAGACTAGCTCTTTATAAGCAAACCAACTGTGACAAATGGCTCTGGCGCGCGTTCATTAATGGAAAAACGGTCACAAGGTCAACTAAAACTACCAATCTCTCCATCGCCACGTCAACAGCAGAAACTGAATATGACCGAATCCGCTTTGAGTCACTAACACCGAACGGCGTCCCAGCTCACCGATGGGAAGAAGCCGTCAAGAGACTTGAAAACTACATCCAGACACTCGACCTCTCTCTTGCACGCAAGACTAGTCGTCTGCGCGACTACCGAATCAAGCTCGGCATTCTCTCTCAGTTCTTCAAAGATATGATGCTCCACACGATCAAAGCCAAGACGATCGAAGAATATGTCAACTGGCGACAACACGACTACCGTCCCGAGCGTCCAAACTTTCATCACAAAAAAGTGTCAGGGAAGACGCTCGAAGGGGATTTCCGTGTTTTGAGGCAAGTTTTGAAATACGCGAAACGCGAAGAATGGATTATGGCGATACCCGAATTCCCGAAAATTCGAATTGAACCACGTCCAAGCGGCTGGTTTACTGAGAAGGAATACAATCAGCTCGTCAAGTTTTCACTTCGTTGGCGAAACCAAGCGACGGACGAAAAAGAACGTGCGGCACGGCGCTATGCGCACGATTACATGATATGGCTTGTCCACACAGGAATGCGCGTTGACGAAGCGTTGAAGATACAGTTCCAAGACATTAGCCAGGTTGACCGCGAGCAAGAAGGCAAGGTCAATTGGAAAGACACGCTCTACGTGTGGGTGCGAGAAGGCAAACTGGCGTACATCAAACGTCCGACTGAAATGCTAGGGCTCTACGGAGCTGTATCGGTATTTGATCGCTTAAAACGGGAACGACCGCAGTGGAAACCGACCGATCTGCTTTTCCCGATCAATCCGCGAGACACGCTCCGCCAGTTACTACGCGAATCAGGTCTTGGAGTAGACGAGAATGGAAGACGGCGAACATCCAAAAGCTTTCGTCATACCTATATGATGTTTCGTATTCTAGCGGGGGTTGATGTCTACAAACTGGCGATGAACTGTAGGACATCCGTAAAGATTATCCAATCACATTATGGGTCGTACCTGACAGCTCGCATGGGCAAAGATGAACTGAGCAAGTTCCGTCCGAAGAAGCAATTCGCAGACCTCGAAACCGAGCCTATTGCATAATTCATGGCTATCAAGACAGTTTTCATGCGTTCACGGTGTTCTCGGAGTGTGCTAATCTATCCGACCTGACAATAGATAATGACTATTTCTGCAATCATGCCACTCCGAAGCCGTTCACCAAAAAAATCACTGAATTCGGATCATGTGTTTTTAATCGGTGACGCGCGCGACATCGTTCGGAAGATTGAAGACAACGCCATTGACTGCATAGTCACAAGCCCGCCATATTTTAATCAACGCGATTATGGCGTTAAGCGTCAAATTGGAGCAGAGAAAACATTGAATGAGTATATTCATAACCTTACCGCATTGTTCTCTATTCTCCGCCGAAAGCTAAAGGAACATGGCACTTTCTGGCTAAATATTGGCGACAAATACGTTAATGGTGCTCAACAAGCGGTTCCATGGCGCGTTGCTTTGGCATTAGTAGCCGATGGATGGACGCTAAGATCTGACATCATCTGGCATAAACCAAATGCAATGCCGTCATCAGTTAAGAACAGGTTTACGGTTGACCATGAGTACATTTTTTTGTTCACAAAAGGAGAGAAGCATTTTTTTGATCAGGATGCCGTGCGTGAACCACACATTACACTGAGCCCCGCATCGAGAATGCGAGGTGGAAAAAATCACTTCGGCAAAAAGGGTGGCACACCAGAAGGCGGCAAATTTGGAGGATCGTCAGGTTTGCATACGGGAGATTGGGATCGGACATTTCACCCAAAAGGAAGAAATAAGCGAACGGTGTGGTCTATTCCACTGTCTAAAAATCGTGATGCTCATTTTGCAGTATTTCCAGATAAGCTGGTCAATCCATGTCTAAAAGCAGGCTGTCCGAACGGAGGACTTGTTCTTGATCCATTTTGTGGCACAGGGACTGTTAGTCTAGTGGCAGCGCAGCTAGGCATGAAGTCTATCAATATTGACATCCATCCTCGATATGTGGAGATAGCGAAAGCAAATTTCTTTAAGAAGTTTGGTTTACCTTTTTGACAGACTTTGAAATAGTTCTAATCTACTCTCAATTTCCGACACGATCGCCGCGCGTACCTCCACCAATTGGTTTGGGTTTTTTTCGATAAAGATAAAATCATCGCAGGGCAGCTCTTTGAGGTTGCCCGTCCACGATTCCGCAATAACAATTGGCAAAACCTTATAGCCGTGCTTGGCTGCTACCTGAATCGATTTGAAGATATCTCTGGTGAAAATGTGAGCATGTCCACCACCCATCGTCTCGCGGGTCTTGACTGGCATCAATAATTGTCTCTTTGCTCCGGACACCACCACATCATATGTTTCCCCTTCAATTTTTTCTTCAACCTCGTGAACTTTTAACTTTAAATTTTCCTTTTCGAAGAATGCGAGCAAAACCTCTCGCACGATGTTCTCGTAAAGATTTCCTTTCTTAGCTCGTCGACTTCCCTCAAGTCTGTCGATCATCACTTCTCGCACGCAGACCCAAGTCCAGTGCTCTTTGCTTTTAAACACGCTTCTGCAAGCTGCTCTTATCTTGTCCAAAACCTCTGGAACGACGCTTTCTGGTTTCTTGGCTTCTTTCCGAAGTTCGGCAACAATTGGTTTCAATCGTTGCTCTGGCGCATCACGAAGAAGCCATCCCCAAAAAAGCCACTTTGCCTTTGGTGCAGGATATTGTCTCGCGATACCATCAAAAAATGGCGGCATCTCAACGCCATCAGAGAAAAATTCCTCAAATATGCGCACAGGACGATCTGTCTCGTCTTGAATAAAATCGTGCAATGAAGGATAGCCGCGTTTTTTAAGAAATTCACAGACGGCATCGAAATATGCCTTGTTTTGGTCGGCGACTGCTGCCAACTCTCCAAGACGAATGTTCGCGACTATGAGTTCGGACATTATGATCTCTGAAGATTTAAACAGCGGTTGCTCGTTTGTACGTTGCCCGATGAAGCGGTTTTTGTCAATGCAAGCAAGGTCGCTATAGAGCAATCGTTCATAACGACCAGCCCTTGCGACTACCCACGAGCTTGTGGTCTTATAGTGACTATAGGCTTTTTGAAAATACCACTTAGGAATCACTCGATCGGAGAGAAGGATTGATGGACGCGATCAACATCATTGCGGTTCTCCTTTCCCCTTTGATAGCTGTTTTAGTAACCGTCTATTTGCAAGATCGGCGAGAAAAGCGGAATCACAAGATGTGGATATTTCGCACCCTAATTTCTACTCGCCATGCGCCTATATCTGACGAGAATGTTCGGGCTCTCAATACGATTGATGTAGTGTTTCATGATTGTCCACGCGTTCGTGAGCTATGGCACGAATACTTCGATATGCTTGCTAACAAGGGCTTGGATAACGAATTAGGCTGGAATCAGCGGCAGAAAAAGAACATTGAATTGATTACCGAGATAGCGAAGGCTTTAGGATACGGGCATGCCATTACTCATTTGGACGTGGATCGCATTTATTATCCAGTCGGGCTGGGTGCGCAATCACAACGAAGTGAGGATATAGCGAACGAACTCTTGCGTGTTCTGAAGGCAAGCGGCGGTCTCAATGTCAGTCCACTAAAAACAGATGTCGAACCCGTGAAGAATCCTCCCAGTAAGTCACGATAGCGTTTTATAAACGGCGCACATCTTATCGCTTCTTGCCTTTCCACGATGCAAACTTGCTCTTCGATTGATATCGTTCAATATAGTTCTTGATTCGTGAGATCGTCGCGAGGGATTTCTTCGCCCCATATTTTGCTTCAATATTTGCCTGAAGTTCCTTGAGTCGTTGCTTACCGTGCGCTCGAATGTAATTGATTGCTCTGACCTCAGCCTCGTCCTCCACCGCGAACACTTTTCCATCTTTCACCAACCGCTTCACGCCCGTTTTTTTGCGTCCACCTAGATAGCGTCCTTGTTCGCGCATTTGCCGTTTCGCATCTTTCTGTCTCTCGCTGATAATGCTGCGTTCCCATTCTGCGACCGCGCTCATTACTGTTAAAAACAATTTTGAGATTCCGTTTCCTGAGACATCACCACTCAAATCCTTTACGTGCAAAGATATGCCGCGTCTCTTGAAATCCTCGACAGTGTTCAGCGCATCACTCGCTTTCCGAAACATCCGATCCAGCTTCGTGATGATGACGACATCCCCTTTGCTGAGCCCCTTTAGCAGTATCCGCCCTGCGTCACGGTTTCTAAGCTCCGTAGCGCCTGAGACGCCCGCATCCTTAAACACCTTCGCCACCACACCAAGCTTATTGTCTCTCGACCAACGGAGAATCTGTTGCCGTTGTTCATCGAGCGATATTCCTGATTTTACCTGCTCGCCAGACGACACTCGTATGTAACCATAGACGCTCATGCTCACCCCTCATCCGTAAAAACCTGCCCAAATTGTCGAATTTCAGTCTAAACGTTTTGCAATGACTTGTCAATGCAAAACAAAGATCGCTATTTTGACCAAAATACCGCCCCGACATGATCTAGAAAGCCGCTCCTGCGTTCACACTTGCCCCCAGTCGCATCTTTGCGCAGCGATCCGATGCAACCATCACGGCGACCCATGTAAGCCAAAAGACCCTACTTTTTTCGATGACCGTCAATGCAAAAAATAGTTTGTTTTTTGACCAAAACCGACATCTGCAAGACATAAATAGGTGTGAGTGCAAAAGCATTGAAAAACTCTCTCCATCTGTTGTTTCAGCAGCCTGTTGAGCGTTTTCACCTAACGTTGATAGCGTTTTGCCATACAACACATTTCAAGCACTCATAGGAATCGCTAATGGTATTTCTCTGTAAATTTGAAGTTTTAAACGATGAAACGAAACAACGCTGAGTCATTCAGCAGAAAGAGACAAAAGAAGCAATGCTCATCTACAACGTAAATCGAACTTTCCGACTTCCGAATTTGACAAACGATGCACTGCGTGAATATGCCCAGGAAAACAGAGTCCATGTCAGCACAGTCCTGAGAACTGCTCTCATGCAATTCCTCAAAAACAGCAACTCAACCGTTGCAGAAAGTAACAAGCCATGACGAGAAATGAACTTTTTAACGTGCCGTTCAGTAAAGCCCAGTCCGCAATGTCGAGAACCTCAAGTACCCAGATCGCGTCTGCGTTCATAGATGCCAGATACTCAAAAGACGTGATCGCTGCCTGTTGCAGAGTCGTCACAGAAGAAGTCATGAAAGAGATAGCAGCCAAAAAGAATGTATTGCTCGTTCTAATCGCCAAACCCACCATGCCGACGTGAAGACCGACGCCGCAGTACGAATGTAAGAACGTGAATGTCTAAAAAATGCGTCGGAAACGTGAAATATCAGCGTGAATGAGCCGCTGCGAGGAGAGAATATCCTTGAGTACCACACGCAATCCAGAAGTCCGTGCCCTTGCAACCTACTTACTCGACAGTGTGCGAGCCGATAAGAAGCTGTTTTTTGTCACTACGAAATATAAGCAGTTCAGAAAGAGAACGAATTCGTCCGCAGGTAACTTCAATGAAGATATACTAGAACAAGCGGTACGCAAAGAAGGTAGATCGCAGCCAGTACGCAAAGAAGGCAGGTTGCAGCGCCGTGCTTCAGCCATCGCGAAAAATCTGCATCGCTTCTACATCGCAATCCTGCAATACACGCTCCATGCTCATAGATACCACCACGAAAAATACATCCCTTTACAGCCAGCCATGTTCGCCTTCCTTGACATTGAAGGTTCAAAACTGAAAAAGGATAAAATGAAGAAACCGTCAGCGTCGCCTCAACAGCCCGACCTCCACCACCACGCAATCCTCGTCTGCGGCAGAACCGTTGCAGGCAAACTTGATCCGCTATGTGCCGACGCCACGCTGTGCTACCAACTCGCCAAACGAAGGAAAGACGCTCATATTCAAGCACTCGACATCAGACCGATCACTCCCACCATCAAGTCCATCACCAGAGTCGTCCAGTATGCGATGAAATATGCCTTAGCGAACCGCCACGTTCACCTAGACGCTATGACGGTGTTTCCGATTGCAAGCAGTGAGCGCCAGCGTCCGAGGATCCGCTAGAGGTCAACGCCTGGGACCCAGTCGTGAACGCCTTCGATCTGTCCTGCATTAACTTTTTCGTGAAGACACATCGCAATCTTCTGTGCGCCTAGGATAGTAGCAGCAATAGGTTGATTGATCTTTCCGTAGTCAAAACCGTTGCCGTCTCGCGGAAACCCTATGAAGTAGTTTCCCCCTGTGACGTTTCTCCCGAGCGGGGACAGGTGCGTTGCATGACAAATCATCTCATAGATTTGCCAAGATCTCTTTGCCTCTTCTGATGATTGAAATAGTCCTTCGATAGAAGCTGGATGATGCCAATTTTTAATTTCTCGAATATCCTTTGCGTCGGCATTCTTTAATTTCCAAATGCGTTTCCACTCAGGCAGTCTCTTGCTGAGATCATGAAAAGCGTCTGCGGAAACCTTGCAGCCACTCTTGAACTCGTCTTCCGTGATCTCACCTCCTGATAATCGCCGTTGCCAATCTAAATAATGCAAGTACCTGGCTACGTTCGGATACTCAATAAACTTCTCAAGCTTTCGTTCGCGCTTTGAGGGAGCACAATATGTGTGCTCCAGCGCGGCGAACAGTTCGTGAATTGAACGTGCATGATGGTAACTCGATAACAGTGCTCCATTCCGCAGCGAGCCCATTACTGCAAGCATCTCGTTCACCGTCTTTACAAGAACAGCTACAAGGAACACCCGCTCGTTACCAGCTTTGAGATCGAGGATCTTTTCCTCGAGTGCATGCGAAAATCGCAGAGCAATATTTTCGAGTCTTGGCAGGTAACTGCGACTCAGACAATCTGCAATTATCGCCATAGCGCGCGGATAATCTGCGGCATATTCAGAGAATGACTTCGTCATTTGCTAGGCTATATCCGTCGGTACGATAGCACGCATATGACTATGCCGCCGAGCAGCTTGGAGGTCAATTGTGAGCGTTTGGAGTGGATTGCTTGAGCTGTTATCGAGCTAAAAGTATGAGAAAAACTTGAGAAGAATATATAACTAATTGATTTATATAAATATATTTATTATTTCACTGCGCTATTCCCGCTCACTGAAATGAATGCGATGGGGATAAAAGGCAGGGAATTCTACTGACCCTTAACCCCTCTGTCAAGTCATCATGATCGGAGATTATCACCATGAGCAGCAGGGGTAACAAATATAAATGTGATACGTTTTGGTAGCGCGATGAAATTGTCTGATGCGTACCAATTAAGTTATTGAATTATTGTGATCGCAGAGCTATATTCCACGCGCTCTGTAAATGATATCGATACGAGAAGTACACATAAGACAAAAGGGGTATTTAGAAAAGCATTCATTCGAATTGTGCCGTTAGCCATAAATATCAATATATTTCAGCTGTTTAATAAATTAGTCCGACCCAATTCACATTGGTGCCAAGAGTGGCCTGACAATTGCTATATGGAGCAGCGTGTTTGTGTGCGGGGCTCTATAAAAACTGGATTGATGTTTGAGATTTGAAGTAGTGACGTCCTCAACTTGTGGGAGGTAAGCACAATGTTTTTGTCACGCAGGCAGTTTTTGAAAGTCTCAGCGGGAACGGTTGCCGCAGTGGCGGTAGCTGATAAGGTCCTGGCGCTGACCGCGCTCCAGCCGGTCATTGAAGTCGGGAACCCGTTGGGTGAGTATCCGGATCGGTCATGGGAGCGGGTTTATCACGACCAGTACCGGTATGATTCATCCTTTACCTGGGTCTGCTCTCCGAACGACACCCACGCATGCCGCGTTCGCGCGTTTGTTCGCAACGGCGTTGTGATGCGTGTTGAGCAGAACTATGACCACCAAACGTATGAAGATCTCTACGGTAATCGCGGCACGTTTGCGCACAATCCCCGTATGTGCTTGAAGGGTTTCACTTTCCATCGCCGCGTCTATGGCCCCTATCGGTTGAAGGGTCCGTTGATGCGGAAAGGGTGGAAGCAGTGGATGGATGACGGTTCACCGGAGCTGACGCCCGAGACCAAGCGGAAATATAAGTTTGACAGCCGGTTCCTGGACGACATGCTGCGTGTGTCCTGGGACACCGCCTTCACCTATGCGGCGAAGGCCATGATCATCATTGGGACGCGGTACAGCGGCGAAGCCGGTGCGCGGCGCCTCCGTGAACAGGGTTATGCGCCTGAAATGATCGAGATGATGAAGGGTGCCGGTACCAGATGTTTCAAGCATCGTTCCGGCATGCCGGTCCTTGGCATCATTGGTAAGATGGGCAACACTCGCATGAACGGCGGTATCAATGCCCTCCTGGATACCTGGATTCGCAAGGTGAGCCCTGATCAAGCGCAGGGCGGCCGGTATTGGTCGAACTACACGTGGCATGGAGACCAGAACCCGGCCCATCCGTTCTGGTCCGGTGTGCAGGGATCCGATATCGACTTGTCCGACATGCGGTTCTCTAAGCTGAACACCAGCTGGGGCAAGAACTTTGTCGAAAACAAGATGCCGGAAGCCCACTGGAAGTTGGAGTGTATCGAACGCGGAGCCCGCGTGGTCGTCATCACGCCCGAATACAATCCGACGGCCTATCGTGCCGACTATTGGATGCCATTGCGTCCGGAGTCGGACGGCTCGCTCTTCCTCGGAGCGATGAAAATCATTGTCGACGAAAACATGCATGATGCGGATTTCATGAAGCAATTTACCGATGCGCCCATCCTGGTCCGCACGGATACATTGCAGTATCTTGATCCGCGCGATGTCATCGCCGACTATAAGTTTCCGGACTTCTCGAAGAGCTACTCTGGTCGCATTCAAACCTTGAAGCCCGAGCAGATCGAGCGGCTCGGCGGCATGATGGTCTGGGATCTCAACAAGAAACAGGCGGTGCCTCTACACCGTGAACAGGTAGGATGGCACTATACGAACAGCGGTATTGATGCGGCGCTCAACGGCAGCTATCGAGTGAAGTTGCTCAATGGCCGTGAAATCGATGCGATGCCGATCTGGCAGATGTATATGGTGCATTTCCAGGACTACGATCTGGATACGGTGCATCAGATCTGCCGCACACCTAAAGATCTCATCGTGCGATGGGCGCGCGATTCAGGCACCATCAAGCCGGCTGCGATCCACAACGGAGAAGGCACCTGCCATTATTTCCATCAGACCATCAACGCCCGAGGCGCTGCCATGGTCCTGATCATCACCGGTAACGTCGGGAAGTTCGGCACCGGTCAGCATACCTGGGCTGGTAACTATAAAGCCGGTACATGGACGGCAACGCCCTGGTCTGGCGCCGGTCTGTCGGTACATACGGGTGAAGATCCGTTCAATATCACCCTGGACCCGAATGCGCATGGGAAGGAAATCAAGACCAAGCAGTACTACTACGGAGAAGAAGTCGGATACTGGAACCACGGTGATACGGCCTTAATCGTCAATACCCCCAAGTATGGACGAAAGGTGTTCACCGGCAAGACCCATATGCCGACGCCCAGCAAATTCCGCTGGGTG
>SXGR01325651.1_pt1 | contig 14097 bp, 8 predicted proteins | sample 3174711 | NCBI WGS metagenome assembly SXGR01 (sample SAMN11356860, study PRJNA531348) | freshwater metagenome | isolation source: freshwater sample F1-60 | place: China: Fuxian Lake, Yuxi | collected 2017-12-25
GCCCGGGCCACGCCGCTCCCGCCCCGCGATCCGGCGACGCGACCCGAATCCGTGCCGACACCGGCGCCGCTCCCTGCGGCCCCCGGCACGAGAACCGAGCCCCCGGCCCCCGGTCTGCTGCCGCCACCGGCCTGAGAGCCCCGGCTTCGACTTTTGCAGTTTTCGGAGGCATGAGAAGTCACCCGTAGACCGGATAGCCCCTGCCGAGCACTCACAAACCGCAAAAGTCGAACGAACAAACCGTGGAACAAGTCTGCCTGAGCAGGAGGCGAGGATCATCTACCGGCGGAAACCCTCGGCGTTTCCACCGTTCGATCCAGTGAAAGACGTCCTGGATGGCTTTGGCCACGGACAGCGAGCGGGCTCACGCCACCTGCTTCGCGACCCAGGCATGGAGCATCGCGAACTGCTTCGCGAAATCCTGCTCCGTCACGCCCAGCGGACTCTTGAAGAAGCAGGCCAGCCAATCGAGCGGGCCGTATTCGCCCGCGCGGTGGGCCCGCTCGACGAGCCGCACGAGATCGAGCACGAGGGGAGCGGCGAGAATCGAGTCGCAGCCCTGCCAGGTGAACTGCAGCGTCATCGGGGTGCCGAGGAACCCGCGGAAGTGGATGTGATCCCACGCGGTCTTCCAGTCGCCGAGGCTCCGGATGTATTCGATCGAAACATGCGTCTGCGGCGGATACCCGAGAATGCTCGCGAGCAGGTGGTCCTTGCTCCGCACCTTGGCGGCCTTGTTTCGCGGGTCGTCCAGCACGTGGCCATCCATGTTGCCGAAGATGTTGTGGCCGACCCAGCTCATGACCTCCAGGTTGCGGGCGGCGAACATCGGGGCCAGCACGCTCTTGAGGAGCGTCTCCCCCGTCTTGCCGTCGCAGCCGGCATGGGCGATCCGCCTTTCACGGGCGACCGCCTGCAGCGCCTCCGGCGTCGAGCCCGCCGAGGGGGTGAAGTTGACGTAGGAACAACCCGCCTCCGCGGCCGCGAGAAAGTAGAGGCTGCTCGCCGGCAGCGGGCACTCGAGGGCGTCGTCGAGCAGCGGCTCGATCTCGGCGAAATCCAGCGGAATCGGCCGTGCCGGCGGGGGCTCGGTCGAGGCCACGTTCACGACCACCACGTGGGCCAGCCCCTCGGCCTGCCGGAAGGCTTCGATGTCGGCGCGGATGCGGGCGATCGCCCCCCGGGGCGTCTCGGCGACGGCCACGCTCGGCATGTCGGCGAGGCCGCGGATCCTGTCACCGGTCGCCACGATGGTGCCCGGACGCAGCCGGGACTCCACCTCGGCGAAGTAATCCACCGCTCCCTCGAGAAGCTCCGGCACGATCGCCCGGCTCTCGACCCACATCCGTCGGGCCTCGTTCCAGAGACTTCCGGAGCGGATGTCGTGGCCGCCGACGACGATGTCGTCGAAGCCGACGAGCGACAGCCCGTTGAAGGGCGGAGTCTCCGTCACGAGACCCACGGGCTCCACCGCGGCGTGGCGGAGAGACGCCAGGCCCGTCATGAGGGTCGTCGCGATTCCCCCCTTCGCGCCGATGAGCCACAGGCCAATGCGGTTGACCGGCATGCAACAGTGCCTTTCGGAGGGGCGGGGCGGGCGGCAGCAGAGGGCATCCGGGGCGTCCGCCCCGGACCACTCATTCTTCTCCGGCCATGGGCGGCGTCAAGCGATGACGGTCCTGCCGGAGCCAGCCGCCCCCGGCCCGGTTGCGTCAAGGAGAACCCGCTTCGAGGATGCCCTGCTGCTCGATCCACGACTGCATCGCCTTGCCCTGATTCATGAGCAGGGAGAGCGTCCGCCACTGTCGTTCGCTGACGGCCGCCTTGATGCGGGAGGTGTCGGTCCGGGACAAGACCATCATCACGAGCATCTGTCGAACATGATCATTATCCTGCTGCGGCCCCAGCTCATCGAGGCGCAGGGCGGGCTCACGGGCGAGCAGGATCTCCTCGATCAGCTCATGCTGCGCCTGGCTGAGGCCGAGCATGTCGTCCATCTTCACAACCGCCGCCACGACCATTTCCTTCCAGCGAAACGAACGTCGGCCGCGGATCTCCTGCTGCATGCCGGCGAGCTGTTGTTCCGAGAGCGTCGTGGACAAGGCGTCTGCAAACAGCGAACCCTTGTCGGAGAGCCCCCGCAGTCGCTGCCGGCACTGCTGCACGTCCTGCTGGAACTGCTGCCACTGTTTCTGCCCCTGTTGATCGTTGAAGTTGATCCGAACGCCCGCATACCGGCGGCGGACGGCGTCGACCTCCTCGGCGAACCGCCGGACGTCGGCCTCGATGAGCAGCCTCAGCTTCTGCCGCTGCAGGTCGTCGAGCTCGCAGGCCTCGGAGATCCGCGCGAGCTGTTTTTCCGCGGCGGCCCGCGCCCGGACCACCGTCGGTGATTCCGGCGGCCCAGCCTCGTCGCCCGCGACCGGCCGCCCGATGATCACCCGACCGTTGACGATGAGCCTGCCCTGGACCTGCAGGCCCCCGCCGTTGTTCCCCCGCAGGGCCCAGCCGTTGCCCTGTTGCTCGAAAAGGTTGGTGTCGAAGTTGGACTCCAGATCGACGAGCTGCTGCTCCGGCAGGGGCTGCGATGGCGCCGACTCCTCGACCACGCGGTCATCCTCGGCCCGCAACGCGGAAAAAGGCCAGCCGCCGGCCGTGAGGGCCAGGAGGATCACCGCACACGAGCGGGTGAAAGCGACGGCGTGTGTCACTTCGTCCACCAGTCGTCCTCCTGATGCAGCCCCTGACCACCGATATCCAGGTTGATGCTCATCCCCGTCACGGCCGAGCCGGCCGCCCTCCGCCAAGCCAGCCATTCGGCGTGTTGGCCTGCGTCGAGGTGGGGCGAGATGCAGGCGTCGGCATAGTCGGGCGCGGGACGCTCGTTGTTCACGATCACCTGCTGATCGTTGAGCCCTCGCACCCACGATGCCTCCCACTGTCGCTCGAGGTCGGCCTCGATCGCCTGCCGCTGAGCCTCGGCGAGATCGAGCCGCCGGTCGAGTCTCGCGACGATCGCCACGCGGGCCGCCCGTTGGCGACGCTTCCGCCGCAGCTCCAGCTCCCGCTGGTACGCCGCGAACTCGGCTGCCGGGACGTGCGGCTCGACCGCCTTGCAGAGCGACTCCTGAATGTCGCTCCGCGAATCGAAAGCCGCTCGACCGGGCCCGGCGCCACCCATCTGCATCGCCGCGAACTTCAGCGCGGTGCTCTTGACCGCCGTCCTGCCCGCGGCGAGCACCGGCCGGCGATCCTCGGGGGAGAGGCTGCCGCAGGTTTGGCGGACCATCTCCAGTTCCGAGCGGAGCATCGGCTCGAACGCCTGCTCCAGATTCTTCGCGTGCTCACGGATCTGCTTCCGCTGCATCCAGAGCTGCGCCTTGCGAGGATCCTTCGGCATCTCGCCGTCGTCGGCGTCCTCGAGCGGGAGGGCCGGCTCCTGTTGCGGCTGCGGCGCGAAGGCCTCGATCAGGCCGCGCATCGCGGCACCGACCCCGCGGGGCCGAGGCAGCGGCACCGCGGGCAACGGATCCCCCTCCACCGCGGCCTCCACGACCACGGCGGGATCGCCGGCAGGATCAACCTCGATGGCCCCGGCGGCCCCGCCGTTGATCTGGATCCGGACCGCACCGGCCTCGATCGTCACTCCTGCGGTGATCGGGCCTTCCTCCGCGGATACGGCGGGGCACCAGACCGCCGCAAGCAGAACGGCCGCCCGGCCCGCGAAGCCCATCAACCGCCGTGATTTCCTGTTCATCGTTCATACACCGGGAGGAACTTGTAGTTTACCGCCAGCGACAAGAGCGCCAGGGACGTGTCAACCGTGCCGCCGAATCCGCCACCGCGGCCGGCAAAGCCGCTGAAGCTCCCGTCCTTGCCCTGCAGCGCCTTGAGTTCCTTGACCAGGCCGGCATTCCACTTCTCCCAGGCGTTGACGTCGCCCTGAAACAGCGCCTGCGCGCGGTAGTAGCGGGTGTAGGTCGGATAGCCTTCCATTCCCTGCTGTTCGGGGGCGGCGGAGCGGCCCTTCAGGTAGGCGAGGGCCTTGGTGTACTGCGGCAGTCCTCTCTGGCCGGCGATCGCGTAGACGAGCACGCCGATGCTCGTGACCGCGTCGCTCCCGCCACCTGCATTGCCGGAATAGCCGAGTTGGCCATTGGGGGCCGTCATGGTCGTGAAGTATTTGATGGCCCGATCGATCGTTTCGTCGGGAACCTCGATCCCGGCGTTCCGCGCGGCGAGCAGGCCCATGAGCACCGCGCCGCTCACCGAGGTGTCGGCGTCCTTCGCGTCGGCCGAATACCGCCAGCCGCCGAGCGGGTTGTTCTTGCCGCTCGTCACGGCGCACCGTGCGGCGAGTTCGAGTGCCTGGCCGATCGGTCTCCCTCGCTGACCCCCGGCCGACGCCTCGCTCCAGAGGGTGCGGTCATCGACGGCACCGTAGGCCTCCGCGAGGGCCAGCATCCCGAAGCCGTGCTGGTACATGCTGTCGTGACCCTGACTCGAGCCCAGGAATCCCGTATCGGCATCCTGCCCGACGATCATGCTGCGGAGCGCCTTGCGGATCGGTGTTCGGTAGGGGCCGTGATTCGGATCCTCGCCCGAGGCCAGGAGCGTCATCACCGCCATCCCGGTCACGCCGGGTCCCGCCTGACCGTCCTTCCAGGCACCCGATTCGTCCTGGGTCTTGAGGAGGTAACGCAGCCCCGCGTCGTACATTTCGCGGACGTCGCGGGGCACGGGATCACCGTAGCGAGCGAGCGGCTCACTGGCACGCAGAGCCGCCCCCAACGGCAAGGCCAGCGCCAGGATCGAGATCCCGACGACGGCCATCGGCCCCGACACCATCTCTGAGCGGCGGCGTGTCGCGATCATCAGCGGCGCTCCTTTTCGAACCGGTTGAAGTAGGCGTCGAGTCCGGCACGAAACTCCTCGGGGAGCACGCGGCCGCTCGTGCCCGTCGCCTGCTCCTCCTGGCCACCCCCTTCGGATCGCTGCATGCGGTCGCCCCGCCCCACGAGGGCCAGCGCCGATGAACTGGCCGTGCCGGTGCTCCCGCCCCCCGCCTGAACACCGCCGGAGCCACCGCCGCCACCACCGCCGCCGGAGCCGGAGCCGGCGGCCTGCGCCGCGAGCAACAATTCGATGGCCTCGGTCTCGGCGCCGATCGCCTTGGGTCCCGTGTCGCCCGCGGCCAGGATCCCCGACGCCTCGGCCATCACCTGTTCGACCTTTTCGAACAACTGGATCTCCCGCTGGAAAGACCGCTCACCATCGGGCTCCTCGAGCAGCCGCCCGGTCAGCCTGAACATCCTGTCCGCCAGGGATTCCTGCCGCTCGGCGAGTTCCTTGGTCTGTTTCACGAGTTCCTCGTGCTCCACCGCTCCGCGGCCCTGCTGGGCCACGCGGGTCTCCTCGCGGAGATTGACCTCTTCCTCGAGAATCTTCATCGCTTCGAGCACGACCTCGGGCGGGACGCTCTCCTGGGACTCACCCCCGCCCCCCGCGCCGCCACCTTGCTGCGGCGGCGGCACGAGGTCGTCGGCGAGCCGATCGAACGTGTCCGACCAGAACTCTGCCTGCGCGATCGACATGCCGGCCTCCTTGGCCATGTCGTCAGAGAGCTGCCGCAGGCTGCCGAGCGTGTCGAGTTCCTTCATCTCCTCCAGCACGGTGCGAAACGCGGGAAGCTGCCGCCGGTCGAAGTAGGCCTGCAGATCGTCCATCAACGCGGACATCTTTTCCGTCTCGCGGACAGTCTGCGCGCGGACGTCGCCGAGCGCCTGCCTGACCTTCACCGGCTGCCGATCGGCCTTGCCGAATGCCTCGGCCGTCATGCCGGCGATCCGGCTGCCGATCGAGCCCTGCTCACGCGATGCGAGCTTCAGCCGCTTCACGAACGTGCTGCCCTCGAGCCGCGCCATCACCGCCGCCAGATCGTCGGCAACCTTGGCAAACTCGGCGAGCAACTGTTCCTGCGCCGCGATCGCGTCGTCGAGCGCCTCGTCCGCGGCGGGCTCGGGCCTGCCCTCGTCCGCGGGATTGCCGGGGGGCGACACGCCCGCCTGCGTGGACGGCAGACCCAGCCGGCCGGCGCCCCCGCCTCCCGACGGCCCGCTCGGCTTTCCATCGTCCGGCTTTTCGCCCTTGGGCTGCTGCGACGACTCGACGTCAACCACCTGCGGCACGGGGGGCTGCGGGGGCTGCTCGCCGGCGGCGGCCGATTCGCCGCCGTTCGACTGGCTTCGCTGTTCGCCAACTTTCGGCGGCTGCTCACCACTCTCGCCCGGCTGGCCCTCACCCGACTCACCCGACTCACCCGACTCAGCTTGGCCCGATGGGCCCGGCTGTCCCGCGAGATCACCCGGTTTGGGCTGACGTCCCTCCTGTCCCGCAGCGGGCTTGCCCGTGGCAAGTCGTGCGGACGCCGCCTGCTCGAGCAGCTCCGCGACCGACGGCATCCGCTGTTCGGCGATGTCCGCGAGCCTCTGGATGTCTTCCGAGAGCTGTTCGAGGGTCGCCGCCTCAAACTCCGGGTTCTTGAGCGCTTCGCGGACCAGCTCGGCGCCCTCGTCGACGAGCCGCTCGAGCCGGCGGGCATTGGTCTGCTCGGCGGATGCCTGGGACTCGATCCTGGCCCGCGTCTCGCTCGCCGCCAGCTGTTCCGCCGGCAGCTCGCGGAGTTCCTTGTTGGTCGCGAGCAGACCCATCTCGCGGTCGCGGACCTCGCTGGCCTGCTGGCGAAACTGCTGCAGTCTGGTGTTGAGCACGAGTGCGTGCTCCGCACGATCGACCACGTAGAGAAGGAGGGCCGATGAGTAGACACGGGGCCGGCCGGGGAGAAAGTCTTCCGTGAAGGCCCGCAGCGAGATCGGCTGCGGCGCGATGCCCAGCGCCTCCGGGCAGAACGTGGCGACCGCGTCGAGTGATTCGACGTCGCCGCCACCGGCGCGGAGTATCCGGTTGCCCTGCTCGGTGCCGGCCGCGCCGGCCGCCGCGTCGCCCTCGGCGAGACTCTCCCACACGAGGCCCACCCTGCGAATCCCGAAGTCGTCACGGGCAGCCACCTTGAACTTGAGCGTGTCGGTGTTGAGCAGGATGCCGCGGGTCTGCGGCACGTCGAGCATCACCACGGCGGGCGGCTCGTCGGTGCGGGCGGTGATCATGAGCTCGAGCGGCTCCGCGGCTTCGAGCCCCTCCCGGTCACGCCAAGTGATCGTCATCCGCGAGTCGGCGTCGACGATCCGCGACGGCGTGCGGATCACGGCGGCCTCCGGCTCGATCGACACACCATCGACCGTCGCCGCCGCGAGGTCGCGATTCACCGTCGCCACCACGGTGACGGCGCTGCCCTTCACCGGAGCGAGCGTGCCGCCACGGATGTCCTGCCGCTTGATTCCCGGCCGCTCGAGATACCCGGGCAGTGTCACCTCGGCCTCGAGGCCAACCGGCGCCGGCCGGTGCAGCGGCTCGATCCGCACCCGCCGCCGGACGTCGCCGACCGCCACCGCCAGCGTGCCGTCGGCAAGCTGGGGCGGGAGTGGGAAGACATAGTCCTGATCATCCCTGATCGCCGTGAGCGGCGGCTGCCCGCCGATCCGTGCGGTGGCCCGGGACGGCCGCCAGCGGGCGTTGTCGACGAGGGTCACCCCCAGCGTCGTCGATTCGCCGTGCGGCACCACGAGCCGGACGGGCAGGGGGGCGATGCGGGTGAACGTGAAGCGGTCGATCTCCCGCCAGGGCGCGAGCAGCCGCACCCAGGCGTTGCCCGCCGCCTCGGGCACCACGGCGGAGATGGCCACGACCGCCGCCAGGGGGATCGCGGCGAGCGTCGCCCAGAGCCAGGGCCGCGCCGGGGGCACGGCCTCGCGGAACTCGAACCGCCGCGACCGCTCCGCGACCTGCGCGACGGCAGCCTCGCAGAGGGCCCGCGACTGGCCTCCCGTCGCGGCGCTGCGGACGATCTCGATGATGCCGAGGAGCTCGTCGCCCAGCGAGGGAAACCGCCGGCCGATGAGCCGCGCCACCTGATCGAGGCTGCGGTGTCGCCAGACCCAGCGATGAAATGCCAGCGGGATCGCCGCGCAGGCCGCCACCGCCACCCCTCCCACCGCGAACCGCGCCCACCGGGGCGTGTCGAGCAGGCGGTCGAGGAGAAACATCACCAGAAAGGCGACGGCGATCCCACAGAGGGCCCCGCAGCAGGCCTCGAACAGTTTGACCCGCCGGACGAGCCCGCGAAAGGCCGCGAGCCGCCGCTCGAGGTCGTCGGGCAGGGCGATGGCTCGGCTCGGCATCAACCGGGCGTCGGCGGTGTTCATGCGATTGGCCCCGTGGTGATCTCGTCGCCCGGCGGGCGGCGCGGCAGGTCGCGGTGCAGCGTGTTCATCAGACGAGCCCCTGCCGCTTGCGTCCCACCCAGAAGAGGCCGAGAAGCGCGACGAGCGCCGCCGCGACCAGCGGATGGCTCCAGAGTTGCAGCCGCCGCACCTCGGGCGGCGGATCGGGCAGCGCCGCCAAGGCGGTGACGAGAGCGGGGATTTCCTCCGGCCGCACGACGCGGCCCCTGGTCACCTGGGCGATCTCGGCAAGCACCTCGGGCCGCGCCGCCCGGCCGAGGCCCTCCTGCACCGATCCCTGCACGAAGATCGAGGCTTCGAGCGTGTCGCCGGTCTCCTTGCACGAGAGCCGCACGTCGTGCTGTCCGGGCTCGGCGGGCATGAACGTCCCGGCAAACACGCCCCACTCCCCGTCACCCCCCGGCGAGGTGAACCGCACCGTCTCCTCCGCGCCGGACGGGGCCCGGATCTTCGCCGTCACTTCGCCACGGGCGAGCGGCTCGCCGCCGGCCTCGGCGATCCGGGCGTCGATCGCGATCGACTGGCCAAGTTGCGGCTGTTCCGGTGCGAACGACAGGCTCATGCGTTCACCCTTGGCCATGTTGCGGCGATAGGCCATCCAGCGGACGACCTGACCCCAGAATCGGTAATGGTATTTGTCCTCCACCCCCTTCCGCCACCTCCAGGCGCCGTCGGTGGCCATGTAGAGCACCTTTCCGGCACCGAACGTGCGGGTGACGAGGAGGGGAATCCGGCCATACTCATTGGCGGCATCCTCATGAACGGCGAGCACCTCGCTGCCCGCCTTGGCCCGGAGCACGGGCCCATACCACTGTACCCCCGGCAGACTCTCCCAGACGGCGACATTTTCGTCGCCGGAGTCGCTGAGCTTCGTGAGCAGGCTCTTGCGGCCGGCCTCGGTGAGCACGAGCCGCCGCGGGCCGTCGGTGGCCACGCCATCGGGCCGGGCGACATCCATGACCACGGGGCAGAGTTCCTCGAGCGGGGTGGGGACGAGCGACATCTGCTCGCCCCGCCATCCGGGCATGAACACGAGGCCGCTGGCCTGGTATTCGACGAGCCCCTTCAGCAGCCGGCAGTCCTCGTCGGTGAGCTGGCCGTTGCCCACGCCGACGTCGCCAAGAAACACGACATCATACTGCGAGAGCTCGTCGAGGCCCGCGGGGAACGTCTGGATGTAGTCCTTGTTGCCGCCTCCCCGCTTCGAGAGCCCGGGCTGGTAGAGCAGACACGACACGTCCACGCCGGGATCGCGGGCCAACGCGTTGCGGAGATAGCGATACTCCCACCGCGGCACGCTCTCGACGACGAGGACCTTGAGATTCTCCTGCCGCACGGCGATCGGCGCGGTGCGTTCATTGTTGTCGGTCAGGATCTCCCCCTGCTCGACGGGCACGGTGATCGCGATCGTGTAATCGCCAACCCCCGGGGGCGTCCAGTAGATCCAGTCGGAGACCGTCGCCATCGCGGGAAGGCGGACCTCCTTCACGAGCTTCTCGCCGCTCGACGGCGTGAGCGTGACGATCACCACCCGCTCGGTCGGCAGCGACGAAACGATCGTGAATGGAACGCGGACCGGCTTTCCCGCCACTCCCATGCTGGGGCAGTCGAGGCTCGCGAGCTCCACGTCGGGGAGTTTCGTCGCGCTGCCGACCGGCACGGCGAAGACGGGCACCTGGGCGAGCCTCAGGCCCTGGGCGGCATCGAGCGGGGGCGAACCCTTGTTCCAGTCGCCGTCGGAGGCCAGCACCACCGCACGCAATGCCTCGAACCGTTCGAGCGACTTCGCCAGCGGGTCGCCCAGATCAGTGCCGATTCCGGGGGGCGCCGGCGAGAACGGCTCGACCACCACGTTGAACCGCTCCGCCAGCGCCGTCCACGACTCACTCTCGGTGAGCGGCGCCACGGCATCTCGCCGAGACCGCGGGCCGACCGCGGCCACGGTGCCGCTCGAGACGACGTCGATCGTGTCCATGCTCCGCGACGCGTCCCAGAGCACGGCGATGGTCGGCTTCTCATCGGGCCGATGCTCCTCCACCCACTCCGGCTGATTGAGGAGGACCGCGACGAAACCGGCGATCACGAGCCGCAGCAATTCGACGAGTCCGGTGCCGGCGGCGAAGCCGCTTCGCCGCCACGTGATGAAGGCCACGACCGCGATCGCCGCCACCAGCACAGCCGACAGGCCGATCGTCCACGGGGTCGTGAAAAACCGGAGCCCGGCAAGGTCGTTCATGCGGCGGCCCCCGCCGGCCGAAAACCGGCAACGCCCGCGTTCTGAGCCGGCTTCCTCGGCAGGCTCAGGAGGCCTTCACCGACGAGCGCCAGCAGCATCGCGATCAGGAAAGCCCGCCAGATCTCCTGCACGATGCTGTCGGAGTCGCCCGCCCGGCCCGTGATCCTGGAAAACGCGAGACCGCGGAAGAGGGCGTCGGTGCGGTCGTCGCCGATGGCGACCGCCCCGTCCTCGGCGGCCGGTCGGTTCACGGCAATGAGTCGGTCGCCCGTCTGAAACACCCCGGCGTGCAGGCCGGCTTCGGTCGATGCGCCGCCGACCGGGCCCGCGAGCCTGGTCCAGGCCGGGCCGGATGCTGCGACCGCGACGGCCGCCGGCCCCGCGTCGAGTTGCCGCGCGGAGCCGAGCACCGTGCGGCCGCGGTCGATCGCCCGCTGCACCAGCGCATAGAGCACGATTCCTTCGTCGGCCAGCGAGGAATCGCGTGCCGCCGGCGTGGTGGCGCAGAAGGTCACTCCCTCGATCTCGGACGAACGGGCCACGAGGGGGACGGCTCCGGGCAGCGACGCCAAGGGGACGGCGTCGCCCGCTATCCCGCACGACCGCCGCACCTCCAGTTCGCCCAGCGGCAGCGCGCCTGACGCGAGCGTGTTGGCGAGGAGATCCTGATCGGTCCGCCAGGATTCGGGGGCGACCGCCGGCGCGTGACCGGTCCACTGGCCCCACGAGACGCCCGCGAAGGCGGCCGGCGTCGGCGCGTCGGGCGGAAAGAAGACGACCTGGCCGCCGCGTTCCACGAAGGCCCGCACCGCGTCGGCATCGGGGCCTTCAGGCAGGGCCGCCTGCCAGAGCAGCACCGCCGCGTCGTCCCATGCCGCCGTGGCGAGGCCGCCGGCCGCGAGCACGTCGACCGTCGCCGACGCATCCTTTTCAGGGGCGATTCCGGCCACGAGCTCCAGGACCCTCCGCACGGCGGGATCGTCGGCCACCACGAGCGACCGCCGCGGCGCCGGCTCGTCGTAGGCGAAGAAAAACTCGTTGTCGGCGGGGTCGGAGTCGGCCGGAATCGAGACCGTGCCAAAGCCGCGCGGGCCCGCCGCCCGCTCCAGCGGTATGACGTGATTCCTGAGCACGGCCTCGCGTCCGGAAACCTCAAGGTTCACGACCGTCGTCGCGGCACCAATCTCGAACGTCAAGGGCAGCGTGACCCGCGGGCCCTCATCCAGCCGCGACACCGAAACGGTGACGACGAGCTGACGGTCGCGACCCACGGTCTCGAGTCGCACGCCCCCCACGCGGACCGCGAAGTTGCCGGCCGCCGGAGCCGGGAAGGAGACGAGCTGAATGCGCACCTGCTGTGGAAGTTTCGCGAACGCATCCCGGATGCCCCCCCAGGCGCCGTCATCGGGACGCCAGTCGTTGGCCCGCTGATCCGAGCAGATCCAGATCTCGGTCGTGCCCGCGCCGTTCTCGCGGATGTACTCGTAGGCCGACTGGAGCAGCGCCGGAATGTCGGCGGCCGCGGCCACGGGCCCGGCCGTCGCCAGTTCGGTGACCGCCGCGGCTCCCGGCACTTCGACGGGCCCCCGGACGGCATCGGTGGTCAGCATGACCCGGCCGGGGCCGAGGGTCTCGAGCGATTCGACGAGCTGCCGGCGGCCGGTGTCGAGCTTCGACTCCCGGCCGTCGGGGTCGCGGGCCTGCATGCTGGGCGAGCGATCGAGCAGGACGATCGCCGAATCCGGACGGCCGCCACCGGCGAGCGCCAGCCAGCCCCGGGACAGCGGCCGACCCACCGCGAGGATCACGGCCGCCACCGCCAGCATCCGCAGCGCCATGATCAACCAGTGCCGCAGCCGCGAATAGCCCCGCGACAGCGCCCGGGCCGACAGCAGAAACATCATCGCGGCCCAAGGGACGGTCTGGAACCGCCGCTGATTGATGAGGTGGATGATCAGCGGCAAAGCGACCAACGGCAGCGCGGCGAGCACCCAGGGCTGGAGGAACGTCATCGCAGTCCCCTCCCGGCCGCCCGGCCCACCAGAAACCTGGCCACCGCCTGCTCATACGGCTCGGCGGTCGTGACGCGGTGGTAATCGACGGCCGACTCCAGCACGATCCTCTTCATGTCGGCGAGGTAGGCCTCCACTGCCCGGTGATAACGCTCGGCGATGTCGATCGGATCGGCGAAGATCGCCGCGCCCCCCTCCATGTCGAGAAACCGTGTCGGCCGTTGAAAATCGAACGCGATCTCCTGCGGATCGAGCAGGTGGAAGGCGGCGACGTCGTGCCGGCGGAACCGCAGGTGGCTGAACGCCGATGCCAGGGCCGCCGGATCGGAAAACAGGTCGGAGACGATCACGACCACGGCCCGTTGCCGGATCGTCTCGGCGAACTCATGGAGCACCTCGGGCAGCCGCGTCGGCCCCGCGGGCTTCACCTCGTCGAGCACGTCGAACACGAGCCGCAGATGCGCCGGACTGCGCCGCGGGGGAAGCGTCCGCACGATGCCGTCGGCCACGCAGGATATCCCGACCGCATCCCCCTGTTGCGAAGCGAGGTACGACAGCGCACCGGAGATCCGCCGCGCGACGTCGATCTTCGTCACCTCACCCGAGCCGAAGTTCATCGAGCCCGAGGTGTCGAGCACGAGGCACAGCCGGAGGTTGGTGTCGGCCTCGTACTCCTTGACATAGTGGCGGTCGGAGCGCCCGAACGCCCGCCAGTCGAGCCGGCGGAGATCGTCGCCCGGCACGTACTTGCGGTATTCCGCGAACTCGACGCTCGAGCCGCGGTGCGGGCTCGCATGCCGCCCCGACACGCTGCCCACCATCGGGCGACGCGCCAGCAACGGCACCGCGGAGAGCCTGGCAAGCACCTGCGGCTCGAGGAACGATCGCGGCTGGCGGTCGGTGAACATGCGGCGTGGAGGAAAACCCGGGGGTGCTGTTCGACGGGGGGGATTCCCGGCGACGGAATGGACCAGGGCCGCGCGGGGCCTGCTCCACGTGGAGTCAGCCCGCCTGCTCCTCGACGGTCTCCTTCACGAGGCGGGCGACGATCTGCTTGGCGTCGATCCCCTCGGCCTGCGCGGCGAACGTGGTGATCAGCCGGTGCGTGAGCACCGGGGCCGCCACCGCTTCGACGTCTTCGAGGCGGACCATGTAACTGCCCGAGAGCGCGGCCCGCGACTTGGCGCCCAGCACGAGATTCTGCACGGCCCGCGGACCGGCACCCCACGAGACGAGCGGCTTGAGCCAGGCCGGCGCCGACTCGCCCCGCGGTCGCGTCTTCCGCACGAGCCTGGCGGCAAACCGGTAGATGTGGTCGGGCACGGGCACCCGCCGCACGAGCTGCTGGTAGTCGATGATCTCCGCCGCGGTCATCACGTGGTCGAGGGCGGGCGGCGGCTCGCCGGTCGTCGTCCGCGCGATCGCCACCTCCTCCTCCTCATTCGGATAGTCGAGCTCCACCAGAAAAATGAACCGGTCGAGCTGGGCC